>WNFX01001442.1_pt1 | contig 24434 bp, 10 predicted proteins | sample 5400111 | NCBI WGS metagenome assembly WNFX01 (sample SAMN13153363, study PRJNA577476) | soil metagenome | isolation source: 40 cm soil or saprolite under grassland replicate 1 | place: USA:California | collected 2016-06-15
TTGAGACTGGAAAAGGACGTAAATCTTGAGAATGGCCTGCACACATCACTGACTTTATAGGTACTGGCATTAAGTTGATGAGCTTATCCCTAGCCCCAGATTTCGCGGTTCTCTCTCCAATAGGATAAGAGGGCTCTGAAATTTGGGGCCACTTATGTCTTTGAATAAGCATTACTTTGGTAGTAAATCAAATTTATACTTCACTGAGAGAAAAAAATCCTTTACGTCAAAATGTTAATTACTTAATAGCCCATAACGGGCAAATCATGTTATAATCGTTTCAGACCTAATCATTCACGACGAGATAATTTACTGATCATGGCACATAGTGCTAAACTTCTCATACTCTTTGGAAGGCGTATCATAGCATAGGACAGTTTAGATTTCTACATTGAGATCAGTAAACTGAGGGCTCTATAGGGGAGAGCATGATGTCTAATCCTAATAATCTTTTTCCAGATGAGACAAGTGGAGCACAACCCACAGAAGAGAATTCTCCTATGTCTGAGCTACCAGGCAGCCCATCTCTCCAACAGCAATCTACATATAGTCCTACCCCACCAGTTAGCGAAAGTCCAACTGAGTCGTTTGATGTAGAAGAGATCTCGGTGACAGGCCAGGAAGAAGCGCTTACTATCAGATATGCTATCGGGAGATTAAGCGACTTCCTCCTTTGGTTTCTGATAGTACTTGAAGTAACATTAGCGATTGAATTCTTCTTAATGCTCATAGGGGCAGACCCAAATAACTTATTCACTGGCCTCATATATGCCTTGACTGCGATCCCGCTCTACCCGTTTAATGGTCTGGTACCAGGTACAAAGTTGGGAAATAGCGGTGCAGTCATCGAATGGTCCACCCTAATTGCAATGGCTGTCTACTTTTTGGTCTTCTATGCGCTTAGGCGTTTTCTATACATTCTCATTTCTAGGCCCGAAGTTAGCCCCGGGGTTAATATAGTCGATGCCACAGTAATTAGATCAGCTATCAATAATCCCTCATATAGCAACTATCAGCAACTCGCCAAAGCTATCATCAACCGCATAGGTGCAACTGACGAGAGGGTAATTGAATCTTCAAGCCTCTTGGGAAACAAAGTCTGGGAGATCGTACTTCCAAAAATTGGCCTGCGGTTGAATACTGGAAAAGCTATTCTCTTTCTTAGAGAAATAGCTCAGAACAACACTTATTTTAACCACCTCTTAGAAATACAAAGTGCCACAGGAGCGGATTTTTTACTTTTGATTGATTACTTGAATATTGATCAGCCAACACCACCCATTGATTCTGGTATAGTCTGGTTGAAACCAGAAAACTTGAAGGAAATTGTTGATACCCCAAGAAATGAAGTGAAAGCCTGGCTAGGAAGGCTGATCGCCAGCCAGGTAAAGAATTTTGAGGATCTGATTCCCTATCATACAGAGGGATCTGCGGAAATATTCTTTGGGCGAAAGTATGAAATAGAACGCCTCAGTCGCGGCACTGCGCGGGGAGGTGTTATTGTTGGAGCCAATAGAAGCGGCAAATCTTCATTGTTGGCGCGACTCAGTGAAAATTTAAAAAATCAGAATTATGTCGTTGTGGGTCCCTATACTATCCACGGCGAAAACCCCATACAAACATTTTTTGAGGATACCTTGCATAAGCTGGATATTACCATATCAGCCGGGGTAGTAAGTCTGGAAAACTGGGCTACCGAACTAAGGACTACCAGTGAAAAAGGTAAACGCCTGGTGTTATTCCTGGATGAGGTAGATGCACTGATTACCGAAGATGCCAGAACAGGGAATAATCTGGGACGTGAAATGCGCGCCCTACAAAACGATGATCACTGTAAATTCTACCTCGCTGGTCATGATGTATTAAGGAAAGCAACAGCTCTTGAAGGCGGTCCTTTTCGTAATTTCGCCGAGGAGTTTACCCTACAAGGCTTAGAAGAGGACGCCGCCATTCGGCTTATACGCGAACCCATCGGGGATATCGGCTTCAATGTGAGCATGCGTCAGGCACAGCGCATTTTCGAGGGAACTGCAGGAGTCGCTGTACTTATCCAGGATTTCTGTAAACGCCTCCTTCTTACAGTGAAGAGTAGTAGGGAGTCTGATATCGAAGATGCTGCAATTAAGAAAGTTGAAGAATCCCCTGACTATTTAAGTTGGGTCTACGACTACTATAAATATGCCCAAACATGGGATTCGCTAGCTATAACAGTTATTACTGAGCGACTCAACCAGGCGACAAGGGTGGACATTAGCCAGCAATTTTCTAACTATGGAGTTACACTCACCTGGGATCAACTAGATGATTTGCTCAGCTTTTTGCTGAAATTCGGCGTGCTAAAGGAGTTTGAGGCAGGACACTTCAAGGTATTGTCTAAATATTTATGCAGGGCTATTGAAGCTCGTTCTCCAAAAAGTAACGCTTTTCTGGTCTCGCTATTTGAAGAAGGGAAAGGGAGCAATAGGGTATGATAGAGACATTTCACCGGCATGCTTTGCAAAACCGCGTATGTGAGCTTCTCAAAAGGGAGTATATTGCTCTTCTGGCCCAGCGCGGATCGGGATTGCAAACGTTCGTTGATATATTACTGGACGAAAGCCCTCCTATTGCTGGTATGAGGTTTATCTCAATTTCGCTCCCATCGGTTAAATGGGGTGAAGATGAGTTTAATCATCTTCTCTTGGAGCGCTTGATAAGCGCTATCGCCACTGCTCCCCCAGAAGGAACGCTGCTCAGTGAAGTACAACAAATGATACAGGGATTTGAAGCACGCTCCGCGGCTTTTAAACTAGGTATCGCTCTGGACACTTTGGGCATGAAGACCACAGCTGCTCCTTTAGTAATTGTCCTGCAATCATTAGCTCAAGCTCCGGAAGGGCCATTGAGAAATCTCTTGCTCATGCTGCGTGATTATCACAGCCAGCGAAACCAGCAAAACCAACCAGGGAGGAGATTGAGGTTTTTAGCGACAGGCGACCTTCTTCTCTGGCGCCTCTGCTCTCAGCAAACAGAAGTCTCCTCTCCTTTTAATATTGCCAGGCGCGTTTTTTTGGAGGGGCTTTCCTTTAGCGAATTGGCGGAATTTGACCAATCTGGAGATAACGAGGCGTCCATGCGGATGAGAAACCTGACGGATGGGATTCCAGCACTCGTGAAAAAGGCATTAGAAATGCCGCATAACTCTGATGACTTATCCCCTTTTTTTGAACTGCTAGAAAACTACTGGGATTCTTTACCTGAAGCCTCAAGGCTGGCTCTGAAGTCCCTGACAGAAGGTACCGATAATGCGCCGAAGTCCGATCCCGATTCTCAATGTCAGCCAATTCCAAAAGAAATAAAATCGCCCTGGTTGGAAGCTTTCTGGAAAGGGTTTCTCCGCTTTGATCATCGAGAACTGATCTGGCGTTCCCCTATCCATCGCGCCTTTGTAATGGATCGTATGCAAGTCAGGGGAGATACTTCAAAATCTACCCTGGTGAAGGTGGATCTCTTAGAGCGCTCACTGCGCTTGGAGAAGATCTTGAAGCAGAAGCAAGATGATGAGAGCAAGGACAAATATCTGGCAGAAGCGTTCTCACTGGCGGTTCAGACCCATGATGCTATTCTAGCTCCCATTCTTCAATCAGCATTAAATGGAGAAGACAAGACAGCCGTCTTAGAAAAGCTGAATCAGGTAGCGACGCAATCTGATAAAGGATGGGTGAAAGATTTAGAAGAGAAGGCAACAGCAGACAAGGAATCTATAACCGGCTTACTCATAAATGCTGCTATGTGGGAATCCAGGCGTTTACTCGGTGACTTCGATGTCTTTCTCTGTCATCATACTATAGATAAACCTCTTGTGAAGGAAATGGCAGAAAAGTTATTGGAACAAGGTATTCTCCCCTGGCTCGATGAATGGGAACTGCGGCCTGGATTACCATGGCAAGATTTGCTTGAACAGCAAATTGGACAGATCAAAACGGCGGCGGTTTTTGTCGGCAAGGATGGTATAGGTCCATGGCAACACATGGAGATACAAGCACTCTTGCGAGAGTTCGTGAAACGGAGATGTCCTGTCATCCCTGTCCTCTTGCCAGAAGCACTTTCTGAGCCAGAGCTTCCCATTTTCCTCAAAGGTATGACTTGGGTTGATTTCCGCAAAAGGGACCCTGATCCTTTGGAGCGTTTGATTTGGGGTATTACAGGAAAACGCGATCACATAATGTAATCTCATCATTGGCATTGGTCGAATAAAATTTCAAGCAGTATGAGGGAATAGTGCGGTGGAGAAAAAATCAGCCATCATAAATATTGGGAAGGCACTTGCAGGAGTTTCATTTATAACACTGGCAGCCATAGGTGCCGCAAGTGGTAGCATGGCGATTGCGGGGCTTACGGCGATACCCGCTGCAGCAATGACTGTGGGACCCGCATTAGCTAAACTCAAAGAGAAGAAAGAAGATACCCTCGAACTCCCCGTTCCGCCTTGGTGGACAAGCGATACTCCCACCTGGAACAACATTTGTATTGAAATAGGCGATCATCTGCCACATATTTTGCAAGAAATGGCCGAACGGCTACAGAGAGAACAAGGTGTTGTCACAACGCAGGTTGTTCGACAAACCTTTATTGACGTGGTAGCTGATGAACAGCTTGTGTGGGAATTCGATCCTCAACAGCGGAAAAATGTTGCTACAGAGATAGCTACTCCAGTTTTACAAAAAGTGGCAGATGTACTGAAGGTAGCCGTCGAACCATTGCGAGAAGATACAGCTCTGGTGGATGTCCACACTACAGCAACAAATACAGCGAAAATGATAGAAGTGCTAGAAAAAGCTATCAGTATTTTAGAAAATATTCAGAAGCAAGGTGAGACAGCTACACGCGGGAGCACCTCTATAGCAGTAGATGCAAGCAGTACTAGAACACCACAGGTTGTGACAAATGCTCAAAGTTCGCCATCGGCTATTGATGTGTTTGCGCAAAAGATTGAAAACGAAGCCTATGATGTCTATATCTGTTATCATGAAGCAGACGAAACTGAAGTGTTCAAGATCGGGGAACAACTCAAGGCACGTAATGTCTTGCCATGGTTCGATATTATAGATGTACAGCCAGGAACACCTAAACGGCAGCAACAAGAACAACAGGTCCAGAAGATTCCAGCGGCAGCAGTGTTCGTTGGACAACATGCTGTAGCCAATTGGCAGGCGCTGCAAATGTACTCCTTCATTGAGCAATTTGTCCAACGTGGAATCCTGGTGATTCCTGTACTGCTTGCGGATGCCCCTGAAAAGCCAAAGCTTCCCGTTTTTCTTGCAAATTTTGGTTGGGTGGATTTTCGCAGGCAAGTACCTGACCCAATAGGACAGTTGATCTGGGGGATTACTGGAAAGCGTCCTACATTCTAAACTACATTGGCTTTCACTCTTGTACTACGTCTCCCATATCAAAAATGGAAGAGGAGCTTTAGATGGTAAATAAAGACAAGAACAACAATAGTGCATCTAGCCTTAGTTATAGCAATGCTAAGGTTGTGCTCCTTGGTGACAGTGGTGTTGGCAAATCTGGCCTCTGTCTTGCCCTTACAGGACAACCTTTCGCCCCAACTGCCTCAACACATGGGCGTCATGTCTGGACCTTTGACAGCAAGACTATTGAACTTGACGGAGGACAAAGAGAAATACGCGAAACACTGCTATGGGACTTAGCAGGTCAGCCAGGTTATCGCCTCATTCACCAGTTATATCTAAATGAAGTAACGGTAGCACTGGTAGTCTTCGATGCTCTTAGTGAAGATCCCTTTGCCGGAATACGTTTTTGGGACAGTATGCTACGTCAGATACAGTACGTTAATGGCAGTTCAGCACCTTCATTGCCAATGAAGAAATTCCTAGTAGCAGCACGTATGGATCGAGGAGGAATAGGGGTAAGTCATGTCCGCATCGAGTCATTGACACGAGATCTAGACTTTGATGACTACTTCGTAACTAGTGCAAGAGAAAGCCAGGGGATTAATGAACTAGTGGTGGCAATTCGGATGGCAATTGACTGGGAAGCATTACCAAGAGTGTCATCAACCCAACTTTTACAGCACATAAAAACTTTTTTAGTGACAGAGAAAGAAGCTGGACGAGTATTATCTACGGCAGCCGACCTCTATAACTCCTTTCTGAGTTATAGAAACAGCCTTTCTGTGGAAAATACTCAGTTTCAGACATATCTTGCTCTAATGGAGTCTTTGGGACTAATCCGACAGCTCAGCTTTGGTGATCTGATCCTGTTGCAGCCAGAATTGTTTGATACCTATGCTTCAGCACTAGTCAATGCAGTGAAAGACGAACCGGATGGATTAGGAAGTATTTCAGAAGAGAGAGTACGATTTGGAGATTTTGCAATACCAGGTGATGACCGCATTAAAAACAAGAAACAGGAAAACCTTTTACTAATTGCACTGATTGAGGATCTATTGCGGCACGAGATCGCCTTACGTGAACAAGATGAAGATGGTCCATACCTGGTCTTCCCATCACAGTCTACTCGTGAGAATCCAGATTTATCTGATCCAGAGGGAAAATCAGTGATTTTTTCCTTCCAGGGAGCTGGTCTCAACATTTATAGTACCTTGGCGGTCCGTCTCTCACATAGTGGGATGTTTAGGAAACAAGATATCTGGAAAAATGCGACGACTTACATCGCTCAAACAGGAGGAGAATGTGGAATACTTTTACGCAATGTAGATGAAGGACATAGTGAAATAATACTGTTCTTCGACAAGAAAGCAAGTGAGGAAACTCGTTTTCTTTTCGAGGAGTACGTCAATGCACATCTTCAGCGTCGAGCAATCCCAGGTACTATTCAGCAAAGGCATATTTTTGTTTGTCCTACATGCGGAACATTAGTAAGTGATCTGCAAGTAATACGGCGGCAACAGCGCGGCTTTAACTGGATAGCTTGTCCTGTTTGCGATACAAAAATTTCGCTCCTTGACGGGGAAGAGAGACTAATAGCAACACCTACCTCAGTTGTTTTAGACATGAACCGCATGGTCGACAGACAACGTGATCGCGAGGTTGCTCAATCTGCCATGCAGGGCAAAATAGCAACTGGTGACTTTGATGTGTTTCTCTGCCACATTAGTGGCGACAAACCCGCTGTTAGAAAGATCGGGGAGCAACTTAAGGAACGAGGAATTTTGCCATGGCTAGATGAGTGGGAGATAAGACCAGGATTGCCATGGCAAAGACTGCTGGAAAAACAGATAGGGCAGATTAATTCAGCAGCAGTGTTTGTTGGCAAAGGTGGAATAGGTCCTTGGCAACAAATAGAATTGGACGCCTTCTTGCGCGAATTTGTCAATCGCGGCTGTCCAATCATCCCAGTGCTTTTAGAAGATGCTCCGCAGGAACCACAACTTCCCATCTTTCTGAGAGGTATGACGTGGGTTGATTTCCGTAGACAAGACTCTGGCCCTATGGATCGTTTGATTTGGGGTATCACTGGAAAACGTATTTCACCTTCGAAGTATTTGGAGAAGTCAAACACTCCAACTCCCCCCTCATCGCAAACACAACGGGACATTGCTGGTCGATTTCGACTTAGCGATAACCAGCAGGAATCTGATGCTCTCTGGGATATTAATGAGATTCGCCTAGCAATTGGGGATAAATCATTTAGTAATTACCGACGTTTGGCTCGAAGCATTATCCGTCGTATGGGTGCAACAACTTCTACCATGATCGAATCTCCACATTTTGCATATGGCACAGCTTGGGAGTTAACTCTTCCAAAAGCTGGTCTGCAATTTGATTCACAAAAAGCTATTCTCCTACTACGGCAAAAAGAGGAAGAAGCTATATGCTATAGAGAATTACTTGAGCGAGCACAGGGTAACGCTTTCATTATCATCATGGACATTGCGGATGTTCCGATTTCACCTTTCCAATCCAGTCCTCGGACAATCTGGTTCCCTCCCAATTCATTGATAGAAATGATCGAAACGTCACAAGACCAAATGTCAGGCTGGCTCGGGCGCTTCATCATAACCCAAGTAGAGGTCAGTGTGAAACGTTCTTTGCTTCCTTATGAAACAAAAGGTGCAACAAATTTGTTCTTCGGACGAGACAACGAATTAATGAGCCTTACCCGCCCAGATAAGCATGGAGGAATTATTACTGGTGCTCACAGTAGTGGAAAATCATCCCTTTTGAAGCATTTGAAACGTCAATTAGAGCAACGTGACATCAAAGTTATTGGCCCTTATGAGCTTGGTAAAATAGGGTTCCAGACCTTCTTCGAAAGAACATTAGAACCATTAGATATTGCTCCTTCACCAAACATGACTCCTGAGTCTTGGGCCGCATTTCTCAGAAACTATCGTAAAACAAGAACTGCACCAGTATTTCTTCTTGATGAAGTAGATGACCTATTAATCCTGGATATGAAAACACAATTCACTTTGGGACGGCAAATACGTTCGCTCAACAATGAGGGCCATTGCAAATTCTATATGGCAGGTCATGCGAAACTGCGTGAAGCTACCCGTATCCAATTCGGACCATTTCAAAACTTTGCTAACGAATTTACATTAACTGGACTGACAGAAAACGCCAGTAAACGCTTAACTCAAATCCCCATGAAGAACGTTGGTTTTGATATAAGCGATAAGCAGGCAAAGGAGGTTTTTAAGGGAACGGCTGGTGTTCCTTTCCTCATTCAAGATTTTTGTGTTCGACTGATATGTGGACTCTCTCCTAGCCAAGCAAGCAAACCTTCGATTGAAGACGTCGCTATTGAGGAGGTCGCGCAATCACCCGATTACTTAGAAACCGTCTTCCATTATTACGAATATGACCAAGATTGGGATTCGAAGTGCATCATGCTCATTACAGCTATCCTTGGAGAGGTGACGAGACAAGACATTCTGCAGGAATTAGAAAAGCGAAGATGCTCTCTAAGGCGAGAGCAACTTGACAAACTACTTCGTTTTCTAATCGAATTTGGCGTAATAAAAGCAGCCAAACCAAACCTCTTCACAATATTGTCAAAGTATCTTTATCAAGCCATTATGACGCGGGAGCCAGAATCACTCCTCGATTCTCTGATAGAAGAAGAAAAACAAGAGGGATAAAGTCATGGTTGAAATTGATCGCATCTTAGTGAGAGAGAACCTATGCAATATCCTCCAAAAAGAATACGTCGCATTATTGGGACAGATGGAAGTTGGTATCGACGCGATTATTAAGTCATTGATAAACAAAAAGGCACCACTTGCCGGAATGAAGTTCCTCGCGGTTGCTCTACCGAGGCTACCTAAAAATGCGCTTAATGGAAGCGAATTCGAAGAGATGTTTCTTGATCGACTCCTCGATGCTGCCAATCGTATTCCGCCAGAAACATCTCTAGCAGAGAAGGTCACGCAAGCAGTACAACAGCGTGCCACATATAGTGCGAACTACCGCATACGAAAAGCTCTTGATACTCTAGGCAAGGAAACCTCTGCCAACTATCTAGTAATCATTCTGCATGCTCTTGCAAATATTGAGGACGAATCTCTGAAAAACCTTTTACTCATGTTGCGAGAGTATCACGATCAAAAAGATAATCAAGGCGAAGCAGGGGAAAGACTTCGCTTTCTTGTCGCAGGTGACGCACGCCTCTGGCGTCTTTGTTATTACAAGACTCCCGATCGGTCTCCTTTCAACATTGCAGAGCGTGTATTTCTGGAAGGTCTCTCTCATAAAGAACTCCAGATGATAGATACATGCAATAGCCTTGATGCTGCGTTGATGCTTCGGGATCTGACTGATGGTGTACCACTACTTGTGGAAGAGGCAATAAAGAGAGGAGAAGACTCTGATGACCTATCACCATACTTTAGCTATTTGCAAGATGGCTGGAATGCGTTGCCTCCTGGATCACAGGAATTACTGAAGAACCTTGCCGAAGGTTCAATGCAGTTTCCCTCGTGCCAAATTGATTATCAATGTCCTCAAATTCCAGTCGTCAAATCACCTTGGCTAGAAGCATTTTGGGAAGGATTTCTCCGGCTAAGATATCGGCAACTCGCATGGCGGTCTCAAATTCATCAGGCATTTGTCATGAAATACACAGAGGTGCAGGATAACCCATCCAAATCTACAATCGTCAAGGTAGACTTGAGAGAGCGTACAGAACGCCTGGACAAGGCTGTGAAGAATATACACTACAGCAGAAGCAAGCAGGAACCTCTTGAAGAGGCACAATCTCTTGCATGCCAAACGTATAGTACAGAACTGGCAATGGTTTTGGAAATGGCACAACGCGGCGAAAAAAGCGAAACTATTGTGAAAAAGGTCGAGCAATTAGCATCACTCTCGGAAAGAGATTGGATCAGAGAGCTAGGAAAAGAGGCTGCACAACACAAAGAAACGATCAATACGTTCCTCATAGAAGCTATCGTAGCAAGAGCTAATCATTTCTTATCAGTACAATTTGATGTCTTCCTCTGCCATAATGGTAAAGACAAAGCCGATGTAAAGGAGATTGGGAAACAGTTAAAGGACATAGGCATTTTACCCTGGCTAGATGAGTGGGAACTACCTCCAGGGCAACCCTGGCAACGCTTGCTAGAACAGCAGATAGCACAAGTCAGATCAGCGGCAGTCTTCGTTGGGCAACACGGGATTGGTGCCTGGCAAAGGGAGGAATTAGATGCTTTGCTAGGTGAATTCAATAAGCGAGGCTGTCCTGTCATACCTGTATTTCTGATGAGTGCTCCTGAGGAAATGGAACCTCCAACCTTTCTTTCTAATAGAACTTGGGTCGATTTCCGAAAGCGGGACCCTGATCCAGTAGAACACTTGATCTGGGGGATTACAGGGAAGCACGGTCCATATTGATAGTTCTAGGGAAAATTAATTGCTGCACGATTTTTTTGTTAAGGCAAAGTTTTACCCCTACCATCTTGGTAGGGCAGTCTCAAGATCTACAGAAAATACCAAAAACGGCAAGTAGGCAGTCTCAAAAAATATGTATCACCTGTAGGGAAGTCTCAAGATTTAGGACGCACAATCTCAACATATTCGCCAAAAAGGCCTACTTTTGGACCCCATGGTCTCAGGATTTACGAAATCCTATAAGATTGTAGGATCTTAATCTTGAGACTATAACCTTTAATTTTGAAACTTGCCTAATCATCTTCTCCTTTTTCCCAGAAAAGCTGTGCGCATTTCAAAACGAGAAGCACTTATTCTTGTGCTCTCTAGATTTCTCTCCCTCCTTGTAAAGCCCAGCTTCTAAAAAATGATGAGCTTTAAAAGTGATGTTTAGTACATCACTTAAAGTGACATAACTAATACTCACCTGAATATTGATAAAATGGATAAGCTAATAAAAGATAGAAATTGTTGCTAGTTTTTTGGTAAAGCTCTATAATAATTTCTAAATCTGGATAAACCACCTTGTTGATTGGCAAGGCTTTGTGGATCTAGCCAGCGAGGAAGCAGTAGATGCTTATATTCATATTTGTTGCCTGAAACTTAAGTTTAGCTCTATATACTCAATGAAGAGAAGGGAAATGGAGAGATGAAGCTCTGTGCGACATGCCAAAAGCCTCTAGAGGACCAGACTGAGATATGCCCCCGATGTCACATGCAAATAAGTCCTTATGACTCATTTGCATATCCCTCCGAATACCGTCATTGTCACCGATGGACACTATTTCCATCCATACCAAAGACCCACTGGTGGGGTGCAGAGTTAGTGCAAGGTCCTGCGGGTAAGTGGAGAGAACTTAGCTCAGTCGTTTCCAAGGGCACTGGAGTAGTTGCAATCGGTCCTGAGCAGTTAGAACTTGGTACAGGTTTCTACGAATTTCACTGTTTACTATCAGTAGACAGCATACCTGGAAGGGAAGTAGAAATCGGCTCGCTTCGAGTGCTTGAAAATAACAATATCCCAATTACTCCTTCGTCACGACGCATTAAAGGTGCAGACTTTGATGTGGAGACTAAAGAGGCTTGTATTGCTATCGAGTTTCAGTTGGAACGTCCCAGTGAGAATATTCGATGTGAATTTAGGACAAATGATAGGGGATCAGGAGCTGGTCTCGGCCTTAGCTGGATTCGACTAGTCCCACGATTCGGCTGGCGGTGGAGTCGGTGGGACAGTAAAAGCTTCGAATGCGAACCGAAAGCAGTTGTCAGTGCTAGCGACCTGGGAATTACTTTGAAACCCTACTTGGATAATGATGATCCTGAGTTTTGGGGGCCATACATCTACCTGCCTTCCGGCTTCTACCAACTCGAGGCTTCCATTTCAGCAGACGCTTCTACAAAAGCCTCCTGGCACGTTTTCAGTGTTGGCAGAGAGCTCGCACATCGGGAGCCAATCGAACTCGACTCCTCGCAACGAAACAAGCCACAGAAAGTGACCAGAAATTTTTATTTAGATGAGGGTTTTCGAGAAGTTGAATTTCGTATTTTCGTTGAGCAGAATCAGATTACTATACACTGGCTTCATTTAACACCCCCTGAAGGACCAATCTGGGAACGATACTACGAGCTTGGTGGAAGGGACTCTGTGCTTGGCTTACCTATTAGCAAGGAAGGTAGAGCGGATCCCTCTGATATTGGTACCAAGGGACGTTACCGTCGCTTTGAACGAGGAACCATCTACTTCAATAACAGTACGTATAACGCCTGGGAAGTATGGGGAGCAATAGGTTCTCACTATGAGATAAACTTAGGAGGCACTGCTGGATTTGGTTTCCCTACAGGGCCTGTTCAACCTATCACATCTTCTCAAGGAACAATCGGAGAAACGCAGCATTTTGAAGGACAGGACAACCCAGGTCGAGCTATCTTCGCATATCCGAGCAACCGAACTCATGTTTACGCAATACGCGGTGCCACTAGCAGCATATACTGGAAGACGGATGAAGGACCAGAAGGCCCTCTTGGGTTTCCAATCAAACAGGGGAATTTTGATTGGTTGAAAGAGGATGACGGCACAAGATTTCAGCGCAGCGACTTTGAAGGCGGATATATTACTTGGCGCTCGGGAGAATCTGCAAGTGTTCACTACTACCCAAAGCCACATATAGAGGTTGAAAGCCCAAAACAGATATCTCTGGGTGAGGAGCTTGTCATCAATGTTACAGGAGATCTCGAAGGTGGACCGATCACTGGTGCGTGGTGTACTATCTCATTTCCAGATGCAGTTGATGCTCGCTCTATAAAATTTGACGCAGTTAAGAACACTTCAAAAGATATTTCTATCTCGAAAAAAGGCGAGCCTTCTTCGGGAAACTATATCAGAAACCCGAATATGGTCCTGCTGTATCCAAGAGTTGAGCTGGGCCGCTGGGAGTCAGATTGGCCATTTCCGCCAGCAAATCGTTTTGAGGTTCGCCTACGCCCAACTCGTTCTGGACAATTTCGTATATTTGCTAGATTCACAGCTCAGGACGCCTTCGATCCTAATGTTATTCGCGGAGATCCAGAACCAAGATGGATTGAGATTGCTCGCGACGAACAGGATGAAGCCGATCCGGACTTTCTGGGCATAGATCCCGATAGGAATCTTGATGTTGTACGTGATCAGCAGGATGAAGTGGTATATGTCTACATGGTTCAGGTAGTCAATCCATCTTTACTTAAGCAAGTTGAAACTTTTGACGTATTTCTTTGTCATAACGATAAAGACAAGCCTGAAGCGAAGAGGATTGGCGAACTGCTGAAAGAACGAGGCATTGTACCTTGGCTGGATGAGTGGCAACTGCGACCTGGTCTCCCCTGGCAGCGATTATTGGAGCAACAGATTCCCCAGATTCAAGCAGCAGCAGTTTTTGTTGGTAAGGATGGGATCGGACCCTGGCAACAAATGGAATTGGAAGCATTCCTACGTCAATTCGTGCATCGAGGGTGCCCAGTGATTCCTGTATTGCTAGAAAATGCGCCGGAAGAGCCAGATCTCCCCACGTTCCTTAAAGGAATGACATGGGTTGATTTCCGTAAGCAAGACCCTGATCCTATGGAAAGATTGATCTGGGGTATTACAGGTAAGCGTGGCGGATAACACGACGATTCATAAGAGTAAATTAAAGGGTCGTGTTGCAAAAACAATGAATGTTAGACGACAATGAGAAATGACGAGCAATTCGCATTAAACTTGCTGATACAGCAGCCATGCGCATATCACTTCACAAAAGGGATACCTCTGTTCTTCTAGCATGGGCTTCGCCCTATACTCTCCCATTTACTCTTTTTCGGTAGATATCAGAAGCATATACGTGACGGAATACGATATATTGACATACAGTCTCATAGTCTGTATCATCTTAAACACGTTTTTATCATACCAGCTCTTAAAAGGGACAGAAGACAACAAGCATGAGTGTTAGAAATTGCGTAAAATACTTATAACTCTGGTAATATCAGAAAAGAGCATTGATCTTGAAGTGCCAGGAGAAATTCCTATTGGCGAGTTGATCCTAAATCTCTGCGAAATATTGTGTTTTCAATCATTAGATACTCCTCCCGGAGATTCATTACTTTGGGGATTGGGGTTATTAAATGCAGATTCGCCCTTGGACGTCAGTTGTTCGCTATCTGACTATGGTGTAGTGGATGGTACAGCACTCTTGCTTCAGGATATGAACTCTTGGGAACGTCAAGTACACCATAAATTGCAGCACGCTTATGAGCCACTCACATTCAGTACTAATACATTCGGCAATGAGTTCCACCGCATATCAAGGGACTATACCAAAAGCCTCAGTAGCTTGTCTCAAGGCGAAGTTGTAATCTCCCCTCCACCGTTGTTTCAGCCCATCCAAAACTTGGCTTCGATCTGGCCCCAAGTTTTTATTCCACTTGTCGTTAGTCTGAGTTCATTCATTTTTATCATCATCTACCATACTAACCCTCTAGTTGTAGTTACAGCTATTAGCCTGATAATCCTCTCGTTTAGCTTAGGATTGATAGTACGCTACCAACAGCGTCAAACAATAAAAAAAAGATACAAGAGTTACTTGAATAAATTACGCGAAGAAGTGAGTAAAGCAGCGCAATTACAAAGAGCAGTGATTAATTATCTCTATCCTTCTTCATCTCAACTTATAGAGATTATCATGCAGCGAGATTGTGAACAACAACGTCTATGGGAGCGTCAGCCAGAAGATCAGGATTTTTTACATGTGCGAGTGGGATTAGGATCAACTCGATTTTGCAAGCCTATGCGTCTGGATCTTGGCGCTGTTCCAATGATCCAATATGATCCTGAGTTGCTTTCAGATGCGGAGGCACTTATAGATGAGCACGAACTTCTGATTAATACACCAATTGGGATTGGACTTGCTACTATTGGTACGCTTTCTATCACTGGAAACGCTCAGTCTAGCCATGCTCTGCTGAGATCATTACTATGCCAGCTAGCCACCTTTCATTCTCCTGAAGATGTGCGCTTCGTCGCATACTTTCCTTCACAGGAGATGAAGGAATGGAGTAGGCTCAAGTGGTTTCCTCATATGCGTCGGTTGTACCAAGTCAAACAGATGAAACAACAGGCTTTGGAATCTATCTGCATGATGGCAGACAATGTTGACAATTTTCGTGAACTCCTCGATGAACAAATTACCCCAGAACTAAGGCGTCGATATCAGTTGAGCGAAGACAGGATAGAGTCAGCAGCTGATTTGATGAAACCGCATATTGTACTCATTTTGGATGGTTTCTCTCAGGACGGAGAAATAGCTCAGTTATCGACTATTGTTCAACTTTTTCAAGACCCGAGATTAAACGGTATCGATCTTGTAAAGCATGGTCTAACAGTGATCTGTCTGGTGGACAGTATCCGACAAGAACCTTCGAACATCAAAGCGCGGCTCACCATCAACGATACCGACAATTTCACCTTTCAAAGAACAGAGGCAGGTGAAAGTCGATTGGAGGGCATTGCTGTCGAAGGAGCAACCCTCAGAGCCTGTGAGGAGATCGCCCGTTACCTAGCTCCACTGAAATTGGCCGATAAAGATACAAAGCTGGACCTCTCTCAAGATGTAACTCTTTTTGATCTGCTCAGCATCTCTTCAGCCGCAGAGATTCAGACCAGGGAGACCTGGCAACGCCGCGCCCAGCAAGATATCCTTCGTGTTCCCATTGGTAGATGCACTAATGGCACCCCACTGATGCTCGATCTAAAAGAGGCTGGAGTAAAAGGCATGGGACCACATGGGCTGTTGGTGGGTTCCACAGGGTCAGGCAAAAGCGAATTGCTGCGTACCTTGGTCATCAGTCTGGCGATAACACATGACCCCAACATAGTGAACTTTGTGTTGCTAGATTTTAAGGGTGGTGAACCATTTGCCGACATCGCTGCATTGCCCCATGTGAAAGGTATTATCACAAATCTGGAAAATGACCTCACCCTGATTGATCGCGTGTACTCCTCGCTCTTGGGAGAACAACAGTATCGCCAGAAGCTATTACGAGAAACTGGGAATCTCGACAATATCAGGCAATATCAAACAAAACAGCAGATGAACCCGGCGATGGCACCTATGCCCTACCTGCTCATTATTGTGGATGAATTCGCTAAACTCATCGCCAGTAAACAAGAGTTCCTGGAACTTTTTGTGGGAATCGGACAGATAGGCCGTAGCCTGGGAATGCACTTGCTTTTAGCTACCCAAAGGCTTGAAGAAGGTCGCTTGAAAGGCCTGGAAACCTATCTCAGTTACCGTATTTGTCTACGAACTTTCAGTGCCTCTGAAAGCATGGCGGTGCTTGAGAAACCCGACGCTTTCCATCTTCCACTGACACCCGGCATTGGCTATTTTAAGGTGGGAACAACTATTTACAGTCTCTTCAAGTCAGCAATTATCACTTCGCCCTACATCAGTGAGGCAGAAAAGACAAAGCCATCTACAGTCATTCGTGAGTTTACCCCCACGGGGCAACTCGTCTCATGTGCAAGTATTCCTACTCGTCCAGTAGCCGCTCTATCAGCGAAAACGGAAGACGAGCAGACAGAGATGGATGTGGTCATCAGACGCCTGGCAAAGGCACAGGTACAGCCAAGCTCTTCAAGTATGCACAGGGTATGGCTGCCACCGCTTGAGAAGAATATTACGCTTGATGCAATCCTCAAGCAAGTGAACCATGGTGATCTGGACGGCAGTTCCTGGCCCACCACTCCACCATTTGGTCCTCTGAAAATTCCCATAGGCCTCGTTGATAAGCCACTTGAGCAGGTACAGGAACCGTTGATGCTCGATTTCTCTGGAGCAAGTGGACATCTTGCCATCGTAGGATCACCCCAGTCAGGGAAAAGCACCTTACTGCGCACGATCTTCGCTTCGTTCATCGTGGCACATTCGCCACGAGATACACAACTCTATGGTATTGACCTGGGCGGTGGCCTGCTTCAGGAGTTCGAAAAAGCACCGCATGTAGGGAGTATCTTCAACAGAACGAAACGAGAGAAGATTCACCTCCTTATTCGCAAGATGCGTACCATTATTGAAGAACGTGTGATTCTGTTTCAAGAGCTACAAATCGATAGTATGGTTACCTATCGATTACGCCGTCAGAACGGTGAATTTTCGAAAGTACCCTTTGGTGATGTCTTTTTGATCATTGACAATTTTGCGCAATTGCAACGCGATTTTGATCAGTTGGATGCCGAGATCCTAGAGATTGTCTCCAATGGCTTGAATTACGGCGTGCATGTCATAGTTGCCATCAATCGATGGAGTGAATTGCCACCCAAGTTGCGACAGAATTTCGGCACTCGCCTTGAACTGCATCTGCATGACCCCCTCGAGTCAGAATTGGGCAAAGCAGTTGCAGCTGCACTCCCGGCGAGTCTTCCAGGGAGGGGATTGACGAGAGACAGATGCTATTTTCAAACGGCCTTACCCTATGTAAGCGGAATGGTTGGAAGTTCGTTAGGAGTACCCATTCAGACTGCTCTGAAAGACCTCGTGCAACGAGCTCAGAGATCATGGCAAGGCGCCGGTGCACCTCAGGTGCGTGTGTTACCTTCATCAGTAAAATGGCATGACCTGCCTCAACCGAGAGGTAATCAGCCTTCTGGTGTGCCAATAGGGCTAGATGAGTTTCAACTCGCGCCTGTCTATATCGACTTGATCTCAACAGCCGACCCACACTTTTTGATCTTTGGAGATAGGGAGAGTGGTAAAACGAATCTGTTGCGACTTTGGATGCGTGGACTCGAGCAGCGATATTCTTCTGATCAAGTTCAGTTTGCAATCCTAGACTATCGCGGAAACCTGCTCGATCTTGCGGGAAGCACCCATCTCTTTGCCTATCAATACACAAAATCAACTACGGAAGAAAGTTTAAGACGCTTGAAAGATATACTTGACAAGCGACTTCAAGCAAGTGTGCCGGTCTCACTCGAGCAATTTGCCAACACTCCAAAGTGGACAGGTCCGCACTATTTCCTCTTTGTCGATGACTATGATACATTGGTATCGCTGTCATCGAATCCACTCATCCCGATTGGCGAACTATTATTCTCGGCGCGAGATATCGGTTTCCACCTTATCCTAGCGCTCCGTACGGCAGGGAGTGTTATCAGAGCTAACCTTGATCCTATCGTTAAACGCCTGAAAGATGCCCAGAGTCCAGGGTTAATCATGAGTGGCGATCCTCAGGAGGGTTATATATTGGGAACGCAGCGTGCTAATCCTCTGCCACCCGGGCGCGGCTATCTTATCCGGCGTAAACATCCACCAACATTGATACAAGTAGCATTCGCAGAAACTATCTCTTCATTTGTTGAGGCCAACAACCCATATGTTGTAGGCAGACCAGTGGGAGGGACCTCATTCGTAGGGCGGCGGGATATAATGAAGATGATTCAGGAAAACATCAAACCCTCGGCTGGCAAGAATATCCTTGTTTTGCGAGGCCAGCGGCGCACTGGAAAGACTTCCGTTTTGCTACGTGTCCACAAAACGCTAGCAAAGGAAACCAATGGTGCTTTTTTACCTGTGTTCGTTGATCTAGAAGGTCTAGCCGACGTGAAAAATGAGGGCCAGTTCTTCCATCTCCTAGCTGATCAAATCAGGTTGGATCTTATTCCACATGGATTGAATATAGGTGTGCCTTCCCCTTATGATTTCGAGCAGGCTCCTACCAGCACTTTCAAAAACAAGTTTCTCCAGAAGATTACTGAAGCTTTAGATACCCAACAGATTCTTCTAATGCTTGACGAGTTCGAAATACTCAAGGGGCTGATTGACCAGGGGCGAGTGAGCAATGAGATACTACGATTTTGCCGTCACCTTATGCAGCACTCTCCTCTCTTATTTCTCATTGCAGGCGCACATAAATTGCGTGAATTAACTGACGAATATTGGTCTGTATTCTTCAACCTTGCAGTCCCAATCGATATCGGTACACTAAGCGAGCCAGAGACAGAATGGCTTATCACAGAACCCATACGATACTGGTACACCCTCGAAACAACGGCCATACATGAAATTGTTCAAATTGCCGGTTGTCATCCCTACTTTACTCAAATGATCTGTATGAAACTCTTGGAAGTTCGCAATGAGGCCAAATTAAATACTATGACCGTTGCTCATGTTCACGAGGCGGTGAATCGCACATTACGAAGCGGTGAAGAAAATATAGGGTATCCTTGGACAGAACGAGATTGTACCTCTAATGAAAGGTTGGTACTTTCAGTTGTTGCGAATCAGGGTGTTAATAGTGAGTTGGTGACAGTGGATATTATACGACAACAACTTGAGGAGAAAGAGATTGTTACGATCGGCCCAGCGACGAATCGGCTACGAGAACGAGGAGTTGTGCAAATTAATTCGGAGGGAAGAGTCTCCTTTGTTGTACCTCTCTTTCAACAATGGATCGTGAGGAAAAGATATCATATTTTAGAAGAAGCTATGCGATATAACGAGGAACACTAAGTACCTTGATTCGAAGAGGTGATTTTCGTGAATAATCCTTATTCCATCAGTAAGCCTGCAAGTGATGCTGGTTACTTTATTGCAATTCAAGGTGGGCGCAGTTCTCAAGCAAGGCGCCTCTTTCGAAATATCAGTCGATCTAGGCCTTTGCCCGATTCGATCTCGCTGGTTGGAGAACGACGCTTTGGTAAAACCTCGCTCTTGGAATATCTGCGCCAGTCCGCTTCTGGCATACCTAACCTCCAGGTTGTTGACGTGGATATGTCGAGCCTGAAACCACTAGACCAGAATGGCTTTTATGCAATGCTGACCCAGAACTTGATAGAGGAAAACATACTTCCTTTAGATCACCCGTTGCTCACTTATCAAAGTTTTCGAACTACCCTCGCAAGATTTGAAAAAACTGGACAGAGATTGCTCCTTTTTATCGATGAATTCGACAGGGTGGCGCAAGAGCGCCGTTTTGACAGAAGTTTCTTTGATAATCTGAGAAGCGCCGCGATGAGGTTCCCGCTTGCTTTTGTGATAGCATCGGTAATGCCGTTGGCTAAAGTTGCATATGAAGAGGTCCATGGGTCACCATTTTTCAATTTTTTCCAAGAAGAGCGTTTGGAGCAACTATGTCCGCAAGAAGTTGATGCACTGATTTCACATCCCCCCTGTGGAGAATTAGGAGTGTGTGAATATGCTAAGGAAGTAGTTGCTCTCGCAGGTAACCATCCATATTTCCTCCAATTGGCTTGTGGGTGTGCTTGGGACCTACGAGAAGAGTCCGGTGACACTTCTAGCGATGCCCCGGATATAACAATGACGAGGTTGCGGCGCTCATTTACTAGGAAAGCGCACAGGCAGTACGATTATATTTGGCATCACTGTAATATTGATGAGCAACGGACTCTTTGCAATCTTGCAAGTGGAATACAATGTGATGAAGCACAATTGAGTAGTCTTATTGAACGAGGCTATGTTATAGACCGGACTCCTCTACGGATTTGCGGTGAGGGTCTGTCAGAATTCGTGAATGGGCGGTGTACCGCCCCTTCTTTGGATCGAACAAGCGACCGAACTTACAGCCAACGCGAAAGCGAGGATTTCAAACCTATCTCCCTGGCCGAGAAAGAGCACAAACACTTTGATGTCTTCCTTTGCCATAATGGAGAGGATAAGCAGGCAGTGAGGAACCTGGCAATTAAGCTCCTGGAGCAGGAAATACAACCTTGGCTCAGTGAGTGGGAACTACGACCTGGGCTACCCTGGCAACCTCTACTTGAGGAACAAATATTGATTATTAAAGCAGTGGCAGTGTTTGTTGGTCAAAAGGGTATTTGCCCCTGGCAAAAGCAAGAAATTGGGGCTTTTCTACGCGAATTCGTCAACAGAGGCTGTCCGGTAATTCCTGTTTTACTGCCGGATGCGCCAAAAGAGCCACAACTGCCCATTTTTCTAAGTGGTATGACATGGGTTGATTTTCGGATGCTGCAGCCGGACCCAATGGAACGTTTAATATGGGGTATTACAGGGGAGCGCGATATACATCGATAGTTCGGAGAAAAAACGACTTTCTACACTGATTTTCTGGTGGGAAATAGACGGGAAGGCATAAAGAATTGCAAGTTAGGCTGGTCTCAAGAATTATGTAATGATGCTAAAAACAGCACGTAGGGGAATCCCAATAAATATCTATAAACGTAGGATAGTCTCGACATTTACGGAACCCAATCTCAAGATTTTCGTAGCAAAGACTTGTTGTTGAGCGCGGTAGTTTCAACATTTGTGACTTCAGTCTCAAGATTTGCGAAATCCTACACACACATATTCGGCCCAGTGTCACACATATTTGGCAGGACAGTAAAGGGTAGAATTTTATAGTTATTAAGAGACAATTCTCAAATATTACAGGACCGGTCTAAGTGATATACAGGCCGGTTGTCGTTTATTCTAATTCATGGCGTATTTCTCCCAGATAACTCGTCCGTATCGGCTTGAGAGGCGCTTTCAACCAACTGGTCTCTCGCATAAATTGGATCTTACGCACCTTTGCTCCCACATTTCGCAGTTTCATGAAGAGGTTTTGTAGATTTTTTCGTAGGGTGGCCCAAGCATAGCCAGCACGAGACGATGCATGGGCTGCAAGCGTAAGACGAACGACTGCGTGCCCGATGCCGAGCGAATATGCAGCAGCTCGATGCCCTCAAAACACTGAAAGACCCAGCGCAAAGTGGGACGAGCCGTGGGTCGGTTGAGCTGATCGGGAAGGGTCTGCTCCGTTTCGGCTAAGCGCGTGCGCAGCCGATGTTCGGCTAGCCGGTAGACCAGTAAGCAGAGGACCATAATCAAGCCAAGCGCGACGATGCGTTCCGGCTTTTTGACGAAGACGGAAGAAGCCAGAAACATGGGATCTTTTAAGAAGCGGAAGCCGCGCTCGACGCTGCCTTGCTCTTTATACGTGGTCACGAGTTCTTGATCAGAGAGGATGCTCGTATCCAGGACATGGGTGGCGACGATGAAGCACGCTTTGCGCCGCACTTCTTGCTCGACCTGAGGCTGCTTGACGCTGACCGTTGCCTGGATGTGCCAGTGCCTGGTGGGAGCCGCATCTTGGCGGGGACGTCCTTTGCCCGCGTGATGCTCAGAACTGACCAACTCGCTCTGCACCTCCAACCAGACAGGCAGCCCTTTCACTTCACGTGCCAACGCGCTCTGCGCATCGGCTTCACAGGCAAAGGACTGGTTGGAGAGATGCCAGAGCTTTTGCTTCCACCCGTGCTCGGCTTTGTCCACCTGTCGCTTGAGAGTGGCCCTGGCCCGTGTTTCTCCCTGCTCTGTGCGCACAATGACCCATCGCTCTTGACCTTGGGGCAGTGTCATGATACACGTGAACCAGTGGGTCTGCCCATCCTCCGAGTCCTGCCACTCTCTCCTCTCAGATGCCGTCTCCACCACCGCTTTAGCCTCAGTGCTGGTTTCAGGAACGCGACTGATCCAGCGGATCTTGGCCTCGTTGAAGCGGCGCATGTTCGCTTCGCTGTAGATGCCGCTATCGGCCACGAAGAAGCTTGGCTCGCTCTCGGGAGTCTGCAACTGCTCGTGCAGCGCTTCCACCGCCGAGGCCAACGTCACTGTATCGCTACTGTTGCCATCCAGCGGGCGCAAGAACAGCGGCACATCTCCCTCTTGTGTGGTGGCCAGCGCCAGCATCCACTGTTTCAGGTCTTCTCGATGATCGCGCGAGTACCCGTAGGTGATGGCGATCACGCTTTCCTCGCTCTCTGCTGACTCGTCTCCCCCGTAGCCCCCACTCACGGAAAACGAGGTCGTATCCACATGCACGTGACGCGCACTCACCCCAAAGATCTTGCGCGCCTGGGTAGCAATGCCGGCGAATAACTGCGTCGGGTCCTGCGCGTAGAGCCAGTCCAGCGTCCGATCCAGACAATCATCGTTGAGGTCCGCCGCCTCAATGCCTGGACCGAGCAGGTGCTCCACTGGTTTATTGGCAAAGAACTGCGGCACCAGGTACAAGCGCCGATTACTGAACCCTAATCCATTCAAAATCATCGCCACCGTGGCCGTTCCCATGCTGACGTGGCGGTTGGTTTCACCCGCCAGCCGATCGAGATAGGCCGCCAGTCCAATCTCCTCACACACGCCCGCTACCACTCCCAGGTGATCCAGGCGCTCGTTCACATAGTTCTCAGGGGTCTGCATCTCTTCCTCTACTCCTTCGAGATTTTTACCCCCTCATCCTAGCAAATATTCGCTATTCCGTCGAGATCAACTGCGAAATGTGGGTTATTTGAAGCTTCCTTCCACTTTCTCAGATAATTAGAGTAATAATGGCCCTTACTACTCTTCCATCTGAGCTTGTCCTGCAATTCCCCCTGGCTCCACACCATTTGTAACGCGTTCTTCGGTTATTGTAAGAGGCTTATTCAGACCATCAGATATTGGTCTGGCATGATCATTTGCTTTATGGGCACGCTCAAATGACAGTTGCTGGTGATGGTACAGGCGATTAGAGAGCAATGCATGATTGGATGTCATTACTACTTGCATCGATTCTATAATTTGCTCAAGATGTTCAATACCATGCAATATTTCCTGAATGCTTGTTGGATTCTCTTCATATAACGCCTGATGTCCCAGAGTTTTATTGCGCAAAAACTCGTCACGCAAACTATGCAGCCGTACAGATAGATATTGCTCAAGGTTTTTCAGAGATCTCTGGATTGCATCATTCAACACCGAAAGACGATCATCGAGTGCCCTTCCAATGATGTCCATCAAATCCTCCCAAGGCAATTCGGTTTGGACCTCAATAGCCTCTAATTGTGCTGGAACGCCTGCTGAACTAACTGTATCTCCAGACTCATTTCTCGATGAATATTGGGTAATAAGTTGTTCAATACCAAGAAGGTGTGCAGCCAGCATACGATCAATATTGCCTTCGATTTGTTGTTGTCTCTGCTCAATATCACGGTCGAAAGTTTGGATTATTCGCGCTGGTTGTGCA
>WNFX01002412.1_pt1 | contig 24432 bp, 19 predicted proteins | sample 5400111 | NCBI WGS metagenome assembly WNFX01 (sample SAMN13153363, study PRJNA577476) | soil metagenome | isolation source: 40 cm soil or saprolite under grassland replicate 1 | place: USA:California | collected 2016-06-15
AGGAGCCAATTTTAGTGCTTCTGGACGCGTTCCAAAGGTTATTAGTAGTCTCATTCTTTCCTTATTACTATTCTATTGAATAGAAATTCAAACTAAAAAATAATTTTGTGTGATAGTTCGGTTATACGTAGGAAAGTTGATAATCACGAGTTTCTATTCTTAAACTTTTATTTGGTACCTTTTATCATTTTTTGCAGATGTATACGCACTATAAGCCTTTTCAATTAATACCTCAATTGAATTGTCATTCTTGAAATCCAGCATTGTTGCACCAATTGTAAGCTTAGAGATTACTTTGTAGTTTTCAGTTAAGCTAGATTTTTTTGATAACTTTATGATTCGTTCAGCAACAACTCTGGCATTTTCCAGGGTTGTTTCAGGCAAGATTATAATAAATTTATCATCTTGATAGCGACCCAAGATATCTGGCGTACGAAGAAAACCTCTTAGCTGGGAAGCCAACCCCTTAAGAATCTGATTGCCAATCACATAACCTTGCTCGTTAATTACTCGCTCTAAATCTTCCAAGCCTACTATAAGTGCGGCAAGAGGTTTAATATATCGTTTTGCTTGCTGAAAAGCTTGTTCAGCTAAATAATTAAAATGCCGACGGTTGAATACACCAGTTACCGGATCAGTGACATCCTGCATTAGGATTACTGTCCCAACCATAGAAGCATATTCAAGTGTTGCCACATATACCTTATCACCAACCAATATCTCCTTTGTACACCATTTACTCTCGGAAAGGCCATTCATCAATGCAAGCAAAGGTGTTAAGCATTCTTTATTGGGATCATCCTTTCCATTTGTCGAGGAATGTACCTCATTAAGCATAACCTCAGCGGCTTTGTTAGACACGATTATTCTCCCATTTTGATCAACTATCATTATAGGATGAGGAAGCATATTAATTGCAGCGAGAATTGTTGCCCTTTGCTTATCAACTTGCTCGAAAAGCCAAGCACTCCGGATGGCGGGTGCTGCGGCCCGTGAAAAGATTTGTAACCAATTAATGTCTTCTTCGCAAAATTCATTTTCTTTCCTACTGAATGCCGCTAACACCCCTAAAACTGTATCATTCTCTATGATTGGTACACAGGCTGCTGAACGTGCCAGTAACTGAAGAGTAGGTTCAAGAGTTTTGTTTGGTTCTGAAAACAGTTTTATATCAGTAGCTAGTATGGGTTCAGCCTGACTTGCAACACTGCCAATTAATTCTTCTCCAATTAAATAGGTTTTATAGAAAGACGGTTTAGGGAATGGTATTAGATTTTTCCTCGCCTCATCAAATAACCAAAGTCCAATATTTTCAACTTCCCAACGCGCTCGTATTTGTTCTCTCAATACACTATATATACCGGTGAGATCATTTGTTTTTGATAACGCCTGCGAAATATAATTGTAGCTAGAAAGTTCTTCTATTTTTCTCCGTAATTTTACATTTGTTGTCTCGTGATTTTGGGCGTTCTGAATGGCAATAGCTGCAAATTTCCCAATTGTGCATAGCATGCGTTCATCTTCTAGAGAAAACTCTTTTTCTTTCCCTCTACGCATGGTGATTAGGATACCTATCGAATCTTCTCCTATTGATACTGGAGCATATAGCACCACTTCAACAAGGCATCCTGTTGCGATTTCAGATTTGTGATCACTTGTCATCTTGTCCTGTAGCGGCTTCCCAGTTCGAAGCACTTCACTAATCGGATATTCCTGCTTCACAGGGACTTTCATCAGCCGCGTCTGCTTATCTGGCAGTCCACGCTCTGCTCTTAGATAAAGCTCATTCGTATCCTCATCCCATAATAACAATGCAATCTCATCCGCTTGACAAAGATTAATAACTACTTCTAAGCTTCGGTCGAGCACATCATCAAGATTCAAACTGGAAGTTATTGCTGTAGATATATAGGTTAAGGTGTTGATAACATTCGAAGTATTCTCAGTATGAGCATAGGGAACAGGTATAAATTTTTCTACTAAAGTCCGGTTCTTGTCTTTTTGAAAAAATTTATTGCTTGACGTTTCTTCTTTATCGAAACTTGAAGATACGATTGTAGGTAAATTGTTGACATATGTATTCATTGCTTATTGTCCTATTAGGTCTTAGCATTACTCTCGAGCACTTATTTATCATTATTTACGATTAGATCATGAATTCAATTGGCCACTCTCTAAGGGATATGCCCTTTTAACTCTTCATATCTATCGATTTCAAGTTTTCCTTCTGGACCGACCAGGAATAGGGGCAACCATTTTTGCCCTATCCAAGTTTTATTCATTTCAACTTGCACGCTTGAAATATTGCTTGGATTGTTATATTCCCATATTCTGGCAATAAAAGGTTCACTACCTCCAATGTGTAACATTAAGACATACCATTTTCCGGGATCAAGTACTAAATCATCGTGAGTGAATGAGCTTCCATAATCTGTAGTTCCTTGTGTGTACACCGGCGAGAATATATCGTTCTCGGCACCAACACCCCAAGATCTATATGAATCTGTCTCGAACTCACCGGTTTCAACTGCCATATGAATATCGGACCACGTATCGAAACGGAATTTGATTAAAATCGTTTGGCCATCATGCAGGTGAGGATTACTGTAAACGCCACTCCAATCACCACTATGTTCAATAACCAATAAACCGTTTTCAACCTTAACATTTGGAGAAAATACCCAATCGCCACGCAATGGATCAGTACTATCAAACTCATTCCAAAACGAAATAACTTCACCGGGTAAAAACGCTGATGTTGGAACTGGAGTTGGCGTAAATGTACTTATTGGCGCAGGAGTAGATGTAGGCAAAGGCGTTTTAGTATTTGTCGGTATAGGTGTTGTAGTTACAGTTGGGGGGAATTCGGGTGGTTGAAATAATAATTGTTTTAAATTCAACCAAAGATTTGAGCCGAAGCCACAATAAACAACAGCAATTAGAAAAAGCATAATTAGGACACGTATTCCATCGTCCTTGCTAAATTTATTAAAATTCATAAGCTTCCTCCGCCTGAAAATAAATTGAAGCTATCGTAAGATTATTGGAATGATAAATAATTTCCATTGATACTGAGGATGTTAGTCTTTCTGAATAACTTCTTTAGTACGTTCTGTTTTATACCATCCGGTTTCCCGGCCAAACAAAAAATTCCACAAAGCTGCCATTCGAGGTGTAGCTTGAACAAAAATTAAAATTGGAAAGAATGAAAGTAACTTTAGTGATTGCAAAACTTTTTGTTTAAGTTTCATGTTCGGATCAATGTAATCCGAAATCCTTCTATATATAAAGCCATAGGTATCCATGATTAAAATTGACATGATTGCTAAAAACACAGAAAGCCATTTTAAAAATGGACTCAGATAAGCAAACCCTCCCAAAAACATCAAGACAATAGCTAGGAAGAACAAGAAGAGATCTGTTATAAAGCGAAATTGTGAGATAAATACTTTAAAATAAAACGTGATTTTTTCGCGCAATGTAATATCTGCATTTTTGATAGCACGCAAAAGTACCAGGTGTCCGCGTGCCCAACGCTCACGCTGTTTTCGATAGACTCTGAAGTTTTCGGGTGACTGTTCCAGTTCAGGCCTAAGAATCCATTCTGCGATTACGTTCTTTTCCACATAAATACGGAGCGCTAGCTCAGCATCCTCGACTAGGGCATTCTGATCCCAGCCCATTACTGACTTGATTAAGTCCTTGTCAATGAAGTAATTTGTGCCAGCTAAGAATTGAACCTTGGAATGAAGCATTCTTGTTGGCAGTTCTGTCAGATGATGAATTGCCAACTCAAGACCAGCAACTACCCCAACAATTGAGACTTGATCATAATTCGACACCTGAAAAACTGAGCCTTGCAATAATTTGCTATTGTTTTTTATTCTCCGATAAGCAATTTCTTTTAATACTTGTTTGTCAAGGCGACCATCAGCATCTAGGATGCCTAACATATCGAGGTGATTCCATTCAGGTGTTGTATTTAAGAATTCGAGAGCAAAATTTAAAGCCCTACCCTTAGTGGATTTTACACCCGAGTATATTAAGTTCCCAAACTGACCACTATACCACTTTGGGACCTCAATCACATTAACAACATTGATTCCTGTCTCAAGCTGTATTTGATTCGCCAGTTCGTTAGCTGCATCTTTTGTTAGCACCTCTACATGGTCATCTAGTTCTCTCTCGTCTACAATAATGTACACACGATAATGTTCTTTCGGGTAATCCATAGCTATAAGGCGCCGGACGGTATTAGCAATGACATAACCTTCGTTTCGCGCTGGAACCATAATGCCAATATTGGGGAGTTCCATGTTTTTCTCACGCGCCAGTGTCTTCACTTCCTCAAGTGAAATTCCCCATTTTTCGATTCTTTTAGAATATCTAGTGATTCTAAAAATGTTTAACATATAGACAATACTGCCTAAAGTGAAACCACCATAGACAAGAGCTAGAGAAACATCGATAAAGGCGTTTGTCAAAACGAATGAGTTTGTATTGAACTTATTGCGGAAGTCAACAAGCTCTTGATATCCGGAAGTTTCATCAGCATCCACCAAATCGTAGATACTGACGAATTCGTACCCTTGGCTCTGCAATAACTCAACCAGGGACTTTAACTCGGACACATCCCGCCACGGATGCCAAAAGAAGGAAGCAATAGGGTCTTCGAATACTGAAACCTGTTTTAACAACTCCCTTTTTTGTTCAAGAGTAGTACCGTCCCAGGTGTCAACATACCCAAGATTCTCTGGAAAGAAAATTCGATCGTCGATGCTTGCAACAATAGGAAGACTGCCTACATTCGGAATGTGCTCATATCGGAGCGGATAGTATTTATTTATTACTTGATTATCCAAATCACTTAACGCATAGTGTGGGGTCTCAAAAACATCGGGAACCGGGAGTTTTAGGTACTCCATTTCCCCTTTGATATTCTTGAGAGTACCAATTACATATTCTTCTGTGTCATATGGTAATGGAGAATTGCTTTTCCCATCCCAGTATTCATAATCAATACTGCTAATTCCTGTCGCCCGGTGGGTGTACCCGTGTTGTACGATTGTTCCATACCCTTCGCCTACCATCAGGGTTATGTAACGTAGATAGATGCTTGCCTCATGTGTACTTAGATCCATCCGTTTATCTGGATTAATGTATCGTGCAATTAGTGCAATGTGAAATGGGATCTGGTTACTTTTTAAATATTCGTAAGCATCCCTAATTTTTACGGTAGAACGGTAAGTATAGGGATTAACATCCTCTAATCTTAAAAGAGCTTGTCGTTTCGGTTTATGATGTCCCAAAGCATAGTGTAGAACATCTAGGAATACAATAGAATAGTCATCAACCCCATAATAATTGGGAATTAAAAACGGCAAAATGAGGTATCGATTATTTATGTCAACGATGAGTGGATGCGTTTTTCCTTCGATGTCTTTATAGGTCGCTAAAATATTAACCTGATTGGAAGTGTTTTCTTGAATTGGGGGAAAGATACCGGTAAGCTCTAATTCTTTTGCACTAAAAACCACATCTTTATATGTAACTGTTTTGGCAGGCGTGGGGATTTCTCTTAACGCTTTCTCACTTTCAGGAGACCATAGATCTTTTACTGCCTGCGATAGCTGATTAGTAGCTCCATATCCTGCGAAAATGATTTCTTTGTTATCTGATTTGATGACATCGGACATCAATGTAATCGGGATTTTGTCATAATCTTCAAGGAGAAATAAGGCGTCATAGTTGTTGATATCTCCTTCTTTGTATTCGTCAACTTGTATTAAATCAACCTGTAATTTCCAGTGTGACCGGATAATTTGTGCCAGGTAATTATTTCGTTTTAGGATTGATTCGTATGCAACTTTATCCTCGGAATCAGCCGAGGTAACTATTAAAAGCTTTTCAACAGCCTTTTCATGTTCATCAACAAGGTCGTTGTAGAGTAGGGTGTAAGGCTGTTTCTGAAGTGGTATTAATTCAGCAGTTGGCGCTCCGGGCAGAAACTGACAGGAAGTTATAAGGCCCGTTGTGAGCAGCACCAGCATAAATGAAAGCCAAAATCGTTTCAAATTCATCCTCTTGTATGAGCCAAATGTGAGATTACATACCTGACACTGGTTGCCAAATAGGGCCAGGGTTTACTTTCTATATCCAGCAGGCAGAAAATTTTTAAAGCGTCGTATTGACGAACTAAACAGTTTCACAATCTGTGAATTCAAACCAATAAAATCCCAATTGTTTAAGGCATTGTTATTAGCATGACGGGGAATCTGCGAAAACAATCTCACTATTTATCTTGACATTTGTAATATTTTTATATGACATTAAGCATGCTTTTATCATTTATATTTAGCCCACATCATGCACCGATAAACTAAGCTAATGAATGTTTGGCACTATAATGCATTTGGTTCTGCAGATTCATTACTACGCAAGGACAATTCCATGCTTCACCCCTTCAATCTCGAATTGGAATTCACTGATACTTACAAGCCTTATTTGAATGACGATCCAGCTATTCGGGAGGCTCACTGCCTCCGAGCGCTGATGCCGCATCTTTTCGATCCGCTCCAAGCTGGAGACTTGTTCGCTGGGCGAATGCATTATTCATATGTAGGTTTTGGCTTGGAGGACGCGGCAGGCGGCCCTATTTACTACTGTCACGAGCATCGTATCCTGCCCGAACTTACTGCACTTGAGCCAGGGCAACGGGAAAAAGTCCGGGCGATGCTGGATTTCTGGAAAACAGAAGCCACAATCAGTGGACACTTGATTCGACGTCTTTCGCCTGAAGTGTTGAAAGCAACCTCCAACCATATTGCCGAGATGATGGGTCGGTTGGCTGGTTCCCTGCTTAACTTTGAGAAGCTCGTTAAGATCGGCATCCTTGGTCTGCGCGCTGAAATCGTTATGGGACGTAAGAAAAACGGTGATCTGCCACTATACGCTGCTATGAATATGGTGCTTGATCTGCTGGTAGATGTCATTCTTAATTATGCTGCTCAAACGGATGGCGAGATTGCTGCAACTTTGAACGCTATCGCCGTGAGCGCCCCTGAGACTTTCCGCGAGGCGATACAGCTTACTTGGCTTTACGCGCTGATTTCCGGTACAGTCAACTATGGCCGCATGGATGTTTATCTTGGCGATCTCTATGCGGCTGATGTGGATAATGGACGCCTTACTGAGTCCGATGCACTGGCATTAACACAATCGCTCTGGCGTCTGATTGCTGCACGTAAGACTGTATTCAACGGGCGCGTGTTTATTGGTGGGCGAGGGCGTCCTAACGAAGCCAACGCAGACCGCTTTGCCCTGTTAGCAATGGAAGCGACTCGTACCGTTATCGAAATTGAGCCGCAGCTTACTCTCCGCTTTTATACTGATATGAACCCGGCCCTAATGCCAAAAGCGCTCGATGTCCTGGCTGAAGGCCGCACTTTCCCGATGCTGTTCAATGATGATGTCAACGTGCCGGCTATTGAAAATGCTTTTCATATCAGTCGCGCCGATGCTGAACAGTACCTGCCTTACGGATGTGGCGAGTACTGCATTGATCATGTCAGCTTTGGTTCGCCCAATTGCTCACTAAACATGCTCAAGGCGCTTGAAGTGGTATTGCACAACGGGTGCGATATGCAGACAGGAGAGGCAATTGGTTTGCCATGGCAAAGCGTTTTGAGCATTGATGAATTGTTTCCAACTTTCGATCATCTTTGGGATGCGTATTGCCGTCAGATTGAATATTCTGTTGAACGTCTCGCTGAGCGTCACCGCGTCGAAGTGGATGTGGAGGCTGAACAGGCGGCGTTTTTGTTCGCTTCTATACTCTACGATGACTGTCTCGCGCGCGGAAAATCCCTGCTAGGTGGGGGGGTACGCATGAAAGGTGGTTTGATTGAAACTTATGGGATGGTCAATACTGCTGACAGTCTGACAGCGATTAAGAACTTAGTCTATGACCGGAAGTTGATCTCACTATCACGGCTTGTTGCCGCGCTGGATGCTGATTTCGTGGGCTATGAGCGTGAGTATCGACTGATTCGTTCTGCCGCCAAATTTGGCAACGACGATAATGCTGCCGACGAGATGCTTTGCTCTGTTTCAGAGCATGTTTCCCGCCATACGATGGCCCAGGCCGAGCGCGTGGGATTGGATTACTTTCTGATTGTCAACATCAACAATTGGATGAACGTTTCCCTGGGCGCGCAGACGATTGCTTCAGCAGAAGGACGCAAATCTGGCAAACCGTTGGCGAACGGGAATACGCCTAGCGCTGGGAATGATACGAATGGCGTAACAGCTTTCCTGAACTCGTTAGTCAAGCCAGATGTAAACCTTCACGCCGGTTACACACAGAACATGAAATTCAGCAAGTCCTTATTCCACGATGAACGTCCGAAAATTGAAGCTTTGCTCGATACCTATTTTTCCTGTGGTGGCGCGCAGGCGATGATTACGGTTGTCGGGCGCGGCGATTTGGAAAACGCTCTCAAGGAACCGGAGAAATATCGCAATCTCATTGTACGGGTAGGCGGTTTCAGCGCCCGCTTCGTGGAGCTTGCGCCGGAGATTCAACAGGATTTGATCGCAAGAACACTTTATTGAAAATAAAGCATAGATCATAGATGATGGCTTATGGTCTATAGTCCGTTGCCTATAAATCATGACATTCGGAACGATCTTCAACCTTCAACGCACTTCCCTTTATGATGGCCCCGGTATACGGACGGCGGTCTTTCTGAAAGGCTGCCCATTGCGCTGTTTGTGGTGTCACAATCCTGAGTCGCAATCACATGGGTGGGAGATTTCCTTTCGCGCTGAAGTTTGTGCAGGATGTGGAGAATGTGTCAGCGTTTGTGAACATGGAGCCCATCAGATTTTGGATGGCATTCATTCCTATCAACGTGACTTATGTGAACGCTGTGGCAAATGTGCTGAAGTTTGCCTCTATGATGCACTCAAGGTAGCCGGGAAAGAAACCAGTGTTGAGGCGGTGATGGGCGAGGTGCGGAAAGACATCCGCTATTACCGGCAATCTGGCGGAGGACTAACCATTACCGGCGGTGAACCTATGCTCCAGCCAGAATTTACATTAGAGTTGTTGAAGGCAGCAAAAGCTGAAAATATCCATACCTGCCTCGAAACTTGCGGATGGGCGAGCCAGCGCGCCTACCAAAGAATTTTCCCATTTGTGGATTTGTTCTTGTTCGATTACAAAGCTGCAGACCCAGAAGCCCATCGCGACTTAACGGGTGTTTCTAATAACTTGATTCTTGCTAACCTGGATTTTCTTTATCAAAACGGTGCAAACATCTGGCTAAGATGCCCACTCATCCCCGGCGTAAACGATTCAGCCGAGCATCTGGCTGGAATCGCAGCATTGGAGAAAAAATATCCCGAGCTCGAAGCGGTCGAGTTGTTGCCGTATCACAATATTGGCAATTCGAAGTATGAACGCTATGGATTGGTTAACCAGCTCCCGGATTTGTGTACTGCCAGTGAAACAGTCCAGCAAACTTGGGTAAGTGAACTCCACTCGCTGGGTTGCGTAAAAGCTCGCTTAACCTAAACTTGCTCGCAGTTTTTGTTTAACTTCCATGGATAAGAATAGAAAACCACTCAGATTAAACTACACATTCTGCACTGCTTTATAATTGACCGTTTTCTCCCAAAATTTCCAGTCGCTTCGTGTATTCAGGATCATCATATCTCGATAATTCAAATGCGGGCGCATAGGATGGCAATTCGGCACCGGTCACATGTGCGGTGAGTAAATCTGCTACTCCAGAGGCAGACATGATCCCATAACCGGATACTGCACCGATTGCATACGCGCCATCTACACCCATCGGCCCCACCAATGGACGATTTTCACGTGTCTTTGTGTAATATCCGCCATCGAGTTGCGGGCGCGGCATCCTGCCAAAATATTCTTTCATGCGTGGCAACATGGTTGCCAGTCCACGCAGGGCAACTTCGGGATATTGGTCATCCATTTTTGGGGGCCAAACAGGTTCCATCACTTTGGTTTGGTATTCCCACAACATCAAAATTGTCTGGCTTTCGCCGGCGCCTTCGGGCCGGGTGTGTACGCCCGATGGAAACGATTCGGTGAGCCATTTCGTCTCATTATCTTCTGATAATGCTTCTCGCTCTTCCTCTTCCCAAGGCAATAATTGTGGATCAGTCCAAATCAATAATGGCGCATCGCGTCCCACCACGCCAAGTGGATCTTTGATCGCAGCTTTGAGATGTAGCTCTGTATGAACGGGCAGATCAACACCAAGTAACTTGCCAACCTCTTTAAGGTAGGGCCCCGCGGCGTTGATGAATATTGGAGAATCGATGCGCTCTCCCGAACTCAGTCTGACTCCCTTTACGCGACCGTTCGCCACATCTACGCCAATCACTCGTGCGGATTCAAATTGGACCCCGCGTCCGCGTGCCGTTTCGAGGAGGTGCATACCCAACTGTTGCGCGCTCAACCAACCCGCGCGTCGCACGTGTAGCGCAGCCACCGCGCGCGCTGTAAGATATGGAAAGTGTTTGCGAATGAGTTCATTGCCAATGAGCAAGTCTGCGCCTGAAGGCTGGTTGTGGAATCCTTCTTGAGACGAGGGTTGGTAGTGTAATGCCGAAGACGAGTGAACGCGCATCGGACCCGCTCCTAAGTTCGAGGTCGCGCGTGAAGCGGTCTCCAGATCCGCAACTTTGCTTTCATCGGCGGTCACATATAAGTAGCCTCGTCGATTCATCCGAAAGACATTCCCACTTTCATCGGCTAACGCTTCCATTAAATCAATCGAGCAATTCATCAGAGCAAGCATTTCAGCATCGGGCCACCAGTTCCGGTAGCACTCTGTTGACCGGTCGCTTGTAAATGACAGGGGAGGACGCTCATCAACAAGGAGAATGTTTCTTATGCCTGCTTTGCTGATGAAATGCGCGGCAGCGACGCCGGTAATACCGGCCCCGCAGATAACAATATCAGTTGTGTGAGTCATGAATTTGAAAATTTGGCTTTGAGTTCTTCCCAGGCGGGCTCGACTAAAATGGAGCCGTCAGGGAAGACGATGGTTGGGACGCTCTTATAGCCATGATTGATTGTCTTCACAAATTCGGTAGCTTCGGAGTTTCCTTCCAGTCCTACCCGCAGGTAGGGAATATTGTTCACCTCGAAGAATTTCTTTACCCGCATACAGTCTGAGCAATATTCGGTCGTGTACATAACGATTTGTGTCGGTGTGATGGAGTAGAGATCGTTCATGTTTCGATGTGTGCCAGCTTTCCTGAAATATAGTGGTTGTCCAAACCAATTAAGTCAAATATGGTCAATGTTGTAACATTCTCTAGAGTTTGACGTCTTGTAATTATCTTGAAGAAAGACAACCAGTAAAGGTCATTTTCTTACGGGAAAATGGCTTTTTCTGGTACTTTATGGCTAAGTATATCCATTTTCCTAATAGCTAGCATTACAAAATTAATAGTTGAATAGGAATTTATGACCAACTTAAAACGTTCATTTTTTGGGGCAGCTATTTATCTAGCACTGATTTTTGTGCTTGGGCAATTTGATTACGCAGGTCATCCCATTATCAACTTTGCTTCCTATTTTTACCTGGCCGTGATGGTTGCCATACCAGTTACGCTTTTCTTTCCATCAATTTCCCGGGTCTCTGTTTATGTGCCGTTATTTGTCTGGGCCGTGGTATATCTTCTTTTGCTACAGGTCATTAATAGAAATTATTCTGCGAATAAGGGTGAGTTGCCAGTCGTAGTTCTGGAGTTCATTTTATTGGAAGTAGGCGTTTGGTTTGCGCATCAACTGGCTTTGCAAATCAGTCACGCTGAATCTGTTATGGACGCTCTTGCGTTGAGTGCATTCCCTAACCGTGCTCGTGATATTGAATCAGAAAGTCAGCGTATTAAAATCGAACTGACACGTAGTCGCCGTTATCATCGCCCACTTAGTATAGTGGTGATTGAATCCGAGTCTGAAGCTGAAAAGATCACCAGAGAAATGTTGAAAAGTGTTCAGCACGATCTGCTTAGTCGTTTTACCTCCGCCCGCGTCGGCCAGATCATTGATGATCGCATTCGTCAAACAGATTTGGTATTACGAGATCATAAAGGAAGATTTATTGTCCTCTGCCCAGAAACTGATCTTCCCAGTGCTTCCTTGTTAGCGAAAAGGATTTCTCAGGCAATCAAGGAAAGGACTAGCCTGGGAGTTCTGTGGGGAGTTGCTGCTTTTCCTGAGGAAGCACTAACCTTTGAGGATTTATTGCAGAAAGCGCGTGAGCGCCTCAGTCTGCCTGCGCCTGCCTCAAATGAGATGGTTTCAATCGTCGAGTCTCATCAATTACAGTGAAGGTATAAGCTATGAGCGTATTGCAAATAACGACTACCCCTCAAGAAGACTGGATCAAGAGATTTGATCCGCATAAACGGTTTCTGACAGGTCCAGCTTACTTATTGACTAAGCGATTGATGGATTTATTCTTGGTTATACTCACGTTTCCTTTATGGTTGCCTTTGAACGGGATTATTGCTTTAATTATTCGTATTACTTCTCCTGGCGCGCCTGTGGTATTCAAGCAACTTCGGACTGGGAAAGGAGGGCGTCGCTTTTATATGTATAAGTTCCGAACGATGGTACCTAACGCAGAGGAGCTGAAATCGAAATACGCACATTTAAATGAACTGCAATGGCCTGATTTCAAAATCACAAATGACCCACGGATTACACCAATCGGGAAGTTTTTGCGCAAAACCAGCTTAGATGAAATCCCACAGTTATTCAACGTGTTAAAAGGCGAAATGAGCCTAGTAGGACCGCGTCCTACCTCGTTTGGTCCTGAGACGTATAAACTCTGGCATACTTCTCGGCTGGATGTAACACCGGGCCTCACAGGCCTTTGGCAGATTATCGGACGGGCTCAATTGGAATTTGATGATCGTTTGCGTCTTGATATTGCATATATTGAGCACGCTTCTTTATGGTTGGATATTAATATCCTTTTTCGAACAGTCATCGCAGTGTTTCAATCACGGGGTGCTCACTAACAAACGGAGTTTCACATTTTCAATTTTCTATAAGTTGATTCTTCCAAAGGAAGCTTTGCCACATGAACAAAAACAATCTTTTTTTTGATCCAACCACCTACATAGTTCTGGCGATCTATATTACTTTGGCTTACCCTATATTAGCCCTGGGAAACAAAGTTGTTGCTGCAATGCTTCCCGAAGATCATTACTTTGAAAATGTTGGCGCAATTTCCTTATTTGTGACATCTATCCTGTTCCTCTATGGTTTTAGGATCGCGAGGAAATCATTGGATAAAACCTGGGTCTCCCTAATTAAGCAGCTCGTATATTTGGGGCTGGCACTCTTATTTTTCTTTGGGGCTGGCGAGGAGATTAGTTGGGGGCAGAGAATTTTTGGTTTTAAAACACCCCAGGCTTTGGCCCAAGTGAACAAACAGGATGAACTGAACCTCCATAACTTGACTGTTATGGAGAATAGTAAGATCTTTACTGCTGATCGTATGTTTGACATTTTTTGGTTTTTGTTTGGAGTGCTTACTCCAGCAATAGCGCTGCTTAGTCCTGCTTTTAAGCGGTTCGCAGGCAAATTCATTCCGATTGTCTATTGGGGGATCAGCTTTTTATTTCTATATAACTATTTATGGGCAAAACTCGCAAAAACCTTCTTTAGAACGGCTTATACTTTTGACAAAATTTCATTGGCGCAGTCGATTCAGGAAGTTAAAGAAAGTAATTATGCAGTCATATTTATTCTAGTTGCGTTGTTTGCCATCTGGGATTTAAATAAATCGAAAGATGGAAGTAGTGTTTCTGTGAAAAGCAGATCTGTGAAAATGGAGCCCGCACTCCGTGATTAATCTTTGTGGTTTTGAGTAGATCGCGGTGTAGATCATTGAAGACTTGGCAAAGTTGTTTTTGTCCTACACTTCCCCATGTAGGCATTCATTAGAATGGCATGAATAATAAAAGGTTTTATTACTGGCTACTTGCAGTCATAGTCTTTTTCGTTTTTTTCATAGTCTTACGTACCCGAGAATTGGCGAATAAGAACATAGATAGCCTCTCCTCAACTCCCTCAGTCGGATTGGTGCCAACTGCTGTATCTGCAAGCAATCAAACTTTTTGTAAGCGTCCCTATCAGGACTCGTCCATTTGGAATATTCCAATCGATTGGTCAATTGCTAAAATCCACCCTATGAGTAATTTGATGATGAATGCTTTTTTTGATACCACTGATTGGATTGGAACAGATACCTCCCAATATACTCCTAATGTATATTTGATATCAAAGAGTACTCCACTTGTCCCTGTGAAATTATGGCAAAATCGTTTTCGCGATGCAATTGATGACGCAAAGGTGCAGTTTGGTGAGCCTGCAGGTGTTGTAAGAATGCCACTCCCCTTCAATGCGCGTCCAGCGATTGGGACCGATGGACAACTGGTCATGATAAATGTCGATACAGGCGAAGAATGGGGATTGAACGAGGGGTATATCGACAGCGAAGGAAATTGGTTTGCTAGCGGTGTGTATCGCTATAGCATCCAGAACTCAGGGATTCCTCCGGAAGGTTTTGGTCAGCGTGGTGCAGGGATTGGTCAATTGGCAGGAATTGTGCGGCGCTGCGAAGTCAATCGTGGACACATAGATCACGCCGTAACCCTTGCTTACGATTATCCCTGCGCTCCTGAAGTTTGCCAACAAAATGGCTGGCCCGCTTCTATTCCGCCATTTCGAAAAACAGATGGAAAGGGCGACGCTCAATATGATATCCCTGAAGGGGCTCGTATTGCCATACGACCAGAAATTTCCAAAGAAGATATTATGAAGGCCTGTGCTGAAATAAAGGGATGTGTAGTATGGGCGTTGAATATGCAGAAGTATGGTGGGTTTATTGTAGACAATAGTGGACATCCCAAAACCTATGCTGAAGGTGACCCAACAGCAAATTGGGATCCATCTATTTGGACTGAGGGTATGCTCAGAAACATTCCGCCTGACTGGTATATTGTGATCGACTGGAATTATCCTTCAACAAAAGGGTATTAGTTAGATGAACAATAAAGAGATTATTTCTCAAGTACGCGAGAGAGCTGATTCAATTTATGCTCATACAGTTCAGCGAACATATTTCAGATTGTTTGGCCATCAAATCACTCAAAGATTTGCCATTATTGGCAATGCCCGTACTGGATCAAATTATCTCTTGGATGGCTTGAAAAGTTCGCCTTCTGTACGCGTTTATCATGAAATATTTGCAGACCATAACCGCAAGATGGGGAAGGATTTTGATAAGATCCTTTCAACTGTCTTTCAATACGAAAGTAAATCCACCAAAGTCGTTGGTTTTAAGGTTTTTTATAACCATCTCGCTGAAGATGAGTGGAATAAACTCTTGGCATGCAAGGATCTAAAAATCGTTCACCTTATAAGGAGAAATCGCTTAAGAACGGTCATCTCTTTGGAAATTGCTTTTAAGACAGGGCAATGGACGAAATCTAGTATTTCCAATGGACCCAGAGAGAAACGTATATCACTTGATTCTTCAAAATTAATAAAAAGACTTGAGCAAATCGAGAAAGGTGAATCTACTACGCGGGTCCGTTTTAAAGACAGAAGGATATTGGAAATCGTTTATGAAGACTTGGTTCAAAAACCTGAGCAAATGTTCGCGTCTGTCGGCGCATATTTAAGCATTAATGGCATTGATCCGGGCAAGATCAAGCTAAAGAGGCAGAATCCAGAAACGCTTAGAGAGTTGATCGTCAATTACGATGAAATTGAAGCAGTATTAAAAAATACAAGATTTGCGGAATACCTCAATGATTGAATTATATCGCGATACAATGATAGTTCGGGCTTTTATTCCCTTCGCAAGCTACATATCAGAAATGAGTGAAACATGAATATTACAAAGAATGATCTGTTCTACATATTGATGAGCATTGTCGTTGTCTCGATTGGGGTAGTGGCAGTCAGTAATGTCAACAGCAATATTGGTTTATATGGCTTGCTGGGTTTGCTTGGAATTGCAGTGGTGATGGCAATTATCATAAAGCCTGGTTTGGGGGCGAATATTCTCGTCCTTGCAATTTACACAAATATTTCTGATCTTCTTACAAAACAGGGATTTCCAGGGATTATTAAGCCACTGGTGGTGATCGTTGCTTTTGCACTATTGGTTCGCTACATTTATGTCGGCCAGGTGCCAATAGGGCATTCCAAGACAGCTCGGATAGAATACTTCCTGCTTGCCTATTATATGATCGTGATCGCCTCTTTTCTTGCGGCAACAGACAAGAATGCAGCGCTTACAGATATACTGGACATGGGAAAGGATATCGTCATCATCTATTGCATTTTGTTTGCTTTGCGGCAGCCCCACTCATGGAAACAAACAACCTGGTTAATCATGATTACAACTGCCCTGTTATCTTTATTGAGCGTGTATCAAATTATTACACATAATTATCAGCAAACCTTTTTTGGACTTGCTTCGGTGCAAATGCAACAAGTGTTTGGTGATTCATCTACCCCTCGCGTAGCAGGACCTGTTAATGCCCCTAATCTCTGGGGGCAAATACTGGTAGCTATTTCAACATTGCTTATTTTTAGAATTATTCATGAAAAGCGTAATCTCACAAAATTTGCTACTCTGGTCATGCTCGGGATTATCTTGTTCGCTGTTCTTAATACGTATAGTCGCGGTGCCTATTTAGTCCTGGCGATTGACATGGTTTTGATTTTCTTCGTTTTTGAGAAACGCTTTAGTCCTATATTTGCGTTTGCTGGTTTAGGTATCCTAATTTTGTTACTCCCACTCCTGCCAGCCACATACCGCGATCGTTTTTATACATTGTCTGACTTCACTGCTCAAAATGGTATATATCAAGATACTTCCTTTCGCGGGCGTAGTAGTGAAATGCTGACTGGTCTTGCGATGTTTGCAGAACATCCTATTTTGGGCGTAGGAACAGGAAATTACCCCACGAATTACCAGCGGTATGCTCAACTAATTGGCATTGAATTCCGGGCCACGGCACGCGATCCTCATTCTCTTTATGTACAGGTATTGGCGGAAACGGGAATTTTAGGTGCAATAACCTTTTTCGGCATGATTTTTTTCCTGTTAGATGCTCTTAATAAGGCTTGCCGAGCGATTGAGCGATCACCCAACCTCGGTGATTGGCTACCGTGGATCAATGCCATTCGACTAGCAATTCTTTCTTATCTAATGACCAGCTTTATTCTACATAACGCATACATTCGTTATTTGTGGATTCTGGTCGCGATGGCTTTAGTAGGCATTCAGATTACTTATAACTTACTGAACAACTCTGACAGAAGTTTATCAATAGAGGCTGGTCGTTGATTAATTTTCCCGTTTCAGTTGAAAATAACAATCATCAAATCGCTGAAAAAACAGCGTGGGGTTTTATCTGGAATTTCTCAGCATATTTTTTGGGAAAGATTGTTGTTTTAATTACTACGTCAATTCTTGCACGCTTGCTGGCAAAGAGCGATTTTGGTTTGGTTGCAGTCGCTGTACTGGCAATCAATTACCTTTCGGTCTTAAAAGATTTAGGGCTTGGGGCGGCACTGATTCAGCGCAAAGGGGATGTGAAGGAAGTAGCTAACACAGTATTTACAATCAACATTGTTATTGGGCTCGTTCTCTCTGCGGCCGCCATTCTGTTAGCCCCTCTGGTCGCGATCTATTTTCGAGACGCACATATCACTTCTGTTTTGCGGTGGATGGGAATTTCCTTTATTATCAATGCCCTTGGCTCAGTACACACGAATTGGCTTGTCCGGGGTCTAGATTATCGGCGTAAATTAATTCCAGATCTGGGAGGCGCCCTCACCAAAGGAGCGATTTCCATTGGGATGGCTTACTTCGGTTATGGCGTCTGGTCCTTGGTATTTGGACAAGTCGCTGGGGCAATCGCTTCAGTGATTCTGGTTTGGATCATTCTTCCCTGGCGTCCACGCCTCATCCTCGACCGAAAGATTGCTAGTGAGCTAATGAAATTTGGTGCCTCTGTAACAGCGATCGATATCCTCAATGAAATTACAGACAACATTGATTATGTAATTGTTGGGAGAATCTTTGGCTTAGTCCCATTGAGCATTTATACGTTGGCATATCGCTTGCCAGAAATGCTTCTCATTGGTAACTTATGGGTGATGGGAGGGGTTGTTTTTCCGGCTTTCTCAACTGTCCAGGATCGACCTAATGAATTGCGACGCGGATTTTTGGCATCTGTCCGTTTGGTTGAACTGATCGCCGTGCCGATTTCTTTGGGCTTGTTGATTGCGGCTGATCCCATTGTAAGAGTGGTCTTTGGTGAACAATGGCTGGATGCAATACCAGTACTGCGTGTGCTTGCAGTCTATGCTTGGGTATACTCGCTTGGATATCATGTGGGAGGTTTTTATAAAGCGATTGGCCGTCCGGATATTTTGCTGAAACTTTCGATATTAACCATCATCATTATTATCCCTTCATTGCTTATCGGAGCGAAATTCGGCATTATCGGGGTTGCGATTGGTCATCTGGTCGCCATTTTGATTCGCCGCGTCATCAGTCTGGGACTCGCAACCCGTCTTGTGAATGTCTCGATTCTAGATATTTTTGGAGAGTTACAGTCATCCTTCCTGGCGGCGTTGGTCATGGCTCCTATTGCCTCTGCTGTTTCCTATCTGACCATAAACCTGAATCCGTTTTTACAGTTGACATTTATTGTTCTGTCAGGCACAATCAGCTATTTAAGCGTTTTATGGTGGATTGAAAGAGAAAACCTAATGAGACTTTTTCGTATGGTTAGGGTAACAAACGCATCGGCCTAAATAAAATGGAAAAGACCGCGACCACCCAGAAGTCAGCGGATTTCAGGGCACTGCATCCCCAGAAGATGAAGGGATGCACCTTCAAACGGTATATCCACCCTCAGGTCATTATGGTGGAGCGGGTGCTTTTGGTTTTCACCCCGAGGCGCACGTGACCGAATCATCTCCATTCGTATCTGAAGCGAATCGCCAGAAATTGTTTTCCGAATGGAGCCAATATTGGGATCTCAACAAGACGTACTTGCTGGAGAAATCTCCACCCAACATCATTCGAACACGATTCTTACAAGCAATGTTCCCAAATTCGTATTTTATTATTATGTTGCGGCATCCCTTGGCAGTTTCTTATGCAACACAAAGATGGTATCGTAAATACAAGGTCAACTGGAGGGGGTTTCCTCGCATATTCGAGCATTGGTTGATTTGCCATGAAATCTTTCAGGCTGACCAAAAGCTTCTGAAAAATTCATTGATTGTGAAGTATGAAGAGTTTGTGGCAGAACCTCACAGGTGGGTGAATGATATGTATCATTTTTTGGGCTTGAGTGACTACTCGATCAGCCAGAAGATCTTATCTGATGTGAACAAAAAATATTTTCAAATATGGAACAGAAAGCTTTCAGGTTTTTTCTCAGGGATGCTGAATCGGATGATTATCAAACGCTACGAAGAACGTGTGAGATGTTTTGGCTATAGCTTAACGGACCTGGATTGGATTGGTCCAATCGTTAAATAAAAAATGCAAATTCATCAGCAACACGTCTATTCACAGCAGCCGCGGGTTTTTAATCACAGCCTCGATTGGCGCTTTTTACTTCCACATACGGATGCCAGGAAATTCTTCATCATTTTCGAGGACGATCCTGATTTCAACCAGACTCTTGAGCAAATTGGAATTCCTGTTTCAAATCTACTTTCCTTCTCAGATATTACGCAAAAGGAACGTGCTCATTCATTAGCACTCCCGTTTGGTTTGCCTATGCGTTGGGTAAGCGTGCAACAGGAAGAACAAATTGAGTTTTATCGTTCCATTCGGCGCTTGATTCGTCCTGATGGGCATTTGTTGATTGGATTCAAAAATTCCCGGAATTTTCGCTCCAAGATTCCGTCCAAATATTACTCATCCACTCCTCACCGTACTGCTTATCAACTGCACCAGGCAGGATTCAAATCTATTAGGATTTTTGGGGCAATGCCAAACTTGAACATTCCTGAATATATTTTTGATCTAGATGTTAATGCCATACACTTTGCTTTGCACCATCGTTTTAAGCGGAAACCGGCTATCCTAAATATCCTGCAAACGTTGTCGCGAACCATAAGCTGGGCCGGTATTTCTACTTTTCTGCCATGCTATTTTGCAGTTGCGGTAGCTTGAAATATGTTGACATCATTTGTAGCTGATCTTTCAACTCTTACTCTCTCGATTGGGGGGACGGATCACAAATTTTTTCCTTCTGCCTTGCATTGGGTGCTCCTTTCTAATGGAGACGCTGACTTTCATGATAACGTTATTTTCTTTGGCTTCGATAACAGCCACACAGACCCATTATTAGTTGCAAAGGTGCCGCGCTTAATTGAAAATGGCTGGATGTTGAAAGCCGAATATGATCATCTGGTTGAGTTGTGGAACTGTATTGGGGAAGATGCGGTGCACTATATTCCTAGACCTTATGCGATGACGAATCTACAAGAAAGACCTGTATTGATAATCTCCTATGTTCCGGGCGAGAGTCTAACGCGACTGTCACGTAGGTCATTTTGGGGAAAGAGCAAACAGGTTTCGGCTTTGGCAAAAGAATCGGCGCGCTTGCTGCGTCATCTAAATCGTCTTACAGAAAGCCCTATTGAGCGCGGTGAATCTCTCGATTCCCGTTTTCCGGAAAAGGCAGCTAAATTCAGAGAGTTGTTTCAGATAACCCCTGAAGAAGATCGGGTCTTATCTGATCTAGCAAAAACATTGGATAGTAGTATGGCAAAAGCCAGCCACAAAGTCTTGATCCAGGGCGACTTTTGGCATGGAAACATGATTCGTGATGAGAAGCAAGGAAAATTAATGTTCGTTGATTGGCAGTTTGCGCGCTGGTCAGTGGATGTAAGTTTGGATGTTTATTTCTTCCTTCTGGCTGGTGCCCTTTCTGCAACAGGAAATGGGCCAGTGGAACAACGCGCCAAAGAGGCTTTTGATCTATTGAATAGATGGCGCACCAATGTTATTCCTGAATATTTATCAACCTATGGAAAACCTGATTATTATGTCTTGCTTCCACAGAAATACGGCATGATGCTGTGCTGTCTGGAAAAAGCAGTTCGATCCACCCTGGATTTTGGTTACAGTCATTCGGATGATTGGCTGTGGCGATATCTTTTCGCTGAACTTTTACAATGGCCCGTTGAAAATTGATCTGAGCACGAGGGATCGAATTGAGTAATCTATTAAGTTCTGCGCACAAATACAAAATCGTCTATGTTATAGACGGCTTGAGTATGGGCGGTGCTGAACGACTTATGGTGCCGCTCTTAAAACATCTGAGTCGCGCTGATTTTGATCCTTATGTTTGCGCGCTCCAATCTAAAGATGGCAATCCGATGGCAGATGAAATTCGCGCGCTAGGCGTTCCAATAGAATGTTTGGACGTCAAGCACTTGCGGGATATTAATGCGTTACCTCAATTGATCAAATATCTTAGAGGAATAGGCGCTGACCTTGTACACACTCAGCTTGAGTTTGCCAATATTTTAGGGAACATTTCAGCAAAGTTATTACGTCTACCTAGTGTGTGCACAATTCATGTAATGCCCTCACTTGATGTAAAAACCAAATCGAGGCTCCACCAAAAAGTGGAATGGCTTTCCTTACGCCATTTTTGTGATCGTGTGATCTCAGTTTCGGAGGAGGCTCAGCAGTATCACCTTAGTGTGAGCGGTGCCTCTGCTGATCAAGTGACCACTATTTACAATGGTATCGATTTATCGAGTTTCCTGAATATTGATCGTAAGGGTGAACGGATCAATGTGCGCCAGGAATTAGGAATTCCAATTGATGCAAACCTGCTTATAACGGTTGCCGTACTACGGCCCCAAAAGGGCATCCAGTTTATGATACGGGCTTTGCCTGCTATCCTGCATTCAATTGCTGATACATATTATCTAATTGTTGGCAATGGATCTCATCAAAGCGCTTTGGTTGAGGAGGTAAATCAAGCAGGCGTGGAGGACCGAGTGATTTTTGCTGGAATGCGCAAGGATGTAGCGCGCTTGTTAGCCGCAAGTGATGTATTCGTTCTCCCAACATTGACAGAAGCTTTACCGACGGTGCTTGCGGAAGCGATGGCAGCAAAATTGCCAATCGTCGCAAGCCGGGTCGGTGGAGTTCCGGAAATGGTAACTGATGGGCAGAATGGTTGCCTGGTTGAACCTGAGGATTTACATGGGCTTGTCAATTCTTGTATTCACTTGTTGAGCAAGCCTGAAAAACAGGCTACAATGGGCGCTGCCGGCTGGGAAATTGTCAATCACAAGTTCAACATCGAACGACAAGTTGACAAGTTGGAAGAGCTTTACTTAGATCAGTTGCATACCTATGGAAAATAAGCTGCGCCTTGTCTTGGTCGAACCCAATGGAAGCGGTGGGTTGATCCATTACAGTTATCAGCTCTGCACGGCGCTTGCTGATGAGGGCGTAGATGTTACGTTAATCACGGGCAAAGAGTATGAGTTGGCACACCTCCCTCATAATTTCCGCGTCAATAACCTGCTTGATCTGTGGAGTCTATTCGATCCGCAGGTAATTCAGAACATCAATGCCGGTATTTGGCAGCGGAGGTGGCATAAGATCCGCTGGACGGTGAGGCGTGGACAGAGAGCTATTCGCTTGATCTCAGCCTGGATCAGGCTTACACGTTATTTGTTAGAACTCAAGCCCGATATTGTCCAGTTCTCTAAAATCAATTTTCCATTTGAAGCAATTTTTCTGGCGCAAATGCGCCGTCGTGGTTTAATCCTAACGCAGATCTGTCATGAATTTGAGTTGCGTGAACAAGATGGACCTTTTTCATTTTTAATTTTGCGTGCCTATGCAGATATTTACAAAAACTTTTCTGCTATGTTTTTTCATGCTCACGAAAACTGCGAAAAGTTTTTGTCCTTGTTCCCTTTTGTCCAAAGAGAGCGAACATATATTATTCCTCATGGAAATTCAGGCTGGCTGCTCAAGTACTTTCCTCAAACGTATGATTGGAATGCGATTCGGCGACGCTATGGCTTGAAACCCGGTCAGCCCGTTGTCTTATTTTTTGGGTTGCTGGCCCCCAGCAAGGGCATTGATGATCTGATCGAGGCGTTTGCTTTGGTTCGGCAAAACTCTGAGGCAAAGCTTTTGATTGCCGGTTATCCAACAAAGCATATCAACGTGGATGCACTAAAAGAGAAGATCGCGGAATTAAACCTTACGAATCATGTTGTTCTTGATCTGCGTTATATCCCGTTAGAGGAGGTGGGAGCTTTAATGGGTTTGGCAACAGTAGCTGTCTATCCATATCGGAGCAGCACACAAAGTGGCGCGCTGCAAGTCGCGTACACGTTCGGTCGCCCGGTCATTGCGACGGCAGTAGGTGGTTTGCCAGAGGCGGTGGAGCATGGAAGAAGTGGCTTTTTAGTCCCCGTGTGTTCTCCCCCAGAATTGGCAGATAAAATCTTGGCACTGGTCATAAATCCTGAGTTGACAAAGGTCATGGGCGAGTATGCCCGTCACTTGTCTGAGACGCGCTTTAGTTGGAGATCGGTTGCGAAGCAGCTTACTCAAGTATATAATCACCTTTTAGGTTGACAACTTGCAGCGCCACTTATAGGGAATGGAGAAAAAACGAAATGAGTAAAAATCTAAAAAAATTTGCAAGAACTCTAACAACATTTTTCCCCTTCTTAAAGGATCTTACTTACTTCTTCAAAAGACTGGTAAGAACCGTTCTCAACTCCTCAGCCGAGGACGATTTTAATGTAATCGATTTGTTTCCCAATTATAGAGATGTCTTATTTTTAGATGTCGGAGCCAATCAAGGGGTAGCAATTGATGTGTTCTTAAAGAAAAACAAGAACTGTAAAATATATTCGTTTGAACCAAATCCCGATGTGTTTAGAAAACTTCACTCAAGATTTAGATCTAATAACAGGGTGAAACTATTTAATTTTGGCCTTGGACAGAAAGGTGGTACATTCAAATTATTCGTGCCTGTATATAGAGGCTACGAATTTGATGGGCTCGGATCTTTAGAATCCGATTTTGATGATTCGTGGCTGGCAGCGCAAATCTTTTTTTACAACAAAAAATTCCTGCATATACGCGAAATAAATTGTGAAATCAAACGGCTGGATAATCTCAATTTGGAGCCTTTTTTTATGAAAATCGATGTGGAGGGCTTCGAATTGGAAGTAATTCGAGGAGGTGAGACGACAATCAAAAAGTCTCACCCAATCATCCTTATGGAATCTAGTAAAAAAGATGATGTGATAGTGAGCTTCCTCGAACA
>WNFX01001725.1_pt1 | contig 24415 bp, 16 predicted proteins | sample 5400111 | NCBI WGS metagenome assembly WNFX01 (sample SAMN13153363, study PRJNA577476) | soil metagenome | isolation source: 40 cm soil or saprolite under grassland replicate 1 | place: USA:California | collected 2016-06-15
TTGCTGCTAACATTCTTCTTCCGCTACATGGAGCCTCTGATAACAGAAGGACATCTCTACATCGCGCAACCCCCGCTCTTCCACATCAAAATGGGCAAAAACGTGCACTACGTCTACAGCGATGAAGAAAGAGATATGCTGATCGGAGAATACAAAGCCTCCCACAACGGCAAAGAGCCAGATGTTGGTCGCTACAAAGGTCTGGGTGAGATGAACCCCGAGACCCTCTGGGACACAACCATGGATCCCGCCCGCCGTACAATCCTACAGGTAGGCATCGAGGAGGCCGTTGAGGCTGATAAGACATTCAACATGCTGATGGGCGATGAGGTTGCACCGAGGAAGCGGTTTATCGAGAGCCATGCAAAGAATGCGAATTTGGATGTGTAGGGGGTGTTTGTAAGTGTAATTTTCCACAAATATCTGGCCCTGTACCAGAAATATCTGGCTATTCCGCAAATATCTGGCGGGCCAGTAGAATGTTGTGGGATTTCATAATTCTTGAGCCTAGCAATGAACGTAAATGTTGAGACTACTCATGTGTCCTCTTCATTAGAGGAATGGGCTGAACTCTAATCGAGAAACGTTTCTCGAGTGCTTATACTATGAGAAACCGGTCTGCTGTAAAGCGGCCCGGTTTCTCATATGAATGCTCTTTACCCTCGTTGTAAACGTTCAGATTTCCAGGAGTTGCTGCTCGGCATCGTCAGGGAGCCACCAGGCTTGAGTGTTGTTTGTAATGTGCCGGTAATCCATTTGAAGCGTTTTGAAATACCGCTGGGCGCACTCTATTTTGCGTCTCTCTTGTGGGAACTGCAGCTTGGTTTTATCCTGAGTGCCTTTTGTTTCGCGAATGAGTTGCAAAGTCACTCTTCCCCTTTCATCGTAGCGAACGATGCCCCAGTCTGGATTATAGTTCCCAATCACCTTCGGAAAACGGACCTTAAATGCTGGGGGAAACTTGAAGTAGAAGAGGATCTGTGTGTCAGGTCTCAGGCGGTTCTCCACAAACAGCACCTCCACCTGCGAATCCACCTGAACCTGATCGTACAACCCTCTCTCACCGGCCTCAATCAATTCTCTTTGGGGAAATGGTCTCTTAGGCGGAAAGAGCTCTTCTAGATCGACTGTCTTGATACCATCCTCCACCGCAAACTCGATGTGTTCGGCTATGTGTTCAGCTAGCGTATTCTTGATGGTGCTGATGAAAATTCCGGCAAACCCTTCCGGATTCTTTAACAACATTTGTTTCTTAGCATCCGACAGTCGTTTGAAGATCATGTTTACTGTCGAACGAGTTAAGCCCGTCTCGTGAGCTGCCCGGTCGAGCAAGTTAAAAACTGGATAGGTGGTTTCGGGAGCGAGCGATGCGCGCTCACGAGGGCGCTGTCCGGCCTCACTCTCAAATGTGAATGGAGTATAGAGATCGAGTTCTCGAGCATTCTCGAAGCAGACTCGCGATTCATCCCCAGCGTCAGCAATGGTGAGGATCTTAAAGCCTCTCAGTCGATCTTGTTTGAGCATGCGGGAAAGATCATCTCTCTCCTGAAAATAGCGTGAGATCGTTGTGGTCTCCCCCTTCGTATTGAGGATTTCAATCGTGATCAACGCTTTCTTTTGGTTGACGGACTCGAGTTTGAAGGTGTAGCGTGTGACAATAAAGTCACCTCTCTCCACAACCACCATGGGAGCCGGGAATGGTTCTCTATTGAGCCGGGAAGTACATCTCACGACGAGTGCAGGTGTATCAACAGCCATATAATACTGAACATTCCGGGCGAGTTTTTCCCAGAATGCCCTGAATTCTGTGCTCTCGCGAAAGATCCGGTCGTTGCGCGTCGCCTGTCTCTTGCGCGCATCAGATGGATTTGGCGGTGCTGCTCCGCCACTTTCAATGTATTCTCGCTGGAGATTAGCGGCGTAGGACTGGTAGCTTTCGTTTGCAACAACGGTGAGGATATTGACGTCATCACCGAAGAGGCGCTCGCCTTCTTGATTCACGCACAGCCGCAAACCCCGCCCGATCTCCTGGCGCTTTTTGACCTCAGAAACGGTCTGGTTGAGGGTGCATATCTGAAAAACGTTGGGATTATCCCACCCCTCCCTTAAAGCGGAATGCGCGAAGATGAAGCAAGCATGTTCTGTGAGAGAGAGCAACTGTTCTTTCTGGCGCATAATTAACTCGAACGCCGATCTTTCCGCTTCTCGCTCTCCTGTCGTTCTGCTTTCAGTGTCAATTGCTCTCCCTTCTTTTGACTTGGCGAAGTACGCCTCGCGAACGTCTTCGGGGCGAAAGTCGCGGAAGTAGGCATATCGCCCTTTCAGCTTCTGAAACGCCTCGTCGAACAGCCGTTTAATGAGGCCCTTTTCGTCGGTGTAGTTAGCGACACGGTCGATGAAAAAAAGCGAGAGTACCTTGATGCCCTTGGGCAGTAATCGCTCCTGCATCTCCATATGTTGTTCGATGGTTCTTTCGATCTGCACCTGAAAAATAGCCGGGCGTGATGGACCGATCGTCTCGTTGAGTGCAAGAGTCAGGCCATTATCGAACTGGATCGTATTACTTGCAGCATTAATTTCGGCCACATGGTAGCCATCCTTGTGCTCCTCGCGGCCGGTCTTAGTGTAGAGATCATCGCCTTGCTTGAGGATGATATCGGCTTCGCGCGTGCGTCCCCGATCGTTCACATACGTTGTGACTCTGGCTATGATGCCGTTTTGAAGCGAAATTGATTTGAGCGCGAGAAAAGGTTGGTTGAAATTCTCACGCTCCGTGACCCCCAGGACCTGAATCTTCTTTACAAGATCGCGACGATAGGCATCAAAGGGTGTAAGCCGGTAGATCAAATTCGGGCTGGTGCGGTGCGTCGCGCTGTATCGTAGCGCGAAAAGCGGATGGAGTGTGCGCAGCGCTTCTTTCGACCGGGGGCTCTCCATGTTTTGTGGCTCGTCGAGGATAAGGATGGGGCGTGTTTCCTGAATAAATTGGTATGGTTTGCGCTCACCTGGAAGTTTTTCTGAGGATTTATAGACATTGTTTGAAGTTTTGTTGAAGGCATCAAGAGTAATGACCAGAACCTCGGTGAATGTCGAGGTGGCGAAAGTCCTCAGGCGGTTGGGTTGGCTTCCATCATATCGCACCAGGTTGACGATTTCGTTGCCGTATATCGCACGGAAATGATCCTGGGTGATCTCAAAGTTTTTGATAACTCCCTCGTAGATGGCAATGCTGGGAACGACGATGATGAACTTGCTGAAACCGTAGCGTTTGCGCAATTCATATATGGTACGTAGATAGACATACGTTTTCCCTGTCCCGGTCTCCATTTCGATGGTAAAGCTAGGATAGCGCCATGATTCGTCACCTGCTCCTTGTAGGACAAGCCCATCATCGACTTCTAATTCTAAACCCAGTGCTGGCTGAGCAATATTATTCTGTTCCTGCACCGCGCGTAGATTGTCGTGTAGCCAAGACTCACTGAAGGATTCTGATGGTGGAATATTCATGATGATCTCACCACTCAAAGCGAATTCAGTAATGTGCTGAGATGCTCCTTCGAAAAGGCGAATCACGCTCTCAACTGCCTCGATTTGATAGTCCTGATTGGGATCGAATTTGATCTGCAATGGCCGCTCCATAAACTGCACCACCTATATAATGTTGAGATTACAAACATCTGCCAAGTGCATCTTAGATTGATCGGTAAGTGCGCTGTCAAGGCAAACGAAGACATCTTCAGAATTTAGCCTTAATTGTGATATTGTTCCGTCTGCGATCTTCTCATCAAGACAAACAAAAAGGCGATGGGCACAAGCACTGGAATCGACCAACAGAATGTTATTGCTTGTGAATGAATCCTGCGGGATGATGGCGCTGTCAAGGGGGAATCCTTGCAGAAGCAGAATTTCCGTCAACAGGTCTGTCTCGCGCCACCCTTCTACAAGCGGGGTTTCAATCTTATCGAAGAGCGTCTCGAGTTCCTGGATACTTTCGCCCTGATAGTCCTGCCAGCTCTTAAAATTAGAGCGGTCGAGTTTAAGCACTCTAAAACCTAAATCTTCGGGACTTTCACGGGGCCATAAGTTCAAATTTCCTCCATTATCGCGTTTCAATTTGGCTATAACGCGGCGTATACGCTCCTTACCAATTTCCGCAATGGTTGAAAACTCTTGGTTATCGGCTGCCTCTGGAAGCTGTATGCAAATAAATTGCCTGTTTCCTCCATCCTCCTGATTGAGTTCCAATGTCGCATGTGCCGTAGTACAAGAACCTGCGAAAAAGTCTAATATGATTTCATTTTCAGTTGAGTTAACAACATAACTCATAAAATTTTTCAGCATCTTTACAGGCTTTTTACCTGATCTAAACTCAACACCGCCTTCAAGACGAATATTACCAAATGCGTCTGCCATATCGTAAAAATTCTCGATTGGCTTCTGCTTGAGAGATTCGTCAGGGTGCTCTAATACATCCTTTGGAACCCCTTGATAATATTTGCCTTTTGTGGCCCCCTCTCGTTTAGGGCCAGTAAAATATCGGAAGTTAAGCCTATCATTCCCTATGCCGTATACTTTATAAAGAATGTGGTACCCATCGCTCTTGCTTCTATCAGTTAAGTAGTCCCTAAAAAATCTGCCTGAAGAATTTCCGTCGAGTATCTTTCCGGAAGCCCATATTTCTTTTAAACCGTCAGGGGAAGGTGGAATTTCAACAATTTCATAAGCATCAGGCTCAAATATATCAACCCTTTTGTTACCCAAAGTAATAGTTTTGGCTTCTCCTTTTTCGATTACCTTGTAAATAAATTTGTCATAGCTGTACTTATCCTCTTCTTGTATGAGTTTTGCGCTCGCTGACTTGCGATAAACCAAAACAGTTTCAACCAACTTTTGGATTACCATATCTTCGACTAATGTTTTGCCTTCATATCTCACCTTGATATAGAAGGGGGCAATAAAATTCTCCTCTCCAAATATTTCGTCCATTAACATCCTGAGTCGGCTCACTTCATTGTCATCAATGCTAACAAAAATAAAACCGTCATTTTTAAGAAGTTGCCTTGCTAAATATAATCGAGGATACATCATTGAAAGCCATAAAGAATGAAAACGACCGTCTGCTTTCATATTTGTTGTTAGCAATTTTCCTTCTTCATCGCTCTGTCCAGTCTTCTTCAGGTAATCTTCAAGCGGCTCTTCGAAGTCATCTTTATATACAAAATCGCTACCTGTATTATAAGGTGGGTCGATATAGATCATTTTAATACGACCAGCGTAGCTCTTTTGGAGAAGCTTGAGCACCTCTAGATTATCTCCTTCAATAAAAATATTGCCGGTTGTATCTTCATTTATTCCTTCACCTATGGAAGGTCTCAGCGTTCCCTTACTCGGCAATGCAGCGAGCCGACGAGCGTCTCGCTTGCCTGGCCAGGATAATCCAAAGTGTTCAGCAGCTGTGCCCTCTTCTTCCAGAAAGCCCTCTAATGATTCTTTTAGAATATCCCAGTTGATCCTCCCATCCGCAAAGGCTTCTGGAACGATCGATTGCAGCTCTGCCAGTCGGTCTTGCATTAAGGTATTAGAGGGTCGAAGTTTTTGCATGGTCATATGCTATCTCTTTCTTTAGGCTAATTCGTCAAGATTGGCAGATGTCGGAGTAACATCCAGAGCGGCGATTACCCACTCACCGCGTTCTATCTCGGTGCCTATATCGTTGAAGTATGTCGGAAAGGTGCGCTCCACCGTTCTCTGCGCCGAGAGAGCGTAGGAGCGATACGACCCGCATGAGAAACGAGCATCGCAGTTCCGGCAGACGTTTACTGCGAAGATTGTCTTCGTACCAGGAAGTCTGCTCTGTGATGGTGCAGCAAAATTGCCATCTTCAATCGCATCGACAACTTCACCAAATTCTCGAATCGTCTCCTCGACGCTCTCTACACTGTATGGGATCTCGACAAGAGGATTCCAACGTGGAAGTTCGTACTCTAAGCGAGCTTCGTCTTCACTCGCTAAAGCCTCTTTGATCACCTCGGGGTAATTCGTTGAGATCACGATCGTTTCATCGAGTGGCTGGCCTCGCAGGTTTTGCCAGATGTAAGCATACACATTCAACTGCTTTTCGTAGGTATCTAGATTGCCCCGAATTGCATCCACATCGTGGGTTTTGATATCGTACATTATCGTCCGGTCAATTTCGCGCACAATATCGACGACTCCCTCAATCCCGAATTTTCGTCCTCGTGGTGAGATCTGTTCAGGCAGGTTGAGCCTCACCTCGGTGTCCGTCACTCGACTTGCGACATCCCTCAGTCGTCTCCAGTAGAGCAAAACCTGATAGAGGGCAGTAGCCTTCACTTCGGGAGCCAGCGAGTGGCCTGCTTCGAGACGTAGAGCTTCGAAGTTTTCGTCAAAGAAATCAAGAATGAGCTTTTCGATATCATCTTCTGCTGGTATCATGGATGCATCCTCTTTGCTATAAGGTATTGGTGCAAATCGTCCATCGTTCGATGGACGAGTGAGCCGAACATCATAGTTTGCGAACGTGATGCGACAAAGCCATATTTGCGAAAAATCATATATTGGCGAGGACATTTTTGATAGAGCAGGTAGTCGCTTGTATATGAGTAGTTACGCGGTGGGGCTTCGCTGTCGATTGTTGCCGCTGGTACTGTGTCCAGAACAAAGCCTGGAATACGAGGAAACTTCTCGTTCAGCATGGTTCGAAACGGCTCGTTGATTCGGATGCCTGGCCCCTTGAAATGCGCCAGCACCAGCAGATTTTTTGCGCGTGAGAGCGCGACATAAAACATCCTCATGGTGTCGAATTCGGCCATCCGCTCCAGCGGCTCACTCTCTCTCTGCACCAGCGGCTGCATCAACGTTTCGATCTTTGGAGGACCGTGATTGTCCTTGCGGAGGTTTCCCAGTACGACCACAGGGAACTCAAGCCCTTTCGATTGGTGAATCGTGAGAAACGGGATGCGTCCCTTGGGGAAGGGATCTTCAGCATCCTCATATTCTGACTCGCTACGTCGAAACAGTGCGTAAAGGTAAGATGTAAAGAAAAGCCGATCGAATCTGTCATCGACGAAATAGTTCGCAGTGAGAATAGGCGTGTACTCATTCATGAATTTGGCTAGATGCTGGGAGATGAGCCCGAGATTGCAGATCGGGCCTTCATCTTCGCCCCGTTCGGCCAGGTCAAACATCTGCTTGAAATAATGAAACCCACACATTCGGTAGAAGAGGTCGAGCACACTCCAGTCGAGCGAGGTAGCGCGCTTGAGAATATAGTCCAGCGTAAATGGCGTTCCCTGGCTGGTACGAGCTTGAACGAGTTTCTCGAAGTAAGCACTCGCGAGCGCCTTTTTTGCACGCTCTGAGAGTCCTGGGGCAGTGTAAAGCGAGCGTTTCATGGTGCTGATGACATACGGACTGCTTAGATCCCACCCATTACGAGAGGCAATCTGAAGAAGGCTCTTATAATCAGCGACAGCCACGGTGATCTCGTTCTCACGGTCCCGGATATATCGTGCGAGTTGTGGATCGGCATGTATGAGATCTCGAGCCAGGTCGTAAGCTCTATCGACCCAGGCATGAAATTGGGCATAGTCAGCACTTGAGAAGAGACCGCGTGTGGGTTTTCCGAAGATATGCATAAAGAGACCAAAGATCGCCGTTGCTTCATCCACTTCAAGGAAGCGTCCCGCACGCGGTGCGTAGACGCGGAACCCTTCGCGCTCTAACGCTTCTTTCATCCGCCTGACATGTACATTCATCTCGCCGTTGTACTTGAGAGAGGGAAATAAAAACGCGATCTGGTTCACATTCTCCACTTTTTTTGTCTCGACGAGTTCTCTGACCAGCCCGGCGATCTCAGCACAGGCCGTATCGGCAGCAGTTGCAGTGGTAGCGACAACAGCAGTCCTCTGGTCGGTGCTGTGCGCGTGAATGCTCTTCCCCGTAACGCGGTACGATCCAGACGGGTGATCGGGTATCTCCCAATCGCACCCTCCCATGAAATCTGTATAGAACCTCACGATGTCGGCGCGCGATCGGTAGTTCGTAGACAGCGGTATTTTCGTGGGGTCCTTTCCGAGATAAGACTGGCAGCGCTCAGGAAATTGCACGAAGTTCTCCACCGTCGCTCCGCGGAAGCGATAGAGAGCCTGGTCATCGTCGCCAACCGCGCAGATATTTTTGTGGCCAGCAGCGAGTCGGAAGAAGAGGCGCTCCTGGATAGTGTTGGTATCCTGGTATTCATCGATGATCACATGCTTGAAGACGCTACTCGCGTCGGCATAGCCGTCGAGTACCTGCAGCGCTTTTTGTTGGAGCAACGAAAAGTCGGTTAGGGCAGTCCCTCTTGCGGAACCGAGTGAGTGTTCATAGATGGCATACATCTCCAGCATCGCTTTTAAAGTTGGCTCCGGCGTTTGCTGTATAGCAACCTGGGGGTCTATGCACTCCTCCGACAAGCGATTGAAGAGCATGAGACTATTCGTAACTGCAAGATATTTCGACAATGAGCCATTGCCGCCGAAGAGCGAGGTGATTTTCAGGTTTGCCTGATCTTCGAGTCCGGCCACTTGCGTTAACTCAGCCCACATCCGGTTCTTATACACGTAGAAGTATTGAGCTAATTCATCGAGCAGCGAGGGTACTCTGCCGCGATGCCGATTCGGGTAAAATCGGCGATCGGCAATCAGGCGCTGGCACAATGAATGCACGGTGCCTATGTACATCTTCGAGAGATCATAAGGAACCCCCGTGTGGTTCGTTACGATGCCAAAGAGGGTTCTTAGACCTTCCTTCAGCTGGTGCGCCGCTTTCTCGGTGAAGGTGGATAAGTAAATTTCTTCTGGGCCTACCCCATGAAACACACACAGATTTAATGTTCGCCAGAGTAAGACTCGCGTTTTCCCGGAGCCTGGGCCGGCAGGCAGATAAAGGGGACCATCTACGTGCAGAATAGCTTCGCGCTGATTAGGGTTGGGCTCGAAACCAACTTCCTGCCACAATTGATCGAGCGAGAGGGTAGTTGCGTTCATTGCCATTGATCCTTCGCCACGCCTTCCAATCATCTCCTGGCATACTTGAGCAGAACGTGCATCATTTCCTGACCGAATCGAACACTCAGGTTGCCATGAAGGCCGTGTCTCTCCTCTTTACCAATGTAAAACGAGAGGTCGTATGGATAATCAGTGAACTGTTCTGCTGTCCTGTAGTTTACCTTAACAGGACCATCTGATGCAAGCATTAGAGGAATAAATGACTATCTCAGGATACTTTCCTACACAGAAGTTTAAGCCAGAACGGAGGGCAAAGAACACCAATGGGAAGAAAAGCTCTCTTTATCATTTATTTTGCTTGGTGTTCTCTCGAATTACCAGAACTGCTTCTTTCGAAAACCACCGCTGTTTGCCGCCCATGCCTTCTAGCGGTTCTATTTTCCTCTCGCTAACCCACTGGTGGAGTGTTGCTTTACTTACCCCTAATAACCGTACAGCTTCACCAAAAGGGAGTCGCTCATTTTGCCACTGTATGAGGCTTGCTTTATTGAAGAGATATGAGTGATAACCATCAATATTGGGGCCGCTTATACAGACTTCAGATAATCTTCCCAGGCGTACCCATTTCTGCACGGTAAGCTTACCAACATTGAGCATCTCTGCCGTCTCATCTGTAGTGATGTGGTCCCCCATAAACTCCTCAACCGAATCCCGGCTAAAATATTGAGCGCCTCCAAGTACGGTAGTTGGCGAAATGAGTCCTTCTCTAACCCAGCGCGTTAGCGTCACATCTTTGACTTTCAGAAGCTTTGTAAGTTCCTCTCGACTGACCCAGTTATTTTCCGATTTTATTTTATGGATGTATTGCTCAATACCAGAGCGGTCAAAGAGCAGCGATCCCAGTTTAAGTTCCTGCCCCTCTATCTGGCAGGCTGGCAGTCTCCCTTCTGCCACATTGGATAAGATGGATACTGCATTCAACCCAATAACAAAGAGAAGCCGGGCTGCACCGGCCAAATCGACCACTGAATCTCTGCAATCACCCTCCTGAAATGGGCGACATTCTACGTGCTTTGATACGCTTTCCAAGCATCGGAGTAGAGATGATCGGCTAAATGCCCAGAAAGGATATCCCTCTGCTGGGCAACGCTCTGCAGAGAGCAGACCTGCGTTCACTAAATCTACAACCATCCGCTCAGTGACACCCAACCACTCTGCTGCCTGCGCGCGGTTGACTGCTTCATTCCACACGCTCCAGAGTTCTAGCACCTCTCGCCGGCTCACGAATCTGTACTGCCGTTTGCTGGTCGGCCCCTGAGTCTGGTAGGTTAATCTCCCAACCTTCAGGAGAGTATTGATCATTGTAGGCGTTGTTTCCAGAAGACGGGCTGCTTCTGCGATGTTCACGAGCGAGAACCGCTCCATGACGTCTGGACGCTCCTGGCAGAGATTTGTACGCGCTACCGCACTACTCAAGGAATAGGAGCGTATAAAGTAATGTTCGAACGCGCTGTGGACGAACTCAAACGCAGGATGTTGCCAGTATTCCTGCAGCCACTGCGTATAAAGATTGCCCAGATCAGCCTTTGGGCCACCACCAGTAGATTTCTCCCGGCACATCTGACCCCGATAGGCATCGAGAAACTGATAAAAGCCCTCTGGCCAGTTCATTATCCCCTTACAGGCTGTGGCATAGAGGCAGTAATTTGCATAGGGAGTGAGTGCCCGCTGACCTTTAATTTGCCCCTGGAGTGAACCCGCATTAATGCGGTGTAGAAATGGCCACTCAGATCCCTCTAACATCCTCGTTGCCCACTGTAGCCCATCAACCACCCGGTACAGTGCTCTTGGGCTTTCCTGAGGGAGGAGATGCAGTCCATCTGGGGTGATGCTCTCCATAAACCAGGACTGGAGAATCTGCTGAAAATGTAATCCGGCGTCATCCTCTAGAGGGATCAACTCAGTTTCGGCCAGGTGATCGCCGCATCGGCAGCACCGGGTCTCGACGATATCCTGAATACTAACTGCCCTGCCGCACCTCTGGCACCGGTTCATGAGCAGGCACCGATGCTTTAGGCAGGCAGATACCGCAAGTGGCATCCAGGCCAGGCGGTGGTAGGCGGCTTCTCTCAGGCAGGCCGGGCAGAACTGCCCGGCGTGTGCCGGACGAAGCTGCTTGGCTGCCAGTGGGTGAGAGAGGAGAGGTGCGGGAGCATCTCCGGTTATTTCTTCTAACTCAATAGTTTGCCCTGGAGGGGTTAGGACTTCGGCAAAGTGATGATTGCTGCTTGCATAGATCTCGGAGACATCGACGCCTGTGAAGCTGGCAATACGCTGAAACATCACGGCCCGCCGGGGAAACATCACCTGGTCTCTTAGAAAGGGTTGCCCGCCAATTCCTTCTCGTATTATCCGTGGCAAGATGCCAGGAGAGTCATCATAATTCAACTTGTCTAGCCGAATTACCAGGGATGGTAATGATTCATCAGGCTGTAGCGACGTTCGCCCCAAGAGCATTGGTTGCTGAATACTCATCCTTCCTCCGTAGGGCCGACAGTAGGAGATAGAGGTACTTAGCTTCAGTTATGGGCCCCAGTCTACAGCTCTCTTTAGCACTAAAAAATATCTTTCGAGCTCTCTCTCGGTGGGCTATAGGGATCACGGGGTTGACTGCGTCGATTTGTTCCCTCTCCAGCTCCTGTTTCCTGTTTCGCCACCCTGTTTTTCTTGATCGTTTCGAGGTCCGGCAACTCGCCCGTAAATGGGTTGGGAACACCGCGTCTTTCACTCGCGAGACGGCCATTAAAAGCTTCGGACAGGAGATTATGGTCTAAATACTCTTGTTCCCGATCCAGGGCTAGGCGGGTTGCCCTCCGGATGAGCGCCATCAGATACCGCAGGATGCCATCACTTGCGGCATAGCAGCGTAATGCCGTATCATAGCTGGCAAGGTGTGATGGTCTTTTCAGTGGTAAGCGATCCTCGAGCTCTGCCAGGAAGGTGCGAAACTCATCCCTGGTAGATGCAGGATCTGTTTCGTCCCATTCAAATGGGCTCAGTCTGTATGGATCGCCAAATAAGCTCGCCAGCTGGGAGTTGGTGTTCACCACTGCTTCCGCTTCACCTGGTAGCCCCACAAGCGCGCAGGAGACTTTCGTTTCTTTAATAAAGGTTTTCAGCCAGTTGCTCGCATCAAGCAAAATTGTCTTACTCCGTCTGTCCCAGAAGTGTTGGAGATCGTCCAAAATAAGCATCTCTACCCGACAGATCTCTTTGAAAAATCGAATGAGTCGGAGTTCTCTACTGCCTATTGAGCCCCTATCGGCAGCAGGGTCACCTAAAGCAGTGAGGAGAGCTGTTTCTAAGTTATTGACATTTGCCCGCGAGGGGGTTGTCGCCATTACGACAGGCCGTAGCGTAGCGCTCTCTGTGAAAACTGCCGGAAACTGTTGGGCATAGGATGCCAGCAGGGTGGTTTTTCCTGCTCCAGGAGGACCTACAAGCAAGAGGCATTCGGGCTCGGCTGCCAGTGGAAATAGCTGGTGACAGCGGCTGATCTCATTTGTAATGGCATGCCAGCGAGGATAAAATATGCGTATGCGCTCCACATAACGGCGACGTTCAGATCCGGGAAGCTGGCACATCTCCTCCCGCGAGAGCATCTTCGATGCCGAATCATCGGCGTGGGGTTGAGTACTCAAGACAATCTCCTTCCGCTCTGAGGAAGCATCTCTTACCGGTAAAAGCCCTTACAGGGCTGCATTTCAGAGACAACTCCTGTAACACTAGGGCAAATTGTAATCTCCACCCCAGCCTTCGCGGCTAGGGATTTTTGCCGTTGTAGTCTGTTCTGGAAGAGTGTCTGCATCAGCCTGAGGTGGCGCAGAGCTGTTTCCCCTCCCTTCCCTCTTCTTCCGGCCCTTTGAAGCCGGAGTTCCAACAGGTGTCTCCCCACCCGTTTTGCCCCTTCTCCCGTTTCCTCCTCTCTCAGCGCCTGGCTGTGGCGCGGGTATGTGTCCGGCCTCAAGAGGCGGAGACGCAGGGGGATCTGACACCTCTTGAGGAGGTGGGTTGGCATTCACTCCCCGGTAGCGGGCCAAATTTCTGCGCCCCTTACGGGTCAATTGATACTCACGGTCAACAATTTCTTGGATATGTTGTTTGGCCGCAGCCAACTCATAGATATTCACCTCTTTCTTCTTTCGCAGTAGATAGCTGCGGATGACACGGTGTTTATACAGAGACAGACCTTTTGTGTATTCCTGATTTACAGCAGGTATACGTAGCCATTTGGGGTTCTCTGGATCGTCATCGTACACATGAATACTACTTAGATCTGCCGGATTGACCCTGACGTGAGCCCTGTCGTCGTCCCCGTTCTGGCCTGCTGGATTGATGGTGCCCCGGTCCTTCCTCCTCTTTTGCAGGCGTTGCCGGAGTGGTTCAAGTAGTACAGTGTCTTGATAGCGGAGCGCTTCAAAGTCGATTCCACTGCGCTGTACGGTACGTCTCTCGCTGTTATATAGGAGGATGCGCATCTCATCAGCATCATGATGCAGACAGGGTACAAACCCATCTTTCATGCTCTCCTCCCATAATTTCGCGGGTATCCCGCCGGATCCCCCTCCTACCCCCTCGTGCCACTCCTGTGCGTACACATCCAGCAGGAAGACGTGGAGCAGTTCCATAAAGCCATCGAGAGAAATACAGGCGTGTTTAGAGGGATCGTAATCGCCTAGATCAAGTATACTCGAGAACGTGGTACCTGGCAGACCATGAATCAGGCCTGTATTGTTCGTTTTGAAAAAACGCTCGACCCGTGCCTTGAACCAGGCTTTCTTCACCGGCATCTGCTCAAGAATGATTCCGAGCTGGCCACAGGCGTCCTCTAAATCGTGGCAGGTATACTGCTTCCCACCATCTACAACTAATACCTCGGGCAGCCCGTAAGTAGGCCAGGGGTGCTTGGTTCCATAGATGCTCTGGCAATCGGGCTTCGGAAGGATACTGTGAAGCAGACAGGCCTGTACAGCTTCATAGCTGGGCGGCTCAAATCCGACATGGACGCCGCAGGGAAAGCCGCTGTACGCATCAAGCGCGAAAGTCAGCGTGGGACGGCCAATGGGGAAGCGGTCAACTAAATCGACGACGATTAGGTCAAGCGTCGTGTCGTCAATCTCCACGCGCACCAAAATCCGTGTGGGCCTCGGTCCATGGGAGACCAGACTCTCGGCCTGCACTTCTAGCCTGCTCGCCCGGCGCTTTAGAATGGAGGCGCTTCCTTTCTCTTGGATGCGGCGGTACATAGTTGTCCTGCCGGGCAGTGTCAGCTGGTCCTCTAGCCTGCGGAAGCGATTCTCCTCCGCCACGCGGTTGACCACTAGCAGGTGTACATCTTTGACTGTCCGGTGCTTCGGTTTGGCCTGGCACTCTGCAAGCACGCCATCAATGATCTTCTCGAGATCTGCATCCAGCCTGTGTTTTCCTTTCCCGCCCTGTAGATCTGTGGCAGGCACGAGCGAGCGGATATCATAGCCGCTCTCGATGAAGGAATACAGCCACTGCTCGATGCTCGAACGGCTTGTGGCCTGACCTAATGTCTTTCCTTTGCGCGGATTTTTTTTGATCGGGGTAGGAGAGGAAGTATCCAGTTTTGGACCAGGGTTGAGAGACGCAGCATGATTTTCAATAAAATCCCTCGTTCGCTCCCACCGGGGACGTGCCAGGATCGGCAGCAGGATCTGGTACTTCCGCCATGCTTCATCCCGTCCCCTTAGTGGAAGCTGCTGGAAATCAGTAATCTTGTATGCAGTTGACAACGGGCTATCTTGAAATTTTTTCGTCTGAGGACCAGACACCTCAAACGTTATCTCTCCCCGTGCCCATATCTCCCCGAGGTCATCTTGTGTCATTACAACGCGTCCACCGAAACTGAGATTCTCAACTGAAACTCCTCCGTTTACGAGCATTTCGCGCACAACGAAGACCTGTTTGTTATACATGTATCGTGTCCCTACTGTAAAACGCCGTCGGGCCATAGGGGAACCTCCTATCGGTTATTCAGAGGACGAGTATACGTGAGCGGAGCCGCTGTGGGAGTCTGGCAACGCCTGAGGAGTGTTGCCGAGGTAAATGGCACCATCAACTCCACAGATAGAATGTGTCGAAAAAGCATGTTATAGATAAGTGGCGCTTGCATGTACGGCTGCTGCGCCGCTTGAGTCGCTAAGGTGGACAAGTACAAGGTCAGGTCTTGGAATAATACCCCCTCAGGATGCTTTTCCATATACTCGATGCTACGTGCGAGGGTAGCGGTCGGGATCGTCTCACGGCTATAGCGCCACAGGATTTTTAGATTTTCAAGAGTGTGTCCTGCGCGCAAATTCGCATCCGTAACGATAGCAAAATCGTGATCGTTATTAGCAGCCCATTCCTGGCCTATGGCTATCTGTTGTTGAGCATGAGAGCTATTGATAAGTGCTTCCGGTTTACATTCTATGATTTCTTTACCATTGGTACGCACTACCAGGAAGTCGGGTGTATACGTATGGGTATTCCCTTCAGCATCTGTTCCTACAATGACCATTGGCTGAGCATAATATGTAATCACTGCGGGATCGAATTTAAAGAAGTAGACGAGATCGCGCTCAATAGTGGACTCATACCTTACTTTCTCTCCTTTTATCTGCGGCGGAAACGAACCTATGATGTTCCCGCCGCGATTGGTGACTTTTCTGACTGGCATAGCAACCTCCAATGGAGAATCGTACTCGACTATTCTGTTAGTGTGCTTGATACGCGCAAGCGATATTATTGGGAGAATCCTTCTGCCTCTGTTCCCTGTACATATATAAAGTTTGAAGTGAGAAAAACAATGGTTGCTGTTTCTCATTCTCAGGCAGGGGAAATTTGCCTTGAGTAATCCAATAGAGGAGCTTCTGTTCAGTTACCTGGAACAGCTGGCTAGCTTCCTTCAATGTGGCTCGTGCTTTTTTCCATTCTAGAAGACTTTCGCGACTAAAAACATAGTACAAAGAGCCATCAATAGCTGGTCCTCTTAGAGCCTTTAGTCGTCCCTGCCGAATTAAAATGCGTACGTCTCGCCTATCCACGCCTAGAATGTTAGATGCCTCTGCAGATAGCACAAGGGTGGTTTTGAGTTTCTCAATAGCTTGTCTGTCAAAGTAGTGTGCTTGCCACTCGACAATAACAGGCGAAATCAACCCCGCTCTCATCCAACTCACTACAGATTTAATATTGATGCCTAGAATGTTAGCGACTTCATGACGGTTAATCCAGCCTTTCTCGGCTTTTATAGTTTCTATATATGTATCAATGTCACAACGAGTGAATAATAGTGTTCCAAGTTGAAGCTTTTTATCTGTTTGAATGTAAGCGCGTAGATTGCCTTCTGCGACCTTCTGAAGTGTATTTGCTATTGCTCCTGAACCCATATTATTCTGTAGTAGCCTAGAGGCTTCTCTTAAAGAGAGCATATTTTCTCTATTACCGTCTTCTACAATTGAGCAATAGGTCGCACGTTCCGTAATGCGCTTTAAGCATTCAGTTACATCGGCTGGGCTAAACATCCAATAGAAGCCTTCAGCGTTACTTTGTTGAGCAGCTAGCAAACCAATCTGCACTAGTTGGAGCACAACCTTTTTTGTGAGCCCCAACCAATTCGCGACTTCTTTGAGGTCGATTGCCAGTTCCCACTGATTGCGTAACTCTATAACATCTTCGCATTTTACAAGCACAATACGCGATTTGCCTTGCTCCGTATACGATAACAGACGCCCTGACCGGATCATGAGTTTGAGTCTTTCGTCTGAAGTACCAAGAAATTTTACTGCCTCATTAAGACTCATATAGCGTAACTTGTCGGCAAGTTCCGGTGTATTCCTATAGTGTGTTAAACATATTGCTGATGCAAGCGAGGGATGATTATCTGCTAAAAACTGATAAAAAGCTTGCTGCAAAAATTCCATGGCAGCGTGTTTCCAGCGTTTATTAATCCATTGGCTATAAAGTGTGCCCAATTCATCACTTAGACCATGGTAAATAGCTTCATTATGAAATCGACTTTTCTTTTCACGCTTCCGGTACTCCGTTAGAAATTGATGAAAACCCACTGGCCAGTTGATGATTCCTTTGCATGAAGTAGCATAGAGGCAATAACTTTGCTCAGCGGTAAGGATTTGTAAACCATCAGTTGGCAGACTTAAGGAAAGTCGTTGGATATTTATGTTATGCAATAAAGGCCAATCCTGGTTCACATGCAATAGGGAAAACCGTATTCCGTCAATTATGCGAAAGAGATTCCTTGGTATTTGTTGCGGTAGAGAGTAGATTGTTGAAATAGGGCTAGCATGGGCATTGAGCCAATTTTGAATCACACTTTGAGAATAGAATCCAAAACTATCGTTTTCGATTGATATTGGCTCGGCTTCAGTATAGTTGGTTTTGCAGCTCGAACAACGCGTTTCAATGATATCTCGAATCCTGACAGAATTTCCACATCCCGGGCATAAGTTCACTAATAAACACTTGTGCTCCAGGCAAGCGGCAGAGGCAATAGGGAGCCAGATGAGACGATGATAAGCGGCAACCTTTAAGCACAATGGACAATATTGTACTGCACGTTCCGGCCGTAAATGCTTTTTAATCATAGCTCTTGATAGTAGGGGAACTGATAGACCCTTAGATAGTTCTAAGAGCTCAATCTCCTCATCTGGTGGAGTAAGTACAGATGCAAAAAAGTGAACTGTAGCCTTATATAGTTCGTAAGGCGCAATGCTAGTTAAAGTTCCAAGCCAATTAAATTGAGAAGCTTGATATGAATATCCTGGATTTGCTTGACATGCAAATTTTCCTGATTCCCATATTATTGACGATAATATCCTTCGAGGTTCATAGTTATTAAACTTAGCTAGGCGTGCAAGAAGAGATGGTAGGGATTCACCGGGTATCAGTGGACGACGGCATAATAGAGGTTGTGGGCTCATATTATTATCCTCGCTTTCCTTGTAACATTGTAACTGCTCAGGTTGAGCATAGACAGTCCTATAGAAAGCATACAGATAATACCGTAAAAACGGAATATCATTAGTAATCATTTCAGTTATCATTTTGCCTATTTTGCTGATACTTAGTTCGTATGTTCTAATTACTTTGTGTTAGTAACGATAGATAAATGTTAATATCTCAGGAGTGTTTAGTTGAACTGTAAGCAGAAGGTGCAGCTCAGCGAGAGCAATTGGCGCAAGCTCTGGCGTAAAACACGCAGTTGGAGGAGACAGTGTGCCAAATCTACTCACAGTTGTTATGAAAACATTGTGACATAAATAGGGCAAAATGTAGTAATAAGGCAACCAGTTCCGAGTGCCCTTGTTTATTGTGAACAGCAGCTTGCGTTTATCTAGAGAGTTCGCTTTCTTTCCTGGCTCATTTGAAATCTCTGATATTTTTGTTCATATACAACTATTTGCCAGTTGATCATTATTTTGTAGAAATCTGTTAGGTAATGAAAGGCACTCTGGAACCAAACTCATTGCTACTCAAGATACTGCATAATGGCATGAGCATATATTTCTGTGACTCTGCGTATACTCTCTAAATCGACCCATTCGTCCACTCCATGCACTCCTCCGCACGCCACCCCATAGCCACAAATCGTTGGAATCCCTCGCGTGATAAACATCCAGCCATCGCACGCTGGACCAGCTCCCTCTAGACGTGGTTTTACACCCGTAACCGTTTCCACTGCTCTAACCAATGCTTGCACAACCTCTGACTTCGGATCTGTTTCGACCGCTGGTATTGCAACGAGATCATCTAGGTGATAGTCCTTGATTGCAAGCTCCTGGAGCTTCTCTTCAATGAGCCGCTTGATCCAATCCACCGATATGTTGGGTAATAAACGAACTTCACCGTATGCCTCACAGGCTTCTGGCACAATATTAATTCCATGGCCGCCGCGAATCAAAGTGGGAAATGTCAAAACTGATTTCCGACCCGGGAAAGCAACTGAGTATCCTATAGGTAGTGAGCATTCTGACAACACCAGAGCGATACGGGCCATATCGAGAATGGCATTGTAGCCTCGTGTCCCTTGTTCCCAAGCTTTGAGTCCCGTATGTGTCGCCTCTCCTCGCGTCTGAATACGAAAGCGATAGAGGCCGCGATGTGCAATGGCAATTTTGTCATTCCCCGGCTCGCCGACGATTACGGCATCCCCATGTAGTAGACCTTGGTCCAACAGGTAACGCGTCCCGAATGGGGAGCACGCCCCAATCTCTTCATCAACCACAAAAGCAAGTGTGAGATTTCCTGCAAGCTTAATGCCTGCTCGATGCAAGGCATAAGCTGCGTAAATGAAGATGGCAATCTGGGCCTTCGCATCAGCGACACCCAGCCCATACAAACGCCCATCCTCGATCGCAGGCTCCCAAGCATTGCGCGTGTAGTCTTCGCTTGGCATCACCGTATCCATATGGGTGGTTAATATGAGCGTTTTCTCAGTATGACCCGATCCTGAGAGGGAACTAAGCACATTTGGTCGTTGAGGTGAGACTCCATGCAATGCTACTGGAAAGCCAAGATGATGCAATTCTTGGGATATTACCCTCGCCATTTCCTCTTCCACCGGAACATCAGGGGAGGTTGTATCGGGAGTAAAGGGATTAGCGCTCTTTGTTCGTACTAATCGCTGCAGGAAATCTACTTGTTGATCAAAGAGTTCCGCAATAACTGCCGCGATCGCCGCTTGTTGTTCCATGAAGCACGCATCCTGTTCTCTAGTATAGTTCTCTTCGCGCTCAATCAGTAAGAAAAATGTTCCGAATTACCTCTGTCTCTCCCAAAGCATTGGTCTGCATGCCATCTTCCGATACGTTGATGCCATTTGTAACGTTATCCTCTAGAACGGTCTCGGCGAGGAAGATGAGGAAAAACGTTTATACTCGTATCTTTCCGTATATTTATGACATTTTGTAATGGTCTGAGTTCAGCGTGTACCTAGCTGCTTGCGCATCTGGGTGACCCAGCACTAAGCAGGCTTTACGGTTCATGAGTTCTCCACCCATACTGAGCTCGCTTTGATATTCCACCGCGATGACATGCCATCCGCGTTGAATGAGATCATTGACGGGATATTCCTCTGCTTCGCGTACGATTTTTTCGAGGGCGTGAAGTTGGAATTCACCCCCGACAATAGCTTTTGAATGGTAATCGGGTCCTCTCTCAGGAATAAGCGCGTTAGCAACAAAGTGGTCAATTGCCGCTTCAAAACTCCCGAGTTGCTCTGGAGGGCGCTTCAAAGTCTCTTGTATCTGACCTCGAAACAACACTTCCCTTTGGCACCACCATCCTCTTGCTAATGGCTGCGTCTGCAAGTCCTCAATCACCGATATGCCATTGGAGTAAAAATAGATCATGCGTCCAACCAAGTGGTCACCTACGTTGCTAAAGCGCAACAGCTTCGTCTCGTAAAGAAGATACGCCTTGACTGCCTGCTGTAAGAGATCTGTCGTATCGCCATAGACACAATTCGTTTCATACGTGAGACCCCGCGCAAGGAGCTTGCACATCTCAATGCGTACTTGCCATTGGTTTGACTTTGTGCGAATCATCTTCCCTCCATCTATGAAACAGCTTCATCTCACCAAGTTGAATACCCACTTATGCTCTCAGAAGTGAGCAGTGCCCTAAAGATACGTGCAAGGAGATTACCATTTTTCTATCAAAACTACCTATTTTGAGTACTCATAGCTGTCATGCATAGCTCACTTTCTCAGCACCTGAATAAGTAACCCTATGCAACAATTCCCAGAGCAGGTAGCCTTGTCTCCTTATCCACCGGTAACCTGTCGATGTTAGTGATTGTAGCATCGTTTCTATTCTTAATTCAAGTATTGTTTTGGAAACAGCTTACACAAAAGGCTTGGCGAACATATAGTTTGCCCATGACAGATTATATTGAACTTCCAGAAGTACCTGGGTATATTTCGACAGATCAGGCCGCTAAAATCTTGGGGATTTCAAAGCAGCGAGTGTATCAATATATCGAAGAGAAGCGACTCCCTGCATTTCGCGTGGGCAACGTAATCTTATTACAGACAGAGGCAGTGAAGCAGTTTAAGCCGAATATTACCGGTCGCCCACGTAAGAAAGAGCCTCATTGGCGGGTCTATCGCGGGGAAAGTAGTGTGCTCGGCACAGACATACAGGTGAGGATACGTGCTGGGAAAGAGCAGCAATTGGTTGAGAAATTGAAAGCACTTTATAAAGAGCAGCGTCATACATTTCCTGGTACCATTCAACGCTATGTCTTGAAAGACGACCATTCTCCAACGCTAGTGAGTATCTGGTTGATCTGGAAAGATACGGAGATGCCGGATGAAGCGGTCAGAGAGAGAAATCTTGCTGCGTTTCAGGCTGAATTGGCCGATGTCCTCGACTGGGAAACTGCTCAGATCAGCACAAAAGAGGGAATCATTTACACCTGAAACAGAGGACCTGATACAGACGAAAAACGGAATGGGCATCAAAATCCCCCGGCTGGTATTTTGACCTACCCCCTTTTCCATCAGCCTGTGGCCGAGTTCGAGCACCTACTTTGGTAGGTGTCAGGCTATAAAGGAGGGGTGGCGATTATTTGCTATTCTTGGTCTTTCGTCAATCGGTTCACGTATTTACTGCTGCTTCTGCTGAGCTCAGATATCCAGCCAGAAAGCGATTCAAGATCAGCACTTGTTTCTGTTCTTGTGTCTTCGAGGTCAGTGTCTCCCTCATAAATGATATTTTCGACTCCACACTTACGCTTTGACAATATAACTGAAAGCTAACACCAGGATCTAATATGACTTGCGAAGCACAAGAGAAACCGCTACAATGGTATGAAACACCTGTTCTTGTTGAAGTTGGACCCGGATATTCTTCCCAGCAAGGGAGATCCTCAAAATGGATGAGCGCGAGTCAGCGGTTGTTGCGCAATTGACGATCACAGAGGTTCAAGAGATCTTTCATGAAGGGATACGATTTGACCTCTTCGAGGAGTTCATCGCTAAGTTTCAGAGAGTTTTACCGTCCAGGAAGATCCGCCAGTGACAGTAGAACTGAGAGGAGAAGCATGAGTAGTCACGCACCAACACACATCATCCTGTTCCTGAACCCTGAGAATGAAGAGCACGCACTGTATCTTCTCGGTGAGTCATTCACGTCACAAGTACTCACTCTCGTAAACACCCAGGAGGAACAAGTCACATGGGGAACTGTCTTTGTGCTCATCCATAAGGAAAAGCGTCTCACGCTGGCACTCTCTGTGGCAATCGTCCTGACGGAAAAATGAGGCTCTTCTTGCGTATACTCTGGCTCGTAGAGTCAAGCGAGAACAGGCTATCCAACTCTTTTCCCGTCACTGTTTCTGCCCACTGGCGTCTAGCATCATTGACGCGGTGCCTTCACCTGACTGTACGAAGTATAGCAAGCATTGAGCTTGCCCATGCACTCTCTCAGGCAGCCGAAATGCCGGGACCGCTTTTGAAGCGATCTTTCTCCCGCTATTTGCTTCAAGAAACCTCGCCAGGAGCTCATTGACAAATACCTTGCGCAATGCTCAGACCAAAAACAGCTTTTTAGACTTTTCAATCGGCCCTCCAGGCTGATAAACCAACACTAAAACTTCATTTTTGATCCAACGATTGTGAAAGGTATATGTCCATAGGATTCTCGCGAGGGTTCATGCTTCAACTGGGTTATTGTAGAACAGATCCCACTCGAGAAGCACACCCCTGAAAGGACGTCTACAGTCTCCTGAGAAGCGGATTGAAAGCCATACAGATGCATGGCACTACCTTTTCGCTAATCGGTTGACTTTTACGCCATTCTGATGACTTTACGGTTTCCTTATAGCACCCCCATACCCCTCTTGCTGCACGAAGGCCGCGCTTCAAGCAGGAGCGTTGAACTCACCTTTCAAGCCGATTCAGGCGCACGGTCAATCATGGCACACCCCACGCCATTCGGTTGAATTTTCTTGACTGTCAAGGGGCAACCACATCCGAGAATCATATGGAAAGGGTATTAGTCTTGGGGGTAGTCCTTATTATAATGGCTTTTCGGATTATTGCGTGGAACTGTTCTCTAAGATCGGTAACGATCGTCTTATTTTCTGGCTTACGAGACGTTTACCCCTTCATCTCTGGATGAAATAACCTGGCATTGTCCTGAACAGGCTCATCGAAGCAGGGCGACAGAAAGTTCCTTGCATCCTGAACACCGTACTGTGCTGGCTAAGACGCACATCCGTTCGTTAAGTGTATGGTTTTGGTCTTGTGCTCTTCATTTGTCACGCAGCTCTCGTTCTTCACAGATGAAGAGGTGCAAGAGCATATAGCGTATCTCCAAGCATTCTGCGAAAGCCATCCTCTACCTCAGAAGAGGTGGCAGAGAAAACGTTCCTTTCCAGCACTCCAAAAACAACACGGTGGTTCTCGATATACACTCTCCTCAGGTAGTTCTGCTTCGCTGTTGAAGGCTCAGGTCACTCCTCGGTACTCGTGGTGTAACCCTGTGTTGGCTACATGGGTTATCCATTCTAAATAAGAAGGGAAAGAGCAATGTGGAAAACCTTGCTCGTTCTGTGGATAAAGAGGAAAAGACATGTGTATTACTTATCATAAGAGCATATTTATTGGAATGTATAACCTACGAAGCCAACATAGCTTATTTTTACTTACTTCTGGCTCTACAGGCCAATTTAGCAGCAAAAGTCGGTGAGTAAATCGCTGAAATGAACAAATTTATCATCGATAAAAACTGACTCCTCTCGAGAGTAAAAGAATTTACTTTTTCCTGGCACCGCTAAGGAAAAGGGGATCATACCTAGTTTTACCACGATCATACCCAGTATGCGAATGTAAGTAATTGAAAAAGGTAACAGGTCATTGACAGAATTCTGCATGCAAGACCTTGTCAATGACCTGTTACCTTTGAAAAAACTTAAATCCGAAACGCTGCACCACAGCTGCCTCTGTGCCCCAACAAGGCTTCAATCCGCCAGTGCGGAGGCGAGAGGTAGTGTGAAACAGGTGCAACTCCTTTAACCAGCGATGGTATGTTTCAATTCCCGTCCAACACTCAGACCTACCACTTTACAGCAATCGTGTTACTCTGATGTGTTATTTGCTGGTACTTGCTGGCTTCAACTCCACCGGAGAAAGAAACAGATGCAAATTTGGATATCTTCTTGAAAACCCATTTGACCTCACTACAGTGGCACTTAGAAAGGGAGGAATTCTCCCTGGAATCTTCCTGAGATATTTCCCTGGAGCCTCGGCCTCTTCGTGCGTTTCTCGCTCCGATGTGCCATGCTAGAAGTTGCAACCCTTCTGACTGGTATCCTT
>WNFX01001449.1_pt1 | contig 24388 bp, 24 predicted proteins | sample 5400111 | NCBI WGS metagenome assembly WNFX01 (sample SAMN13153363, study PRJNA577476) | soil metagenome | isolation source: 40 cm soil or saprolite under grassland replicate 1 | place: USA:California | collected 2016-06-15
CCGCTACGGTCAGCGCGACCGGCTGCCCGGTCTGGGGATCGTCGAACCGCACGGTGACCGAGGCGGCCGGCTGGCCAGCGGCCAGCCGCAGGCCCCTGGCCACCGCCGACGACGGCGGCTGCATCTCCAGGTGCAACGCGGCGGGCCAGCCGAGCGGCTCGGCTCCCGCGCCAAGATCAGCCGCCTTCGGGGCGCTGGTCAGCATCAGCACTCGCGCCGACCCGGCCGGGTGGTCGGAGTCCTCGCTCACCCGGCCGGCGGCCGCCTTGGTCAGGTAGGTGGTCGAGACCGCGGCGGGCTCTCCGTTGACCGTCCATCTGCATTTAACCGCGCACGCGCTCTCGGCCGGAGCTATCCCAAGCGACCAGCCGATGTCCTCTGGTACCCGCCGCCACGACACCTTGCGGCTGCGGCAGAGGACCTCGCTGCCCATCGGGTCGACGTGAGCCGCCAGGCGCGGCACTCCCTGTACCTGGACGAGGTACTCGGCCGGGCTCGCGCGGTAAAGCTGCCCGTCCGGCAACTGCCGGATCAGGTGCCTTGCCGTGAGTTCCCTGACTGCCTGCTCAATCTGGGCCGGCTTGACATCGTAGCGGCGGGCCAGTGCGGTCGGCCTCGGCAGCCGCCAGCCAGGCTCGTGATGGACGAGCGCGGCGGCTAGTCGGCTGGCGAGAACTCCCGCGACATCAGCCTGGTCATCGCCGGCCTGAGTCACACCGATGCCTTCCGTTACTCGCGGGCCTACAGGTCCTGGCGTCGAGCAGGCTCGCCGAATGCCGCATGACGCCCGTATCCAGTTCTAGGCATGCCAGGTGACGAGAAGCTGAACTGCGGGTAATGCGTCGAGTAACGCGAACCTGCAAGCCGGAATGACGCGACACTGCGGCCGCCGTCATGTCGCTCCGGCCCGCGGCAGCACGGCCGCTCACTCGGAATGACGCCGGGACACCGATACGATCACCCGGCCGGCGATGATGATCAGCAGCACGAAGACCAGCAGCAGCAGGGCGGAATCGTAGGCCAGCGTCACTTGCGCCGGATAGGGCGAGAAGTAGTACGCGAATATCGGGTAGGTCAGGAAGCCGACATTGGAGTGCGTGAGCGCCAATGTCGGCGACGCCTCGGTCCAGCCCGCCGTGTACAGCAAGGGCGCGGTCTCGCCCACCGAGATGGCGATCGCGACGAGCAGGCCGGTGACGATCCCGGGCAGCGCCGCCTTCATCACGATCCTGCGCAGCGCCCAGCCAGCCGGCAGGCCGAGCGCCTCGGCGCCCTCGCGGTACGACACCGGGACGCTGGCCAGCGAGGTCTCGGTGGCCTTGGTGATGTAGGGAATCGCGATGATCGAGAGCACGATCCAGGCAGAAAGCAGGCTGAAGCCCCAGTGCAGGCCCACCACCAGGGCGACGTAGCCGACATAGCCGAGCACGATCGAGGGGATGCCGGCCAGAACCTCATAACCACCGCGGAGGAAACCCCGATGCCCTCCGGTCGCGAACTCGGACAGATACAGGCCGGTCAGGATGCTGACGGTCCCGCCGATGACCACCACGCCCGCGGTGATCAGCACCGTGCCCTCGATGGCGTTCTTCAGGCCGCCGCCGGTCCCTGTGGTGTTGGTGGTGAGCACGTTCCACTGGAAGTGCTGGACGGCTCGCGCCACGATGCCGCCGGCCAGCCATAGCGTCGGGATCACGACCAGGGCCATGGCCAGGAAGCAGGCGCCCCAGAACGCGGCATTGGCGATCTTCCTGCGCAACGGGATCTGCGGCCAGACGAACGCGCCAGAACCAGTGCCGCCAGGCGCTACGCCGCCCGAGGTGGCCGTGCCCTGCGGGGTATCCATTCCGCTCATGTTGTTCAGCACTTGTCCTCTACAGGCCGCGGCCGACGGGCAGCGCGACTCCGGTGACGCGCCTGACCAGGAACCTGGCCGCCACGTTCGTCGCCAGCGTGATGACCATCAGGACCAGGCCGAGCTCGGCAAGCGTGTGCAGGGCGAGGCCGGTCGGGTCGCCGAAGGCCGACTCAAGGAAGTTGACGATGGTGGCGGCGATCGTGGTCATGACCGCGTACAGGTTGCCGGCGACCTGGCCGAGCGCGAAGCCCGAGACCATCGCCACGGCAATGGTCTCGCCGAGCGCGCGGGCAAGGCCAAGCACCGAGGCGCCCACGATGCCGCTGCCGATCCACGGCAGCGTGACCCGCCTGGCGCACTCAAAGTCGGACATACCAAGCGCGATCGCGCCCTCGCGCGGAAGCAGCGGAACTCCCCTGATCAGGTCGCGTGACGTGGCGGCAATGATCGGCACAATCATGATCGCCAGGATCAGGCCAGAGGTGAGCAGGCCCTCGCCGTTGCCGGCGTCACCGCGGAAGAAGTTGAGCACCGGGACGTCTGGAATGTTCCTGGCGATGAACGGCGCGACGTGCTTGGCGATGAACGGGCCGAACGCCAGCACGCCCCAAAGCCCGATCACCACGCTCGGAATGCCGGCCAGGACCTCAAGGAACATCCCGATGCCGTTGGCGAGCCGCCTGGGCAGCCGCTCCACGATCACCAGCGCCGCGCCGATGGACACCGGCACGGCGATGATCAGGGCGATCGCCGAGGTCTCCAGCGTTCCGACGATCTCGGGCACCGCGCCGTAGACGGCGCCCTGCAGGTGCTTGATGCCGTTGGTCGCGGCCACGCTGCCGTACAGGCTTCCTTCGTTCCAGATGCTCTTGGAGAAGAAGCCCCAGCCGTTGTACCTGATCGCCGGGATCGCCTCGACGATGAGGACGATCAGGATGAGGCCGAGCGCCAGGGTCGGAAGCAACGCACCTGCCCTGCCTACCCAGCGGATCGCGGTGCCGTTGCCCGTGCGGTTACGCAGCGCGGCGGGCAGCCTGCGGAGGGGCGGGCTGGCCGCCCCTCCGCCTGGCTCTGCCGCTGGTGCCGAGGAACTCATGATCAGCCGGTGATCGAGGCGATCAGGCTCTTCGCGATCGTCTGGACGCCAGAAGGCAGTGGCTCGAAGTTGACCGCCGACAGGAACTTCGAGGTGCTGCCCGTGGTGAGGGTCCAGGTCAGGAAGTCCTTCAGCGCCTTTGCCTCCGCCGCGGTCGGCTGCTTCTTCTGCACGACGGCGTACTCATAGTTGATGATCGGGTAGCCGGTCGCCGCTGAGGTGTTGATGAGCGGTTGCGCGCCGTTGGCCGGAGTCGAGCCGGAGAAGCTCGACAGCGCCGCCGAGATTGCTGACGGCGTCGGCTGGGCGAATCCGCCGCCCTTGTTGAGCAGGGACGCGGTGCCAAGGTTGGCGGCATCGGTCTTGGACTGGTAGCTGATGCCGATATAGGCGATGCAGCCCTTGATGGTCTGGCAACCGGTCACCATGCCGCCACTGCCGGTCTCGGCAGCCGTCTTCGGCGTGGATGGCCAGGTCACCGTCGTCCCGACCAGGCCGGTGGCCCAGTCGCCCGGGTCTTGCGCATTGAGGTAGGAGGCGAACAGGAAGGTGCTGCCTGAGCTGTCAGCCCGGTGCAGCGTGGTGATCGCCAGGTTCGGCAGCGTCACGCCCTTGTTCAGCGCGGCGATGGCCCTGTCGTTCCAGTTCGTGATCTTGCCGTCGTAGATCCTGGCAAGCACGGTGCCATTGAGCTTCAGCGGGGTCTTCACCCCGGGAAGGTTGTAGTTGACCATCAGGGCGGCGACGTTGAGCGGAATGTTGACCAGGTTGGGAAACTGAGCAACCTCCGCGGCCGGCAGGTACGCATCCGAGCCGCCAATGGTGACGGTGCCGTTCGCCGCGTCGGCAATGCCGGTCCCAGAGCCGGTGCCTGCCGAGTAGATCTGCACCTTAGGGAAGTCGGTGTTGTATGCGGTCTGCCAGGCGCCGAACAGCGGGAACAGCAGGGTGCTTCCGGTCTCGGTGATCGTGTTCCCCGACGCGGGCGCGGACGATCCCGGCGAAGCACCCGATGAGGGACCTGAGCTACTGCTGCTGCACGCCGCGATCAGCGTCAGCGAGGCCAGCGCGGCCGCAGCACCTACTGCGCGGATTCGTATCGACAAGGGGGAATGCTCCTTAGCTGCTGGCACGTTTACACGTGCGCGGTACGGCTCGCACGCGGATGCGTGCGATGTGAGACCCGCGCTTCGCGCGGTCCTCGCCCCGGGCGGGCGGACTGCATTCCTCCCGCCCGGGAAGCCTTCGTCAGCCGAAACGCCCGCTGACGTACCTGCCGGTCTCCTCTTCAGCCGGGTTCTCGAACATCTGCCTGGTCTCGCTGTGCTCCACCAGGCGCCCCGCGTGCAGGAAGATGGTCCGGTCGGCGACCCTGCTGGCCTGAGCGAGGTTGTGGGTGACGATCACGATCGTCAGCTTCGGGACCATGGAGCGGATCAGGGCCTCGATCGACTCGGTCGCCAGCGGGTCGAGTGAGGACGTCGGCTCGTCAAGCAGCAGCACCTCTGGGCCGATCGCCAGCGCCCTGGCCAGGCAGAGCAACTGCTGCTGGCCGCCGGACAGCCGGAACGGCGAGTCCTTCAGCCGGTCGGACACGGCGTCCCACAGGCCCACCTCGCTCAGCCGGTCCTGCGCTATCGCCCGAAGCTGCTGGCGGCTGGCCATCCGGTGCGCCTTCACCCCGGCGACCACGTTGTCCATGATCGACATCGGGAACGGGTTGGGCCGCTGGAAGAGCATGCCGACCTTGCGCCGCAGCGACATCAGCTCGACCCCAGGGTGCCAGATGCTGTGCCCGTCAAGCAGCACATCGCCGGCGTGCCGGTAGCCGGTGACCTTGTCGTTCATCCGGTTGAACGTGCGCAGCAGCGTGGTCTTACCTGAGCCGGTGGGGCCGATCAGCGCGGTGACGGCACCGCGCCTGATGTCTGCCGAGAGGTCGCTGAGGATGGCGCGCTGGCCGAAGCTGAGCGTCAGGTTGACCGCGCTGAGCGCGGTCTCGTAGTCCGATGTTCCGGCGCCTGCGGCAGTGGCTCGCTCTGCCGCCCTGGCTCCTGAAGCGTTGCCTGCACCGGCTGCGAATCCCGCCGGACCGGCCTCAAGCGACATCGTCCGCCTCGTCCCTGGCCTCGCGTGCTGATCATGCTGCCGCGGGCTGCGCGGCTAGATCGTTTCTAGGCGACACAGGTGACGGGAACTTGAACAAGAGGTGAGCAGACGGAAGCACGCGACGAACACACGCCAATCCCTGGCGGCAATGGGCCGCTCCGACGGGCTGTCAGCTGGCGGAAGGCGCACGTGGCGGCTCCGCCGCGGATCGTGCGGTGAAGCCGCCACGAGCGAATCAGCCCTGGTCAGGGCCGTCTGCGGGCGCCGTAGGCGGGTTGGCTGCGCTGGCGCAGGTCAGACCGCGACCTCCAGCTCGGTGATCGTGCCGGTGTCGGCCGACACCGAGCGGTCGGCGCGAACGCCGCCGGGCGCCAGAACGCGCAGCGTCCAGCTGCCGGGCGCCGCGTAGAACGTGAAGCCGCCGTCCTCGCCCAGCGGCACCTCGGCCACGAACTCGCCATCGGCGTTGAGCAGCCTCGCGTATCCGGTGCCGACCGGGGCACCGGCGCTGGTTACCCGGCCCTGCACCACGGCCTGGTTGCCCGCGCCCGCCGTGACGCGGACGCCGCCGGCCGGTGCACCGCAGCCGGCCTGTCCAGCCTGGCTTGCCTCGCTCACGTCAGTCTCCCTTTTCGATCGGCACGCCGACCAGCGAGCCGTACTCCGTCCATGAACCGTCGTAGTTCTTCACGCTCGGCTGGCCGAGCAGCTCATGCAGCGCGAACCAGGTGTGCGCCGAACGCTCGCCGATCCGGCAGTAGGCGATGGTGTCCCTGCCGAAGTCCAGGCCGGCCGCATCGCCGTAGAGCTTGCGCAGGTCGTCGTCGGACTTGAAGGTTCCGTCATCGTTGGCGGCCTTCGACCACGGCACGTTCTTGGCCGTGGGCACGTGCCCGCCGCGCTGCGCCTGCTCCTGCGGCAGATGCGCCGGTGCAAGCAGCCGGCCGGCGAACTCATCGGGCGAGCGGACATCGACCAGGTTGAGGTTGCCGATGGCGGCCAGGACCTCGTCGCGGAATGCCCGGATCGAGCGGTCCTGCTCCTGGGCGCGGTAGGTCGTCGGCTGCCGGTGCGGCACGTCGGTGACCATGTCACGCGAGTCGAGTTCCCACTTCTTGCGGCCGCCGTCGAGCAGCTTGACGTTGCCGTGCCCGTACAGCTTGAAGTACCAGTAGGCGTATGCGGCGAACCAGTTGTTGTTGCCGCCGTACAGGATCACGGTGTCGTCGGTGGCGATGCCGCGCTCGGAGAGCAGCTTCTCGAAGCCCTCCCGGTCCACGAAGTCCCTGCGGACCGGATCCTGCAGGTCCTGCTTCCAGTCCAGCTTGACAGCGCCCTTGATGTGGCCCTTGCCGTATGCGCTGGTGTCCTCGTCCACTTCGACCAGGACCAGTCCCTGGTCGTCCAGGTGCGCCTGCGCCCAGTCGGCATCGACCAGAACGTCGGAACGGCTCATATCTCGTCTCCTTTGTCAGCTTTGGCCGGCGCCAGATACCTGGCGTACGGGCACGATACGTCGGATGATCAGGTACAGCTCGCAGCCCAGGCAGATGCCGAAGGCTCCGTTCAGGAACGCGGCTATCAGGCCGAGGGCGGCGGCGGCGATGCCAAGCGGCGTCAGGGCCGTCGCGTAGCCGATTATGCCCGCGGCGGCGGTCACCAGGCCAACGCCTTGCGCGAACCGCGGCGGCGCCTGCGGTTCAAGCTCCTTGGGCGGCGCCAGCCGCGGCCGGATGAACGCTCGGTACACGATCCCGTACGGCGCGTTGCGCGGCCCGAAGAACACCGCGATGGCGAACATCACGGCCTGGGCTCCCAGCAGCCAGGCGGCCACGGCGGGATGCGCGCCGCCCACTATCAGCGCGGCCGCGAACACCACGGTCGTCAGCAGTGCGGCGAACCGCAGGCCTCTCGGATCTATTCCCATCTGCTTTCCTTCCGGTGGCTGCGGGTGAGCCCATGTCGCGGGACTGCCGGGCTGCGGCGATCTGCTGATGGCTGGACGGCTGGTGCGGGCGCGAATGTGACGGGAGTTACAGCGAGGCCGCGACGCGGCAGTAGTCGATCGCGCGGCGCCTGGTCAGCGCCGCCGCACCGGCTCGGCTGGTCCGGCTTGGCACGCTGCCGATGGTATGTGCCGCACGCCCTGCTGTCACTACCCTTTTTCCCGATCTGTATTGCCGACAATGCGGCCCGCCGGGCACCTCACCGCGCACCGCCGGGCACCGCATTGCGCACCGCACTGCCAAGCGCAGCGATGACGTCTGCCTTCCTTGGCTGGCCACTTGCCCGGTGGGTCACCTGGCCGCCCGGCCCGAGCACGAACGTCGTCGGAGTGCGGCGCACATCGAGCTTGCGGACCAGGTCGAGCCTTGACTCGGCGTCGATTTCCACATGCCGCACCCCATCGACCATCCCAGCGACCTCGGCAAGGATCTGCCTGGTTGCCCGGCATGGCGCGCAGAAAGCGGAGGAGAACTGCAGCAGGGTGGCGCGCACGCCCAGCGCATGGCCAAGCTCGGCAGCCGTCAGCTCCAGTGCGGCGGCTGCCGCAGGCTGGCCCACCCTGACCCGCCCGTTACGCATCCGCCAGCCGAAACCGATCGCGGTCGCCGCCGCCACGGCGGCGGCACATGCCACCAGCCCAGGAATCACGCCGGGTAAACAGCAGCGCGCGCAGTGACATTCCCGGCGCGGCACTGGACATGTCCGGCCGTCGGGCCGGCACGGGACATGTCCGGCCCGTCGGGCCGGCCTAGGACGGCGCCGGTATCCGCAGCACGACGGCACTACCTGAAGTGATCTCGAAGCCCTTCACCCTGGTGGCCGGCACCGGGCTGTCAGCCGGATACCAGATGCGGTAATCGCCCGGGCCGACGGTCCAGCCGCCTACCAGCCGCCTGCCGTTCGTCGTGAGAACCCAGAACTTGCAGGTGGTGCCCGCGCGGATGCCGCTGGCCCGCACCCACATCTGGGTGCCCCACGTGCTGTCGCCGTACCTGACGACCGCCGACACCGTGCCAGCCCTGGCATGCGCCACATCGGTGAGGGCCGACGGCCCGCCCGCCGGGCGCGGTGCGAGCGCATGCGTGACCGCACCGGTACCGCCCGCCGCGATCAGCAGGGCTGCGGCTATCGCGAAGACCGAGCGCAGCCGGCGAGCCCGGCGCTGCGCGGTCACCCGGCTCAGCAGCGAATCAAGCAGTTCGGGACGTGGATCATCGACATTGCCTGCTTGCTGGTCACCGGCTGCGAGCCGCTCGGCGTCGGCGAGCGGCACCCGGCGCAGCAGCGCTGGCAGCCCGGCCAGCCCGGCGAGTTCCTCACGGCAGTCGTGGCAGTAGCTCAGGTGGCCGTCGACGACCGACCGCTCGGCGGGCTCGATCGCACCGACAACGTACACGCCGAGCAGTTCCCTGACGCCGCGGCAGGACGGGACGCTCATGGCGCCAGCCCCCGTTCTTGAAGTGCCAGTTTCAGCGCCCGCAGCGCGTAGAAGGTGCGCGACTTCACCGTGCCTGCCGGGATTCCAAGCACCGCGGCAGCCTCGGCGACTGAGCGCCCGCGGTAGTACGTCTCGAGCAGGACGCTCCGATGCTCATGACGCAGCGATCTGAGCGCATCGGCTACCGCCCAGGACTCAAGCGCCCGGTCAGCGCCGTCCGGCACGGCCGTCAGCTGCAGGGCGGCCTCGCCCACCTCATGCGGCCTGGCCTGCCGTGCCCGATGGGCGTCGACCGCCAGGTTCTTCGCCACGGCGAAGAGCCACGGCCTGGCCGGCCGGCTGACGATTGCCTGCGGGTGCAGCCAGGCTCGCAGCAGGGTCTCCTGCACGATGTCCTCCGCCCGCTGCCGGTCCCCGCTCGTCAGGTGCAGCGCGTATCGCAACAGCGGGCCCGCGTGCTCGCTGTAGAGCGCACGCACGAGTTCCTCGTCGGTGACCTGCCTTGGCTGCCCGTGGCGGCCTGCATCATCGCGTACTGCCACGTCAGGTATAACGTGCTCGGGGTGATTCTGGTTCAGCTCGCCCGGCTCGGGTCGCGGGTGTGAGCTGCTGTCCGCTCCGGCGCCTTCCACGCGAATGTAGCTATCCCCCGGCGAACGGCGGAAGCACTTCGATCACGCAGCCGTCAGGCAGCGTGACCGACTCGGGCGGCCGGGTACCCGCAGGATCGCCGTCGATCAGGAACGAGGAACGGGAGAGCACCAGCCGGAGCCGCTCGGCGCGCTCCTGCGCCAGGCGGGCACCGACGCGGCGCCGCACTGCGGACAAGCCAGCGGCGAGCGCGTCGGCGAGCGTCTGCGCGCTGAGCTTCTCCTCCGCGACGCCGGCCGCTTCCTTAGCCGCCGCCCAGTAGCGCACGGTCACGATTGCCATGTCAGCTATCCTCGCTCATAGCACCTGGAACGATCTCGGCGCCCGGTGCTCGCGGAACCCAAGCGGCAGATCCCCGCGAGTCCGCCGCGGACCGGAGGTGGCGGCGGTTGAGCACGGTGTTCCTGCTCACCGGTACGGGCCAGTCCGCCGCCGAGATCCTGCCCTCGCTGAGCCTGCTTGATCACACGGTGCGGGTCGCAGCCGCGCTCGCTGGGCCGCTGCCCGGCCAGGCCCAGGGCGGCTCGGGCCGCACCGCCGAACCGCAGGCCGACGCCATATTCATTGACGCCAGGCACGATCTGATGCGGGTCAGGCAGCTGGCCGGCCAGCTTGGCACAGCGGGCGTGCCGATCATTGCCATCGTGACCGAGGGCGGCTGGGCAGCCGTCACCGCAAGCTGGGGCACCAGCGACGTCATCTTGCACACGGCGGGGCCTGGCGAGGTTGAGGCCAGGATAAGGCTGGCCATCGGGCGAACGCCTGGCCGGCCTGCGGCTGACCGCACGCAGGAAGTGAGATCCGGTGAGCTGGTCATCGACGAGGCGACCTACTCGGCGCGAATCCGCGGCGCGGCGCTCGACCTGACGTTCAAGGAGTTCGAGCTGCTGAAGTTTCTCGCTCAGCACCCCCGGCGGGTCTTCACCAGATCGCAGCTGCTACAGGAAGTGTGGGGCTACGACTACTTCGGCGGCACCAGGACGGTCGACGTGCACGTGCGCAGGCTGCGGGCCAAGCTGGGCGCCGGCAATGAGTCGCTCATCGGGACCGTGCGCAACGTCGGCTACAAGTTCGTGCCTGCCAGGGCCGAGCCGCGGCGCACCGGTACCGGCAGGGAGCGCGACGGACGCCAGCCAGGCGGTGACCGCGGCGCTGCCGGCCGGGACGGCGCAAGCACCGGCCGGTCCGGCGGCGGGGCCGACCAGGACAGCGCAGGAACCGGCGGGAACGGCACCGGGCACGACGGCGCGGGAAGGGATGGCCCTGGCCGGCTCGCAGGCCGCGGCAGCGGGCAAGGAACGCTCGCATGAGCGACATCCGGCTGGCGGAACGGCTGACCGGCGAGGTCGTGGCAGCGGTGCTCAGGCTGGTCAGGCTCGCCACCGAGGAGGATGGCGTCAGCCCGCTGTCCGAGCACGTGATGCTGCACCTGCGCTACGGCGGCGATCCGCGATCACGCAACATCCTGCTGTACGAAGGAACCGAGCTGGCCGGCTATGCGCACCTTGATCCCACCGACCCGGTCGAGGGGCCGAGCGGCGAGCTCGTCATTCACCCGGCGCATCGCCGGCGCCGCCTTGGCCTGGAGCTCGTCACGGCGCTGGCCGCCGAGGCCGGCGACCGGCAGCTCAGGTTGTGGGCGCACGGCGACCTGCCCGCCGCGTCCAGGCTGGCAGCCGCGGCCGGCTTCACCAGGATCCGGTCCCTGTGGCAGATGCGGCGCTCGCTTGCGGCCAAGCTCGCCAGGCCGCAGTTCGCCGAGGGCACGACGGTGCGAACCTTCAGGGTCGGCAAGGACGAGGACGCATGGACCGCGCTCAACGCGCGGGCGTTCTCCCGCCACCCCGAGCAGGGCGGGTGGACGAGGGCGGATCTGGAGATGCGGGAGCGCGAGCCCTGGTTCGATCCAGACGGCTTCTTCCTTGCCGAACGGGCTGGCACCCTGGTCGGCTTCCACTGGACGAAGATCCATGGCCAGGACGGCGAGGAGCGCGGCCATCCGCACGAGGCCCTCGGCGAGGTCTACGTGGTCGGGGTGGATCCTGGCGAGCGCGGGACCGGGCTCGGCCGGGCGCTGACCCTGGTCGGCCTGCGCTACCTGCGCGGCCGCGGCCTGTTCCAGGTCATGCTCTACGTCGACGAGACCAACACCGCGGCGATCAGGCTCTATGAGTCACTCGGCTTCACGCACTGGGACACCGACGTGATGTTCGCCAACCGGGCGGCGAGTTTGAGTTCCGGCCCGGCTGGATAGGCCACGAGGCCCATCTGCGAGTGGCGGGCCGCACCAGGGCCTGGCTCATCGGCCGCGGCATATTCGCGGCATTGCAGGCACCGGCCGCTAACGCCTGATCTGGGCTTTTGCGGGGGCGGCAGTGCGCAACGCGCCCGGCGCGGCACCCGGGACCTGGCGCCCGCTGTGCGGTCAGGCCTGCACGGATTCGCTGACGCCGAGTACCTTGTCAAGCTCGCCTTCGGTCAGCGGGCGGTCCACTGCGGCTACCGCGCTGAGCACCTCGGCGTACAGGTCGATCTCATCGAGAGCCACGGCATCATGGACACGATCATCAAGGTGCTCTCGCACCGCGCCCACCTCCGTCGCTGAGCGGATCCGGCTATGACCTTCTCGCCATCAGGCTACGGCGTGGCACAGCAGCACCGCATGACCCATCGGGGCCATTTCTTGCTGCCCCTTCCGGGTGAGCAACTGTTACGCAATCGAATGCGGGCCATCGGCGGCCGCCGTGCCGCCGCCCCAGCTTGCCGCGCGGTGCTGCGCGGCCCGTGCGATGTATCTGTCCGGCGACTGCCTGAACAGTTCGCGGTCCTCGTCGGTCAGCTCGCGAACGATCCGGCCAGGGACTCCGGCGTAGAGCACGCCGGCCGGTACCTGCCTGCCGGGCAAGACGACGGTGCCCGCAGCCACCAGCGACCCGCGCCCGATCCTGGCGCCTCCTAGCACCACGGCGCCGATGCCGATCAGCGACCCGGTCTCCAGGCGGGCGCCGTGGATGGTGGCCCGGTGCCCCACGCTGACCCGGCACTCAATTACCGCGGGCTCGCCGGGATCGACGTGAACGCAGCACAGGTCCTGCAGGTTGCACTCGCTCGCGATGCTGATCTCATCCTCGTCGGCGCGCAGCACAGCGCCGTACCAGACGCTCGACGCCCGGCCGATCGTCACCTTGCCGACGATCACCGCGCCGGGGGCCACCCAGGCCTGCGGGTGGATCGAGGGAACCGCGTCACCGAGGGCCCCCACCAGCGCGGTACCGCTCATATTTCCCAGTCTCCCCGGCAGCCGGAAGCAAGACACCGCCAGCGATCATCGCAGCGTAGTCGCCGCCAGGAACGGGCGTCTCGCCGATCTCGCCTCATCGGCCCGTAGAGAGCATTGAATAAGAACAAATTAGGATAATAAGAAGTTTGGGTTGTGCGGACGCAGGCATCTGGACAAGAGTCGTCACATCCATCGGCGGCGAGGTCTGCATCCGGCGGCGGCAGTGGCCGCCAGCAGACTTCCAGCGCTTTGTCCACATACAGGCCAGGGTCGCCGCGGTCGGCTTGGCGCACCCGGGTCGGCCGCCGACCAGGAACTGCTGACGCACCTGACGGGTGACATATGAGCGAGCACGGCGAGCTTCTGACCGACGCTGGGATGGTCCAGTGGGAACGCGAGGTGCGCGGCTACAACCGCCAGCAAGTCGACGAGTACGTCGCATGGCGCACCGGCCAGGTACGCGACCTGGAGAACCGGCTCTCGCAGGGGCTCGGGGAGATCGAGCGGCTGCGCCGGGACCTTGTTGAGGCGCGCGAGGCCGGCGGGCGGCCGGCCCATGAGGAGATCAGCGAGCGGGTCGGCCAGATACTCAAGCTGGCCGACGAGGAGGCCAAGGCCGGGAAGGCCCGCAGCGCGGGCGAGGTCGCAAAGCTCCGCGACGCGGCGAAGGAAGAGACCGACAAGCTGCGCGCCGAGACCAAGCGCGAGACCGATAAGATCAGGGCTGAGGCGCAGGACCAGGCCGAGCGGATGCTCACCGCCGCCGCCGAGCAGTCCGAGAGTTCGGTCACGACCGCGCGGGCCGAGGCCGAGCAACTGGTGGCCACCGCGCAGGCGGCGGCCGACCGGGCGGTGTCCGAGGCGAGCAAGCATGCCGAGAGCACCGTCGCGGCGTCCATCGCGCAGGCCAAGCAGCAGCTCGACGAGGCAACGGCGCGGGCGACCGCGATTCACGACGGCGCCGAGCGGCGGCTTAACCTGCTGATCTCCCGGCACACCGAGACGGTCAGGCGGCTGACCGAGATCCGCGATGTGGTCACCAGCCTGGTGGCCGGGGAGGCTGCGCGCGGCTCGCTGGAAGACGAGGTGAACCGGGCTCTCGGGGGTGGCGGCGACGGCAGGCCGAACGGGCCCGAGCAGCTGCAGGCCGGCGGGCACCGCGGCCAGCGGCAGGCGGGCCCGGCCGAAGGCAGGCACTCAGCTCCGGCTGCGGCGGCGGGACCGCAAGACTCGGCGCACGCCCAGGCCGGCCGGGCGGCTGGCAGAATCCAGCCAGGCCAGCCTGCCTCTCGTGAGCGGGCCGATCAGCCGATCGCCGGCCCCGGCCGCAGGGAGGGCGCTGGCTACCCGGCTCAGGAGGCAACCGGCCCGCGGGACACCGGCCAGGCCAGTGCCGAGGGCAGCGGGCGCACGGCGGATCCGGTTCGCCGTCCGGCGGACCCGGCCCAGCATTCCACGACCGTCGCTGGCCAGGCCCACCGCGCCGGGGACCGGACGCAGGACGACACCGCGCCAACCCGCGGCCCGGCCGGCTAGGCCGCCGCCGGTTATCGGCGGCTACCACGGGTTCCGGTCGCATCGCGCCCCGATCCGCGGTTTTCGTCGCACCCGGTTCGAGCTATGTCAGCTTGGCCGAGCCGCGGCCGGTCGCGGCGGCGCGGCGGCGCGGTCGGGCCTGGTGCCGGTGCGGGCTGCCGAGGATGCGAGGCTGTCCATCCGCCGCAGCAGCACGCCCTCGCGCAGTGCCCACGGGCAGATTTCCAGTTCGCCGAGCGACAGCAGGTCCATTGCCGCATCAGCGACGATCGCGCCGACCGCGAGCTGCGGCGCGCGGAGCCTGGACACCCCTGGCAGCTGCGCCCTGGCCGCGATGCTCATCTTGGCGAGCCGCTCGGCCAGCTCCTTGACCTGGGAGTGCCTGAGCACTCGCTGGACGTACGGACCCTCGCTCGACGGCGCGGCGCCGGCGATCCTGGCGAGCTGGCGGAACGTCTTCGAGGTGGCGACGGCCTGATCCGGCATTCCGGCCGAGCGCACCGCGCTCGCCGACGCGGCTATCTCGGCTCTGACGTGCTTGCGCAGCCGGCGGACCTCGTCGGGCTTCGGCGGGTCGCCGGTGAGCCAGTCCCTGGTCAGCCGGTTGGCGCCGAGCGGCAGCGAGACCGCCACCAGCGGATCCTCGTCCTGGCCAGCGGCGATCTCCAGCGATCCGCCGCCGATGTCGAGCAGCAGCAGGCGGCCAGCTGACCAGCCGAACCAGCGGCGCGCGGCCAGGAAGGTCAGGCGCGACTCCTCATCGCCTGGCAGCACCTGGATGCCGACGCCGGTCTCCGCCTCGATCCAGGCAAGCAGCTCATCGCCGTTCGGCGCGTCGCGCACGGCCGACGTCGCGAACCCCAGCACTTCCTGCACGCCCTTGTCCTCGGCGATCTGGATCGCTTCGCGGATGAACTTAAGCAGCTGGACGGCGCACTCATGGCTCAGCCGGTTCTTCGCGTCCAGGTGATCAGCCAGGTGCAGCTCTACCTTGTGCGAGAACGCGGGCAGCGGCCTGGCGCCCTGGTGCGCGTCGACCACTAGCAGATGCACCGTGTTCGACCCCACGTCGAGCACACCGAGCCGCATACCCTGACGGTACAGGCCCGTTCGCGGAAGGCCGAGCGGTAGCGGCCGGTTAGCCAGCGGCCCGGGCGGTGGCCGACAGAAGGAGGCGGGAGACGATGACCGAGCAGGCGGCCGGCAGCGTGCGGGTGGAGACCGGCCTGAAGCGAGTACGGGCGTACCTGGGCTCCGAGCTGGTCGCCGACACCCGCTCGCCGCTGCTGGTCTGGGAGGTGCCGTATTTCCCTGCCTATTACATCCCGGCGGCCGACATCAGGGCCGAGCTGATTCCGGCCGGGGAGTCAGAGCACCGGCCGAAGCTGGGCGACGGCGAGCTGTACGACGTCAAGGTCGGCGCGGCCACCGCGGAACGTGGCGCCCGCCGGTACCGCCAGTCGCCGGTTCCGCAGCTGCGGGACGCGGTCAGGCTGGATTGGGCTGCGATGACCCAGTGGCTAGAAGAGGACGAGCCGGTCTACGTGCACCCGCGCGATCCGTACACGCGGGTCGACATCCTGGCAAGCTCCCGGCGGGTGCGGGTGGAGCTTGACGGGATCACCGTCGCCGAGTCCGACCAGCCGCGGCTGCTGTTCGAGACCGGGCTGCCGGTCAGGTATTACCTGCCGCTGACCCACCTGAGGATGGATCTGCTGCGCCCGTCGCAGACGAGCACCCAGTGCCCGTACAAGGGAACGGCCAGCTACTGGTCGGTCGACACCGGGGTGCGGGTACATCCCGACGTGGTGTGGCTGTACCGGGCCCCGCTGCCGGAGAGCCAGAAGATCGCCGGCCTGGCCTGCTTCTACAACGAGCGGGTCCAGCTGTACGTGGACGGCGAACTCCAGGCCAGGCCGGAGCGGCGGTGACGCCGGCCGGGCCGAAGGTGCGGTGACCGGTGCCGGCCGGTTTGTTATGAAGCGAAATCCCTAGCCGGTGCTGTGCTCACCGGCTGCGGCCGCTTCGGCACTGCGCAGCACGCGCAGGATGTTGCCGCAGCTGAGCTTCGCGCAGTCGGCCTCGCTCCAGCCGCGGTCAAGCAGTTCGGCGATCAGGGCCGGGTAGCAGGAGACGTCATCGAGGCCGACCGGCAGCTCCGCGGTTCCGTCGAAATCGCCGCCGATGCCGACGTGGTCCGCTCCGGCCACCGCGCGGATGTGCTCGACGTGGTCGGCGACGTCGGCCAGGCTGGCGGCCGGCATCGGATTCGCCTGCGCCCAGTCGTCCATCGCGTCCCTGCTGCTCATATCCCGGTAGTCCAGGCCGCGGCGCTCGGCCTCGGCCATGGCGCCAAGCTCCCACTCACGGCAGGCGGCGGAGACGAAGGACGGGACGAAGGTCGCCATGGCGACGCCGCCGTTGGCCGGCAGCCGGCCAAGCACGTCATCGGGCACGTTCCTCGGATGATCGGTGAGCGCCCGCGCCGATGAGTGCGAGAAGATCACCGGCGCGGTCGCGGCGTCGAGCGCGTCGGTCATGGTGGCTGGCGATACGTGGGACAGGTCCACCAGCATGCCGATCCGCTGCATCTCGCCGACCACCTCGCGGCCGAAGCCGGTCAGCCCGCCGGCGGCAGGCTCGTCGGTCGCCGCGTCAGCCCAGGGCGTGTTCCTGTTGTGGGTCAGCGTCAGGTACCTGACGCCCAGCGCGTAGAACGCCCGCAGCACGCCGAGCGAGCAGCCGATGCTGTGCCCGCCCTCGGCTCCGAGCAGCGAGGCGACCTTGCCCGCAGCCATGATCCGCTCGACGTCGGCGGCGGTCAGCGCCAGCTCCAGCGAGCCCGGGTACCGCCGGACCAGCCGGTGCACCAGGTCGATCTGCTCCAGGGTGGTCGCGACCGCGGTGTCACCTTGCAGCTCGGCCGGCACGAACACGGACCAGAACTGGGCTCCCACGCCCCCGGCGGCGAGCCTGGGCAGGTCGGTACAGGTGAACGGGACAGGCTCGGCGATGTCCACGTCCGCGGTGCCTGCCTGGGCGGCGGAGCGCAGCGCCCAGGGCAGGTCGTTGTGGCCGTCCATGACCGGGGCCCGGTGCAGCAGTTCCCTTGCGGCCCGAAGCCTCGCGCCCGCCGGCGCCGCGATCTGTGTCACCCGACACACCCTACGAGAGGACGGTCTCCCGGTATCAGGCGGCGCCGCCGGCCGCGCCGCCAGGTTCGCCACGGCCTTGTGACTGCGGCCGCCGTCGCGGCAGCAGCGCCAGGATCGCGACCGGGGCCACCGCCAGGCCGGCCAGTGCCCAGCCAAGTCCGGCCCGCTGGGCGACGAATCCGGCCGCCAGCGGCCCGGCGGCTCCGGCCAGCCCGGCTGCGCTGCTCAGGAACACGGCGATGCCGCTGCGGCCAGGCAGGCTGCCGTACAGCCCGGCCTGGATCACCGGATACCAGCAGGCGGTCGCCGCGCTCACGACGGCCAGGATGATCAGCTTGGCGGCCAGGCCGGGTACCAGCAGGAACGCCGGGTAGAGCACGGCGGCCGCTGCCGCGGTCAGGCGCAGCACCGCGGGGCCGGCCACCCGGCGGGAGATCACCACGAACGCCGCATCGCCGGCCAGCCCGGCGCCGAGCCTGACCGCCACGCCGAACGCGGCCTGTGCCGGGCTGGCGTGGACCACGTCAACCAGGTACAGGCCGACGAATCCGGTCAGCACGTCAAGCAGCAGATCACTGACTTCTAGCAGAACAACCCACCGTGCCGCATCGCCCTGGCGCAGCGCGCCGAGCACCTGGCGGATCGGGGGCCGCTGGTCGGCGTCGGTGTCGTCATCGGGACCGGACGCCGGCGCCGTCCGGCCGGGCCCCCAGGCCGCGGAACCGGCCAGCGCGACGCCGGCCGCGGCGGCCAGCAGCAGGTACCCGGCCCGCCAGCTCGCCCCGGCGGTCAGGACAGCCGCGAGCAGCAGCGGCCCGGCGACCGCGCCGGCGGATCCGGCCAGATTCCAGGCCGCCATCCGCTGCTGCTGCCGCGCCGGATCGGCGTCCATCAGCGCGGACTGGGTCAGGCTGACAAACGCGCCTGACGCGGGGAAGAACAGGACCAGGGCGGTCAGCAGCGCCACGAAGGAACTTGAGGCCGCCACCGCGACCATCGCCGCGGCGAAGACCACCCCGCCGGCCAGCACCAGCCGGTGCCGGCGCCTGCCCTGCCCGGCGATCAGCCCGAGCGGAAGCTCAAGCAGGCTCCCGGCCAGCAACGGCACGGCGACCAGCAGCCCGATCTGGCCATAGGTCAGTCCGAGGTCACTGCGGATCAGCGGCAGCGCCGCGCCCTTGGTGCCATCGGCAAGCTCATCGACGAACTCGATGCCGAGCGCGACGGCGAACGCCGCGACGGTCAGCCCGGGCCTGTGGTACCGGCGTCTCGCCGGCCTAGGTCAAAGGAACGGCATGCGGCCATGCTAGCCCACGGCGGGGCCGCGAGGACTAGCTGGCTAGGGCGCCTCGCCGGGCTCCGGCATGCTGGTGAGCAGGTCGTCGGCGGTCTGCATCCCGGCCCGCCAGACCGACCTGGACACGATCTTGGTGAGATCGACCCGCTGCCGGTACCGCTGGGCGATCTCGGCGCCCTCTTCCAGCAGGCCCTCGGACAGCGTGGTCGGGCGCAGGCCGAGCGCGAGGAACTGGGCGTTCAGCACCTTCAGCTCGTTCTCGTCGGCCTCCTGCCTGGGGTTGGGCAGGTTCGCGATTTCGGCCCCCATGATCTCGCTGACCATCTTGGCCAGGTCGGCGACCCGGTGCGTCTCGGTGATCTGGTTGAGCACCATCGGCTGGGAGCCCGCGGGCGGCGGGTTCTCCAGCGCGATCTCGATGCACCGGACGCTGTCCCTGATGTGGATGAACGCGCGGGTCTGGCCGCCGCTGCCGTGCACGGTCAGCGGGTGCCCGATGGCGGCCTGCATCAGGAACCTGTTGAGCACGGTGCCGTAGTCGCCGTCGTAGTCGAACCGGTTGATCAGTCGCTGGTCGCGGGCGCTCTGATCGGTCTGGGTGCCCCAGACGATGCCCTGGTGCAGGTCGGTGATCCGCAGCCGGTCGTTCTTGGCGTAGAACGCGAACATCAGCTGGTCGAGCGTCTTGGTCATGTGGTATACCGAGCCAGGGTTGGCCGGGTGCAGGATCTCCCGCTCGATCTCGCCGTCCGGGGTGGCCACCTTCACCGTCAGGTAGCCCTCTGGGATCGGGGCGCTGCCCGACCAGCCGTAGCCGTACACGCCCATCGTGCCCAGGTGCACCAGGGCGGCGTCCACGCCGGTTGTCACCAGCGCCACGAGCAGGTTGTGCGTGGCACGCACGTTGTTGTCCACCGTGTACCGCTTGGCGCGCACCGAGCGCATCGAGTACGGCGCCGCCCGCTGCTCGGCGAAATGCACGATCGCGTCCGGCCGCCACTGCGCAAGGAAGCCGGCCAGCCGGTCGTACTCGGTGGCCAGGTCCAGGTTCTCGAAGCCGATCTCGCGGCCTGAGACCTCGTACCAGGCGCGGATCCGCTCGCCTATCGGCCGGATCGGGGTAAGGGACTGCACTTCAAGCTCGTTGTCTATATTCCGGCGGCTGAGGTTGTCCACGATCGTGACGTCGTTGCCGCGATCCGACAGATAAAGCGAGGTCGGCCAGCCACAGAACCCGTCGCCGCCAAGAACCAGAACGCGCATTCAGACTCCCGATCGTTGCTGACGCAGGAACCAGCGGCCTGCGCCGCTTGGCTGGGAGCCGGCCGGACTGCGTCACATCAGCCCACGGCGTCCCGGTGCGCGGCAAGTCTACCTGTCCAGTAGCCTGTGATGACCGCCGCTTCGGTACAGCCATTACCGCGCGTGCGCGTGATGCAACCACTCAACCAGGTCATCAGGTGCCAGCTCGGCGGCGCGCGCCAGGTACCTGGCCAGCTCGCCAGCAGCCAGCACCTCGCGGCCAGCCCCCGATGTGCCGCGCCTGAAGAACGCGGCCGGGTCCTTAAGGACGCCAGCCGGATCCGGGGCACTCCGGGCGGCCGCGGCCTTCATCTGCTCGAACGTCGCCGCCCGCACCAGGCTTGGCCAGGCGCCTTGCGGCACGGCGATGTCCAGCAAGCGGGCCAGGCGGCGCATCTGGCCGTCCAGGTCGGTCAGCAGGTCGTCGTAGTGCACGAGGATCACGTGCGGTTCCGCCCGGCGGCGCCACGCGTCAGACATGTGCCACATCACCCCGGGCAGCGAGTCAAGCTGGTCGGCCGGGTTGTCATCGGAGGAGATCCAGTCGAGCAGCCACTCCCGCAGCGGCGGGCGCGGCCTGCCGGGCCCGGCGGGCGGAGGCTGGCCGGTCAGCTCGCGCAATCGCTCCCGGTTGATGTTGGCGCCCTGGTGGTACAGCGAGACCGCCATGTCCAGCGGGTGCCTGCCGACCACGATGAAGCTGGCCCGCCGGTCGACCGGGATGCCGTCAAGCGGCGTGTGCGTCTTGATGAACCTGCGGTGCGCCTGCGCCTGCAGCGTCGCCAGAACCTCGTCGCGCGGCCGGATCAGCCAGTCCAGCCACGGCGAGAGCGCGGACACCGGCGCCGGCAAGTCGGCGGTGCCGAACACCAGCAGCGCGCAGATCGTCTGCATCCAGGTGGTGCCGCTCTTGGAGCGGGCGCTGATCACGATGTCGCCGGGCCGGAATCCGAAGCCCTCCCAGCGGCCGCTATCCTCATCGGGCGAGCGATAACGGGTGAAGTCCGGCACCTGCCCGAGCTTAGAGCCGATCGCGGCCTGCAGCAGCCAGTTCGACGCCTGGGGGGTCACCCGCGCCGGCGCCGTGACCAGGCCGGCCAGGGACGCTACCGGTCGGCCAGGGACACCCCGGCCGCGACGAAGCGGGCCTCGATGGTGGCCGCAAGTTCCTGCGGGACCGGGTCGAGCGAGGGAGTATCGGGCTCGCCAGTTCCCTTGCTCGCGGCGGTGGCTCGCCAAACCCCGGCCGGGGTGTACCCGCTGTCACCGGCGCCGAGCAGGCCGGCATCCGCGATGTGCTCGACATGATGCAGCTCGCCGCCCAGCGCCGCCGCATAGTCCCTGCCCTTGCGGATCGCCGCCTTGATGGCCGCCGCGCGCAGCTCGGGCCAGGCCGGGTTGTCGGCGTCAACGTGCCAGCTGACCTGGTAGACGTGCAGCGCGTCGTGCGAGGAAAGGACCGAGCCAAGCGCGCCGATCTTGTCGAACGCGCGGACGGTGACGGCGATGTCCACCGCCGCGATGATCCGGCCGGTCGGCTCGTAACGCCCGGTCCGCTCGTGGTGCGCGTGCTCGACGCGGGTCGTGGCCGAGCGCGCCGACCAGGTCAGCGACCGATGCTCGGTGTCCCTGCGGAGCGGCACTCCGCCCAGCGATCCCAGGTCGGTGGTCAGCCGGTCCTGCGCCGCGGCGGCCGACCGCAGCGCTTCCTCCTTGGACTCCGCCGCCGACTCGATCATCGCTGCCAGGATGCCGTAGTCGGGTGCCACCATCTGCCGGGCGTCGCCTCGCACCGAGAGCAGCACGCCGGGAGAATCGGTCATCGCCCCTGCCTTCATGTGAGAAGTCCGCTGCCCGGCTGGCCGGAGCCTCGTACCCGCCCGGCACCGGGCAACCGGCGCCAGTTCCGCCGCGCCAGGACGCCGGCATCGGCAACGTTACCCTGTGATCATGGCGGCCACCGCGGTGCCCGATCCCGCGCTCGTGGTGCTTGCCGGGCCATCGGGCTCGGGCAAGTCCTGCTGGGCTGCAGCTCGTTACCGGCCGTCCGAGGTTGTCTCCTCCGACCAGCTCCGCGGCATCGTCGGCAGCGGGGAATCGGACCTGGACGCCTCGGCGGACGCGTTCACGCTGCTTGACCAGATCGTCAGGGCCAGGCTGCGACGGGGGCTGACCACGGTAGTCGACTCGCTCGGCTTCGACGTCCAGCGGCGGCTCGCCCACCTGGAGCTGGCCAGGCAGGCCGGGCTGCCGGGCGTCGCGGTGCTGTTCAGCACCGACCCGGCGGAGTGCCGCCGCAGGAACCGGGCCAGGGCCAGGCCGGTTCCCGCTGCCGTGCTTGATGGCCAGCTCCGCCGGATGCCCGGCGTCGCCAGCCAGATCGCCACCGAGGGCTGGCAGCTGGTCACGCACGCGGGCGGGGAGACGGTGGAGCCCGCGCATACCCCAGGCAGCCATCTGGCGGCCGCGCAGCAGCTCAGCAGGCCGGCCAGGATGACCTTCATCGTGCAGATCTCGCGGTTTGGCTGGGGCGGGGCCGACCCGGCCGGGTGGCTCGCCGGAATCGCGGCGGCCGCGGCGCAGGCCGGCCTGGCCGGCATCGCCCTGATGGATCATCTGATCCAGATCCCTCAGGTCGGCCGGGCGTGGGAACCCATTCCCGAGCCCTGGGTGACCCTCGGCCTGCTGGCCGGGCTGGCGCCAGGGCTGCGGCTGGGAACGCTGGTGACCCCGGTCACCTTCCGCGCGCCAGGGCTGCTGGCCAAGACCGTCGCCACGCTGGACGTGCTCTGCGGCGGCAGGGCGTTCTGCGGCATCGGCGCCGGCTGGTGGGAACGCGAGCACGCGGCGTTCGGCCTGCAGTTCCCGCCCGCGACGGCACGGCTCGACCAGCTCGAGTCGGCGATCGAGACGCTGCGGGCGCTGTGGCAGCCAGGCACCAGGCAGTACCAGGGCGAACGGGTGACGCTGCCGGAGACCACCTGTTACCCGCGGCCGGTGGCCCAGGTCCCGATCATCGTTGGCGGCACGGGGGAACGGCGCACGCTGCGGATCGCTGCCAGGCTCGGCGATGCTTGCAACATCGCTCTGCCGGCCGAGCTCGGCATGCTCGACCGCAAGCTGGCCATCCTGGCAAAGCACTGCCAGGACGTCGGCCGCGAGCCCGGCGATCTGCAGATCACCGTGCTTGACGTTCCGGTCATCGGGCGGGATCGCGATCATGTCGCTTCGATCGTGGAGCGGCTGCGCGGCCGCACGCCGGCCGCCGCCTTCGCCCGTCAGCATCACGCGGGAACGGCCGCAGATCACATCGGCCGGTACCGGCTGCTCGCCGACCGGGGCGTGAGCACGGTCTTCGTCTCGCTGCCAGACCTGGCCGAACCTGATGACCTGCTGCGGCTTGCCCCGGTGGTCGCCGCGTTCTCCTGACGGCCGGCGCTGATTACAGCTTCTGCTCGCCCAGCTTCGACCGTGACATCGGGTTGCCCCGGCGGCCTGCGCACCGTAGGCGTTGGCCGTTGGCTACGTTCAGCCCGAGCCGCGGACCGGGCAAAGCTAGCGGCCCGTTACTGGTAGCTGCGCGTGGCGCCCTGCTGCTGGTGACCGGGCGCCCGGTCGGCAGGCAGTCGCAGGTAGTTGATGGTGAGGACGATGACCACGGCCATGATCAGCAGCCCGAGCACCACCCAGCTGCGCTCGGCGCCGCTCAGGCTGGACCAGACTGTCAGGTTGACCAGGAAGACGATGCAGGTCGTCGCCGACCAGCCGAGCAGCAGCGCGCCAGCCAGCGAGCGCGCCTCAAGGCTCAGCGCGTACCACGCCAGCAGGAGCCCGATGGCAAGCGCCACCAGCCCCTCGGTGACGTAGGCGCCGGTGAAGTTGGGGAAGCTCGCGAACAGCGCGATTTGCGCCATCCCGGATAGGGCGACCGAGCCGAGCAGGATGGCCGGCAGGCCGCTGAGCTTTGGCACCCGCCGGCGGGCCGCTGCGGGCAGCAGTGCCACCCCGACCAGGATCAGCCCGACGACGCCGAGCACGTCGCTGAGGTCGGCGATGTAGTAGGCGACCAGGTAGCTGCCCGAGTTGTCGAGCGAGTGGTCGGCGAGCACGCCGATAACGTCAGCCGCGAGGAACGCGGCCGCTGGCGCCCACAACCCGGTCACCACTGCCAGCACCAGGCGCCTGCGCCCGACCAGCCCAACCGCGGTGAGCGCGATGACCGCCAGGTAGAACGTGATCACCAGGTAGGAGGCCTTGGACAGCGGCGAGGGGAAGCTGTTCCCCGCCACGCCGGCCGCGCCGGCCGCGAGCTGCAGCGCCAATCCGGCGGCCGCCACCTCACGCCCGATCGGCCGCGGCTGGGCCCTGCCTGGCATGGGCGGCCTGGTATCGGCTGGCGGGGTGCCGGGCACCGGCGGCGTGGTACCCACGGGGGACCTGCCTGGCGCGGGCCGCGTGCCCTGCCAGGGCGGCGGGCCTGGCCATGGTGGCGTGCCAGGCGGCGGGCCGGCCGCCGGCGGGCCGGCCGGTGGCTGGCCTGGCCATGGTGGCGTGCCAGGCGGCGGTGTGCGCGGCCCGCCCTGGGCACCCGCCCAGCCCGGCTCCTGACCGGCGCCTTGCGCTCCGCCGGGCCGCCGCTGCCGCGGATTGGTCGCCTCA
>WNFX01003512.1_pt1 | contig 24386 bp, 18 predicted proteins | sample 5400111 | NCBI WGS metagenome assembly WNFX01 (sample SAMN13153363, study PRJNA577476) | soil metagenome | isolation source: 40 cm soil or saprolite under grassland replicate 1 | place: USA:California | collected 2016-06-15
GCCTGGTGCCCTGTCAGCCGCGGCCCTGGCGGCACAGCCTGACCGACCAGGATCCGGCGGCCGGACCGATCCCGGATCTGGTGCGGCGGGACTTCACCGCGTCGGCGCCGGGCGAGAAGATGGTCGGCGATATCACGTACATTCCGACCTGGGAGGGTTGGGTATTCCTCGCTACCGTGATCGATTGCTACACGAAAGCGGTGGTCGGCTGGGCGATGTCGGATAACTACAAAACTCCACTCATCAGCGCCGCGATCGGCATGGCTGTCCGCAACCATGACATCAAGGAAGGTGCTATATTCCACTCGGACCGCGGCAGCAATTACACATCAGCCGAGTTCGGCCAGGTACTTCGCGAGCACCGGATTAGGCAATCCGTCGGACGCACCGGAATCTGTTACGACAACGCGATGGCGGAATCGTTCTTCGCCGCGTTGAAGAACGAGCGGGTCAATCGTACCCAGTACCCGACCCGGAAACATGCGATCAACGACGTTGCACGGTACGTAGAATTGCGATACAATTCCCAACGTCTCCACTCGGGTCTCGGCTATAAGACTCCCAACGAGGTCTACAGCGAGTACCTGAACGGGCAGCGAGCGGCCTAATTTAGACCACTAACCGTTTGTCCGGAATTTCTGGGGCGGATCACATGAATGCCCATATGGCACCCATCCGGTACCTTGATCAAGGCGACTCGCCCAACCACCCCCAACTTCCCTCATGTGGAAGTCCGGGGCTAGCCGACGCCGAAGCGGTCGATGTGACCGAGGACGCCCGCTACGGCGTCGATGGCAAAGACACCGACCTGCCCGCCGAGCTGGACCGGCGGGAGAAGCGGCTGGCGCGGCTGCAGGCCACCCGCGCCCAGATCGAGGCCGAGGCCGCCGAGAAGGCCCGCGAACGGGCCGAAGACAAGGAGCGCCGCCGCCGGGAACGCACCGGCGACGCCGAAGAGCAGAAGGTCACGGAGGCGGGTCAGGCCGCCGCGGAGGGCGCGCGGCCGAAACCGAAGGCACAGGCCAACTTCACCGACCCCGACTCGCGGATCATGAAGAACGGTGCGGGTGCCTACGTGCAGGCATACAACGCCCAAGCCGTGGTGGACGACGCCCACCAGATCATCACCGCCGCCGACGTCACCACCTGCGCCTCGGATGCTTTGTCCTACACCCCGATGCTCGACCAGTCGGCCGCCAACACCGGCGCCCATCCCGAACAGGCCCTCGTCGACGCCGGGTACTGCTCCGACGCCAACCTGCAAGCCGCTACCGAGCGGCAGACCGCCACCGGCACCGAAACGTTCATGGCCACCGGCCGGCTGGGACACGACGAGCAGGTCCCACCCGCCCCGCGCGGACGGATACCCGCCGCCACACCCAGGCAGCGCATGGCCCGCAAGTTGCGCACCAAGCCCGGCCGGGCCGCCTACCGCCGCCGCAAAGCCATCGTCAAGCCCGTCTTCGGCCAGATCGTCACCTGCCAGAACGGACGCCGGCTCCTGCTCCGCGGCGAGACCGGGGCCCGCGGCGAGTGGCGACTGCTCGCCGCCTGCCACAACCTGCTCAAGGTCTTCCGCCACGCCGCAACGGCCGGGCTGGCTACCGCGACCACCTGAAACGACACCAACACGCGCGGGCGTCGCGCGAAACGCACCACAGACAACGCCGGACCCGACGACCCGGCCATCCAGACGGGCATCCACCCCGCCCCAGCACGAACCCGCTGGCATCACCGACCCGGTCACCGGACCGCTTGCCGTTACCGACCCGCGCTCCTAGTGGTCCGTCTGTGAAATAGCGCGGTAGTCTTTGGGTATGCCAATGATTGCTCAGGCGTTGCCGGTCAGCGACGAGCAGCGGGTCGAGTTGACGCGGATGGCGCGTTCGACGGTGTTGCCGCATCGGGTGGTGGTGCAGGCGAAGGGGTTGCTGTGGGCGGCTGACGGTGTCGCGAATGAGGAGATCGCCCGTCGGTGTGGGGTGGATTCGGACACGGTTCGCCGGTGGCGGGCCCGGTTTGCCGAGCGGGGCCCGGCGGGGGTGGGGGTCATTGCGAAGGGTCGTGGCCGGCGTTCGTCGCTGCCGGCGGGGACGGTCGCCGAGGTGGTGCGGCTGACTCAGCACGAGCGGCCGGCGGACGGGTCGACGCACTGGACGACCCGGTCGATGGCCCGCCGGGTGGGTATCGGTAAGGACGCGGTGGCGCGGATCTGGGCCGACCACGATCTCAAGCCGTGGAAGGTGGCCACGTTCAAGGTCAGTAATGATCCGCGGTTTGAGGAGAAGCTGGTCGACGTGGTCGGCCTGTACCTGAACCCGCCGACACGGGCGGCGGTGTTCAGCTTCGACGAGAAAACCCAGTGCCAGGCCTTGGATCGCACGCAGCCGAGTCTGCCGCTCAAGCCTGGGCGGGCCGCCACGATGACCCACGACTACAAGCGCAACGGCACCGTGGACCTGTTCGCGGCCATGAACCTGGCCACCGGCCAGGTGCTCACCGACTGCCAGAAGGGTCACGCCGGCACGGACGTGCTGCGTTTCTTCAAACAGATCGACGTCGCCGTGCCCCGCGGGCTGGCGGTACACGTCGTGCTGGACAACCTGTCCGCGCACTGCGCTCCAGAGATCACCAAGTGGTTGGCCCACCGCGACCAGCGCCGCTGGCACCTGCATTTCACCCCGACCTCCAGTTCGTGGGTCAACCTCATCGAGCGGTGGTTCAAAGAACTCACCGATAAGCGGCTGCGTCGGGGCCGGTTCACCAGCGTCGCCGAACTCACCGAGGCGATTACCACCTGGGCCGCCCACTGGAACACCGACCCGAAACCGTTCATCTGGAAAGCCACCACCGAGGAGATCATCGCCAAGGTGCAACGCGGCCGAGAGACCCTCCACCAGATCAAATCAACGACGGACCACTAGTGTGTTGCTCAACGGTGGCCTTCGGAGGTGGCGCGTGGAGCGGTTCCGGCCGGTGCGGATCGGCCTGGTTGGGTACAGCAAGGGCGGCCGGTTCTTCCATGCACCGCTGATCGCCGCGGCGGCGGGCTGCGAGCTCACGGGGGTGGTGACCCGCTCGGCGGAGCGGCGAGGCGATCTCGAGCGCGACCACCCCGGCACACCGGCGTATGACGACCTGGCGCAGCTCGCCTCCGCGGGGGTAGACGCCGTCGCGATATCGACCCCGGCAGACACGCACGTGCCGCTCGTCCTGGAGGCCGTGTCGCTCGGACTGCCGGTGGTGTGCGACAAGCCATTCGCCCTCCAGTCAGCAGCCGCCAGGCAGGCAGTGGAGGCGGCGAAGCGGGCCGGGGTGCCGCTGACGGTGTACCAGAACCGTCGTTTCGACGCCGATCTGCTCACCGTCCGCGCCGTGATCGACTCCGGGGAGTTGGGGCAGGTCACGCGGTTCGAGTCGCGGATCGAGCAGTACACGCCGCCGGGCGGGATCCCGTCCTCGGGTGGCGGGATCCTGCTCGACCTGGGCGCGCACGTCGTCGACCAAGCGCTGCTGCTGTTCGGCCCGGCAATGTCGGTCTACGCCGAGCTGGACGATGCGGGCGGCCACCCGGGCCGGTTCTTCATCGCTCTGCGGCACGCCGGAGGTGTGGTCTCACACCTGGTCGGCGACCTTGTATTGCACGGCGCGCCGGGCACCCGGTTTCGGGTGTTCGGCACCATCGCCAGCTACGACGTGGACGCATTCGACGGCCAGGCTGACGAGCTGATGGCCGGCGGCTCCCCAACAGCCTCCGGCGACGCGTGGGGGCTGGTGCCGCGCGAGCGGTGGGGCCGCCTCCACACCGGGCACACGACCAGGCCCTGGCCGAGTGAACACGGGGACTGGACGGTGTTCCATACATCGTTCGCCAATGCGGTACGCGGACGGGGTGACGTGCCGGTCGACCCTTGGGACGCCGTGGCCGGTCTCGAGGTGCTGGAGGCCGCACAGCGCAGCGCCGCCACCGGGCAGGTGGTAGCGCTCGGTCCCGGCACCGCAGTGCGCTAGCCCGTGGTTCATCACCCCGCGCTGGGTTATCCGCTTCTGCCGCGTTCCGCTCGCTTCGCTCGCGCGCCGTCTTCTCGCTGCTGACCGCGCGGTCTTGCTTGATGTGAGGGCGCAGACCATGCCCGACGCAAAGATTGATCGTACGAAACGGAGTCCAACCGTCTGTCTCGATCTCTTGGCCAGTGTTCTTGGCCCATTGGGAGCCCCAGAAGTTGACGTGCGCTCCGTTCGCGGTAGTGGTGTTGCCGATGACGAAGTTTCCGCCGGCGGGGTAGGCGAACAGGATCAGGTGGCTGATGGCGGTGGCGCCGCCGTCGTCGAGGATGTGCACGGTGATGGTTTTCGGCCGAGGGTGGCGTAGGTGTGGTTGCCGGTGACGGCGAACGGTCCACCGGTCGGCCCGGACACCGTGCCGACGGTGGTGGGGGTGCCGTCGCCCCAGTCGATGGTGGCGGTGAAGCCCGCGACGGTACCGCCGGGGTTGGCGTCGGTGAACGTGGCGATGGGCAGGTTGGTGACCGGGTTGGTGGATAGCAGGTTCGGGTTGCCGGCTGCGGTCAAGGCGGCGTCGCCGACGGTCGCGGTTCCGGTGAGGGTGGTGGCGGCGCCGCCGTGGTCTGTGACGCTGACGGTCAACGGGTGGGAGCCCTCGTCGGCGTAGGTGTGGGTGCCGGTGACGGTGAACGGGCCGCCGGCCGGGCCGGACACGGTGCCGGGGCTGCTGGTGCCGTCGCCCCAGTTGACGGTCGCGGTGAAGTCGGCCGTGGTGCCGCCGGGGTTGGCGTCGGTGAACGTACCGACGGTGCCGGTGAAGCCGGCGCCCTCCACCGGTGTGATCGTCGCCGGGCTGCCCGGGGTCAGGCCGGCGTCGCCGATCGTCGCCGCGGTGGTGACCGTGGCGGTGTTGGCCGAGTTGTCGGTGTCGCGGATGGCGACGGTGACGGTGGCGGTGCTTTCCTCGGTGTATGTGTGGCCGCCGGCGACGGTGAAGGTGCCGTCGGCGGTCTTGGTGATGGTGCCCGTGGTGGTGGGTGTGCCGTCGCCCCAGTCGACGGTGGCGGTGTACTCCCCGGCCGTCGCGGCCGCGTCGGGGTCGGTGAATCTGGCGGCCGTGCCGGTGAACGGCGCGCCTTCGGTCGGCGTGATCGCGGTGCCGGTGGCGGTGATGGCCTGGAAGGTGTTGCCGAAGGTCAGGTTGGCGATGGTGGCGTCGCCGACCCCGTCGGGTACGAAGACGGTCTGCGGGTGCGGTGGTGGGTGCCCAGTCGTCCTGCGGTATTTTCTGCACGGTGTAGGTGCCGGGGCCGGTGTTGGCACCCAGCCGGAAGGTGAGGCTGCCGTTCCCGTCGGTGGTCTGGGTGTCCGCGATGCCGGGGTCCTGGTCGTTGAAGAGGCTGGACTGGCGAATCAGTTGGAAGGTCCACCCGGCCAGCGGCGGCTCGACCGCCGCACCCGGGTTGAAAACGACGTCACCCACCCCCCGCACTGGTTCGGGGTGCGGACGCCATTGTTTGCTCACCGGCAGGCAGGCACACGTCGGCCTCGAATCCGGCGCCGTGAACCCGGGCAGCGACGAACCGTTGCCCGGTTGCGGTCACGGTCCGGACATCGGCGGTGCGCACGACACCGTTGAGCCGTGCGTAGGCCTCGGCTGACTCGCCGGTAGTGAATGCGCCGTATGAGATGAACAACTCGGCGGCCATGCGAGGTGGCCACGACCAGCCACGTTCCACGAAGTGCGCGGGTGGCTGTCCGGACTGCTCGGCGTCGCTGAGCAGGCTCGCGTCAGAGACAGCGAACGCCTCCGCTGATGCGTGGACGGTCACGTCGACGCCGAGCGCGACGATGCTCGCCTGGCCCTCCGCCGGACCAGCCGGTAACAGTCGAGCCACCGAGCAGCTTTGGCTGTGGGTCCTTCAGTGCGGACGAGGTGGACGGCAGGCCAAAAGCTCGCCCCGTCCGTGGAGTACGAGCCTTCCGAATGCGTTCGGTGCAACCGCTGTGCTGCCAGCTCCTAGCCGGAGGCGGCGTTCGTTCTCCAGGTCGGCCTCGCCGGTGAGCAGGACGAGGACGGTAAAACGAGGGTCGATGTTCGCTTCGCCGTCCAGCGCGACGTGCTCGAGTACGAAGTACGGGTCGGCGGCCGCCGGCAGGACCGAGGGGCCGAACCCGGCAGCTCTCACCTGCTCCCGGATGTCCTCCTCACTGCGGCCTCGGCATTCGACCGCTTCCAGCGCCAGGTCGAATCCGAGCCCGAGATGGCCGTCGCGTTCGCCGTCCAGCTCAAAGTCGCGCCACTCGAGCAGAATTGACAAGTCCTCCGGCTCCTGCAGCTCCACCAAGAACACGCCCTCACCTATCGCGTGCAGAACACCGGGAGGGACATAGACGACGTCGCTCGGACGCACGTCGACTCGGTGGAGCATGCCGAGGAGCGCGTCGACGTCTTGGCTCATCACCAGTGACTTGAGGCCATCGGCGGTCACATCTTGCTTCAGTCCCAGGAAGACCTCGCCGCCTTCGACGATGTACCAGGCCTCGGCCTTGCCGTGCGCTCTGCCAAGGTGCTGGGCCGCGAAGGAGACATGCGGATGGGCGTGTACGGGAAGGCGCTGGCCGGCGTCCAACAGCTTGACAAGCAGGCGGGTATCCACCCCGAAGCGATCCAGGTGCGCACGACCGAGCCACGCTTCAGGTTGCTCTTCGATCGCCGCCGGTAGGGATCGGCCGTCCGGAAGCACGGTGACGCCGAGCGACTCCTCGCCGGCCAGCGCGGTTGTGGACGCGACCCAGTCCTCGGGCTCCCGGTCGCCGGCGGGCGGCTCTCCCCGAAAGTCCGTGATCTTGCGGCCGCCTCGGTAGAAGCGGTCGGGAGGGCGATTCGAGGGAAGCAAGATCACGTCCATGAGGCCGCCTGTTTCTGGGAGACTGCGGCAAGGAAAGCGCCAACGAAGGTATCGCCGAGCCCGATGGTCGTCGGCTCGGCAACGTCAAGCTTGAAGCCAGGGAGGCAACGAACCACCCCGCCCATCCGGCCTTCCAGGGCCGCGGCGAACTCCACAGCCTCTGTACGCCTCGGCCGGCTCCGGATGAGTTCGACGTGCTGGTCCGTGTACTCGTCGCCGTAGCTGTAACGGGTGCTGGCGATCACGATGGCGTCGTTTAGTGGCCCTGCGTACTCGCCGGCTCCCGCGCCGAGTGCAGCCGCCCAGTACTTGGTGTGCACAACCAGGGTCGGTGCCGGGATGAGCGCCTGCAGTAACGTGAGCGCGCGCTCCACCTCCGTCACGGAGAGCAGGTTGACAGCGTTGCCCAGGTACGACTGCATCTCGTCCTCGTTCAGTCCGTAGACGTCGATGACCTCGAGAAGCGCGTTGCGGACCAGTTGACTGAAGGCCGGCTCGTGGTACCCGGCATCCTCGTAGTAGACGACTGCCTCAGAGGAAAGCTGTTGCATGTGGCATCGCAGCGTGGACAGACGCTGGTCGATGACTCCTTGGTCACGAACCGCATTGAGTCCCGAGATCAGAAAGACGCGCGCGTCGCGAAGCAGGGCGCCCAGCTCATCACTCAGCAGCAGGGCCTCGTTCGCCGGGTCGTTGACGTAGATGAGTCTGTTCGGAAACGGCGCCTGGATATCGATGTCACCTACTCGAACTCGCATGTCCTGGTCGTACTGCACGATCAGGTGCGGATAGAAGGTGTCCTCGCGGCCGCTGCAGATGTAGTCGCAGGCCGCGGGCAGCAGGCGGCGGATGACGTCGTTGAGACTGACCAGGTGCAGGGTGGATGGTACGCCGAGACGACTCATCGTGATCGCCGCTCGTACCGGGGTTCCCCCGAGTGTCGTGCGTTTGGGGAACCTCCCCGCGAACGCGTGCAGGGCATTGGAGGAGGCGACGAAATGCTCGCCTCCTCCCCCCTTCTTGATATAGGCGAGGATCGAGATGACCAGATCGCGCTCGTTGGTCACCGTGCCCGATGAAGTCAGCTCGGCATTGCGGATCTGGTACTCGCCGACAAGTTCCTCCAACGTCGGTGACGACAGCTCGAGTTCGTAGTCGACGCCTCCCCCCAAGCCCAGGACGACATGGGAGGCCATGTCAGTACAGGGACGCTTTGCCTACTGCGCCGAAGAGGTCGATCTTATGTGCGGCCACCGCCTTCATGGCTTCGATGCAGGGCGGCTGGATGGTGAGTGGTTCGCGAAGGCTCTCATCGGCCAAGACCTCGCGCATCTTCATGTGGTAGGCCAGCTTGATGTCGCTGGAAATATTGATCTTGTTGATGCCGAGCTTGGTCGCTTGGGCGATCTCGTCGTCCGGGTTGTTCGAGCCCCCGTGCAGCACGAGCGGAAGTTCGACCTTGTCCTTGATTCTCTTGAGCAGGTCGAGCTTGAGCTCCGGCTTCATGTTCTTCGGGTAGATGCCGTGGGAGGTACCGATGGCTACCGCGAGACTGTCCACGCCGGTTGCCCGCACGAAGGTCAGGGCGTCTTCCGGATCGGTGTAGACGATGGCGTCGCTGCCATCTTCGGCCTCGCTGTCGATCTTGCCGATGGTTCCCAGCTCACCCTCGACCGACAGGCCGACCGTGTGCGCGGTGTCGACGACCTTCCTGGAAAGCGCAATGTTATCCTCGAAGGGCAGCATCGAGCCGTCGATCATCACCGAGGTGAAGCCGATCCGGATCGCGGTCAGGATCTCCTCGTAGCTCGCGCCGTGGTCCCAGTGGATGGCGATCGGCACGGACGAGCGATGGGCTCGTTGGGTCACCGCTGCGATCATGTCAGTTCCGACGTGCTGCACCTCGTCGGGGTGGATCCCGAGGATCAGCGGCGCGTTCCTCTCCTCGCTGACGTCCACGAGACCGGTGAACATCGCGTAGTCGCTGATATTGAAGGCGGGTACGGCGAAGTTGTGTTCATTCGCGATGTCCAGGATCGCCTTGCCGGTCGTCAGCATTGCTGCATTTCTCCTTTTGACTGAGTAGGTTGCCGCTCGGGGGAGCGAGATCTATCAGGCCTTGACCGCGCCCGCGGTGAGGCCGCCGATGAACCGCCGCTGGAAGAGCAGGAACAGTACGAGCACCGGAATGGACCCCAGGATGCTCATGGCCATCATCTGATTCCACTCGTACGAGTGCTGGCCCATCAGCAACTGGATACCGATAGGAACGGTCCGCATATCGTCGGTACGGGTGAGGGTGAGCGCGAACAGGTACTCGTTCCACGAGATCATGAAGGTGTAGACCCCGACCGCGACCAGTCCGGGAACCGAAATGGGCACCAGGATCCGCCACAGCGCCGTCCAGCCGCTGGCCCCGTCCACCTTGACGGATTCATCCAATTCCCGTGGCAACGTGTTGAAATACGCGGTCGTCATGATGATGGCGTAGGGCAGCGTGAACACCATGTGGGTGAGGATCAGCCCCGGATAGGTGTTGTACAGACCCAGTGCCACGACAAGTCCGAAGTAGGGAATGACCAGGGTGATCGGCGGCACGGCCTGAACACTGACGATCACGGCGTTGATGGACCGCTTCAGCGGGAAATTGAAACGGCTGAACCCATAGCCCGCGAGGATCGCCACGAGCAACGTCAGTGCCGTCACCGAAAGCGCGACGATATAGCTGTTGAGGAAGAACCTGAGCTGGCTCCCGTTGGTCAGGATCTTCGTGTAGGCGTCGAACGAGAAGCTCTTGGTGATCAGCCGCGGAGGAACCTGGAAGACCTCCCCATTGGCCTTGAACGATGTCGACAGCATCCACACCACGGGAAGGCCGGCAAAGGCGGCGCCGATGACCAGGCCAGCGATGACGGCGACCTTCGCGCGGAGACGTTGCCTCTGGCGGGTCAGCATGGGTGATCACCTCTCCCTTTGCAGGCGGACGTAGAAGACGGCCATAATCATCGTGAGGAGCAGGACGATGACGGCACTGGCGGAGGCGGTGGAGAACTCGTAACTGCTGAAGGCCTGCTTGTAGGTGTAGGTGCTGAGCATCTCGGTGACATTCAGCGGGCCGCCGCCCGTCGTCATCCAGATGAGAGCGAACTGCTGCGAGGTCCAGATCAGATCGAGCACCGCCATGCTGATAAGGACCGGTCTCAGCTGCGGGATGGTCACGTGGCGGAACCGCTGGAAAGCGCTTGCGCCGTCCACGGCGGCCGCCTCGTACAGATCGGACGAGATGCCCTGCAATCCGGCGAGAAGGCTGATCATGAAGAACGGATATCCGGACCAGATGTTGATGAAGGTCAATGCCCAGAGTGCCGTGTTCGGGCTGGAAAGCCAGTTCACTCCATGTTGGCCGAACGTGGTCAGGATGTAGTTGACCACACCGGACGGGTCCAGTATGAGTCGCCAGATGACTGCGATCACAGCGATCGTGAACAGCCAGGGCAGGATGAAAACGACGCGGAATATCGCTTTCGTCACACCGCTCAACAACGGCGAGTTGAGCAACATTGCAAAGGCCAGCCCGAGGACGAGGTGAGCGATCGTGCTCAGCGTGATGAAGATGAACGTGTTCTTCAGCGCCACCAGGAAAATAGGATCGGTGAGCACTCTCGAGTAGTTGGCGAGGCCGGCGAAGACCGGGTTCTCCTCGACGATCACGTTGTCCTTGAACGAGTAGCTCACCACCATCACGATGGGGATCACCATCAGAACAAGGATCAGCAGCATCGTCGGCGAGAGGTAGCCGTACGGGGCGAGGCGCCGCAGGGTGAAGGGCCGCCGCCCGCCTCGGGTGGCCGGGGCGGTTTCCGCTGCCGGCGTCACGGCTTCCGGTGCGGCCGTATGATCGACGTGCGTGAACTCCATCGATGTCTCCTTGGTTCGGGGGCCACGCGGGCGAACCGGCGTGGCCCCCGCCGTATGTGAGGAAGCCTCACAGCACCGATGTCCAGGACTGCTGCGCCTTGTTGAGGGCGTCGTCGACACTCTGCTTGCCGGTGAGCACGAGCTGGAGCTGCTCGTCGAAGCTGCGCATGAGGTCCTCGGACTTCGGCAGGCCCACGAACTCGTTCGCGGGATATCCCTGCTTGTAGATGTCGAAGGCCGTCTTGAACAGCGGGTCACTCTTGCTGAAGTCCGGCTCTGCCGTCTTGTTGCCCGGGAAACCGTTCGCCAACGTGCTCAGCTGAGCGTTCGTCTGCTGACTCATCAGGAACTGGACCAGCTTGAACGCCTCGGCCTTGTGCTTCGTGGACTGGGAGATCCCGATGCCCCACGACGCGTACGGGATCCCGCGCTGGCCGGTGTAGCCGTCCTCGGCGGGGAGGGCCGCCACCGTGAAGTTCAGCTTGGGATTGTTCTTCTTGATCAGGTTGATGTGAGCCAGGGAGTCGATCACCATTCCGACCTGGCCGTTGGTGAACTTCTCGACCTTGTCCTGCTCTTTCATGGTCAGGGAACCGGGTGAGATGACGCCCGCGTCGTTCAGGCTCTTGACGTACTCCACGGTGCTCTTGACCGGTGGGCTCGTTAGGTTGGGCTTCCCGTCCTGGGTCAGCATGTGGCCGCCCGATGCCCACAGCCAGGACATCACGTCGTTCTGGACGCCGTTGGGCACGGCCGTGTCGAGCGGCAGGGCCCAGCCCTTGACGTTGCCCCCGAGCGCGCTGACCTTCTTGGCCGCGTCCAAGAACTCCGTACGCGTGCTGGGAACCGTCGTGACCCCCGCCTGCGTGAGCAGGCCCTTGTTCGCGAACAGCGGGTAGACAAAGTTCACCACGGGGATCATGTACGTCTTGCCCTTGACCTGGACCTGGCTGGCCAGCTGACTCGGGTCGTACTTCGCGTCCGCCATGAGCGCGGAGAGGTTCGTGATGGCCCCCTGCTTGGCGAAATCGCTCACCCACGCACCGTCGAGGCCCACGACGTCTGGGAGCGTCCTCGACGCCGCGCCGGACACCAGCTGCTGCTTGGTGGACGCGTACGGGGCGCTCAACAGCTTGACCTTGATATTCGGGTTCTGCGCCGTGAAGTCCGACATCATCTTGTCGAACGAGCCTTGCGGCAGCTCCGCTCCCCACCACTGCGCGAACTCGAGCGTGACCGGGCCCTTCGCGCTTGAGCTGCTCGAACTCCCGCCGGAACCACAACCGACCCCCGCGACACCCACCATCGCCGCCGCTGCCACCACCGCCAGTAGCCGCTTCGGCCGGCCCTGCAACCTGGCGCCGCCTGCCGTCATTGTCAATCCCCTCCGTTCGAGGTCTTACCGCTCTTTGCGGGTTTGTGCCACACTAGCAGCATCATGCGTCATCTCACAAGGCTCAGGCTTGCAAGATCCAGCTAGAGACCGCACATACTGGCAACGAACAGCAGTAGGAGGCGGTCGAGCGCACCAGGGCGCTACCGTGCAACGGGTGAAGCTGCCACGCCGGGGCCGCAGATGCCCGAAAGTGGCCATCGCTATGCTGTACTCTGCCGTTCTAAGCCAGCGTCACCCTCCGCCGCGCTCGTTGTGGCGCAAGTGCCGCAGAGATAGGAGGGATGCAGAGGTGCTTGACAAGGAAGACCGGCAGCGTCATCTGCCCGCGGGACGCAAGGCCCAGTTGGCGGCGTACGTAGCCGAGGCGGGACAAGTGACGGTCGGCGTACTCGCCGAGCGCTTCGGCGTCTCCATCGACACCATTCGGCGAGACCTGGACCAGCTCAGCGCCGAGGGCGTCTTGGTCCGTACGTACGGCGGAGCCGTCAGTCCGTCGACGCTCTCCCGGACCGACCGGGCCGTCGACGTGCGGCTGAAGATGCAGGAACGCGAGAAGGAGAAGATCGCGGCACTGGCCGCGTCCCTGGTCGGGGACGGGTCGACCATCATGATCAACGGCGGGACCACCACCCTAGCCCTCGCCCGGCACCTGCGAAACCATCGCGACCTGACGGTGGCGACGAACAATCTTCTCGTACCAGCGGCGCTGCCGTCCTCGGCCGTCCACGACCTATACGTCTTTGGCGGTCCGGTCCGCTCCATCACGCTGGCCACCGTCGGCCCCGTCAGCTTCCGGACGGCCGGCGGAGGCGAGCTGGACATCAGCTGCGATCTGGCATTGATCGGGGTCGGTGCAGTTTCGGCGGTCGCCGGGTACACGACGAGCAACCTCGCCGAGGCGGCGATGATGCAGGAAATGATCTCTCGAGCAGCGCGCGTGGCGATCCTGGCGGACTCGTCCAAGTTCGATCGCCGGCTCTTCGCTCAAGTGTCCCCGCTTGGGAGCGCCGACTACCTCGTCACAGACTCCACCCCACCGCCCGATCTCCTCGACGCGCTCGTCGAGAACGGGGTGAAGCTGATCACGCCGGAGCCTCGTCAACGCGCCTCTGAAAACAATCCTCCGGCTCACCTGTAACGTCCGATCATGCCGGTTATCACACGAGCGGTTATCAAGAACCGCAGATGGTCCGCCTTCGCCGGTGGGTCGGAGAAGGCTAGCGCCGCCTCCTGGACCACGTCCGTAGCGGTCAGGCGGCCTTCGTGCTGGCGCAGGTGCTTTCGGCAGATCAGGGCGATGGCTCACCATCGGCCAGCGCTCCGGGCCAGGGTAGGCGGTTAGGCGGTCGCCGTCGGTTCCCGGCGTTAGGCCGGCGGTCGGCTGGTGTGGGTGCTCGGTGGGTGCTCGCGCAGGACCAGCAGTTGGTGGCGTAGCACTGCGATCTCCACGTCCTTGGCGTCCGGTGACGGGTCCAGGCCGACCAGACCGAAAGACCTGTCGGACGATCATGAAAGCCAGGCTGCACACCACCATGGCCTCATCTTGGTGCGCCAGTATCGCGCCTGGTCACAACCGTGACGCTGAAGTTGCACCTACACGGTTACTGGCTGGATGCGCACTCGCCGCTCCCCGGCGCCCGCGGCTGCGCTACCCCGCAGTCACCGTGGCGCACCCGAGCGTAGGGTCGGCCATCTCCGCCCTGCCGTACCGCACAAGCCTGGGCAGAGGGTGGGCGCCGGGTCGCCTGTCGTAGCGGTCGGCTGAGAGGATGACGTCCGTGACCAGTGGCGCGCGGGACAGGGACTCGGCCGGTCGGCCGCGGCAGGCGCGGCCGCGGGACGCGATGGGCCGACCGCTGCCCTACGGCGATCCCCGCGGGGTCGAGCCCGTGCCGGACGAGCCGCTGCCCGCCGACGAAACCCTCACGCTGGCCCAGTCGTTGCTGGACACCGGCCGAGCGTTCGCCGCGCACGAAGTCCTGGAAGCGGCGTGGAAGGCGGCGCCCGACGCCGAGCGCGATCTCTGGCAGGGACTTGCCCAGATTTGCGTCGGGATCACCCATGCGCAGCGGGGCAACGCCACGGGTGCCGCCAGGCTGCTCGACCGCGGCGCCGGCCGGTTGCATCGCTACGCCGCCGACCCGCCGCACGGCGTCGACGTGCCAGGCGTCCTCGCCTGGTACGCGGAGAACGCTGGGGACCGGCGGCCGCCGATCCGCCGCGGCTCAGCTCTGTCGAGCCGGATACCCGGCGCGGATAGTCTCCGCTGCTGCTCAGCAAGCCGGTAGGAGACTGAGCGATGTCCACGCGTCTGGCGAGTTGGCGCCCGAGCTGCGAACCAGCAGGTCAGCGCCTTCGCCTCAGGTTTCGGCGCCGCCAGGCGTAGGGGAATGGACCAAATTTCGGCGGAAGCGCTCAGCAGGTCACGTGGAACAGCCCGATCGCACTGCCCTCCGTCTTGTTCCAGACGTCGATCACCTCGGGCGTTGGCAGCAGCAGCACATCGCACTTCCTTTGCTTCACGTAGGCGACCGCCTCCGGCGAGAGCTCGACGTTGCCGTACTGACCGCTGCCGACGATCAGGCGGCCCGCGCTTGCTCCCTGGTCGCACACGTACTTGGCCTCTTGAAGCGAGATCATGTGTGACGTGCCGTAGATAGCCTTCGAAAGCTTCTTCTTGCGCTTCTTCACCCGGCCGTCCGGTCGGATGATGATGTCGTGCTCGAAGACGGTTCCCTCGACCGTGATCGAGCCGAACGAAGTTCCGTCGATACGCGGCTTCATCGTTTCATCTCCAGGGCGCGCGGCTGGGCGCTGTCGTCGTCGGTCCCCCTGGCGTTTGGTGCCGGCCGTAGTACCGGCCGGTAGCGCAGCGCCGGACACGGTCGGGATCGGTTGCCGCGCCGTCGGTGCTTCGCTCCGATGATAGGCCTCCGGTTCGCGCGCGTTGACGCGCTCGTCGGTTGCTGCAGCCGGTCACGCGCATCACGCCCGGATGGTGCTACTGCGGGCTGAGGGGCTCCCCAACGCGGAAATCGCCCGGCGTACGGGGATCCCGACTGCTCGCCACCGCCGCCCATGCGGTGAGGCGGGAAGGTCAGCGGCTGGCGGGCGGCCCACGGTAACGCTGAGACGGCGCGCGGCGGGCCGCGGTCGCACCGACCGGCCGCTACCGGGTTGCTCCCCATGTCACCGAACACGGTATCCGTCCCGAATTGATGCTCCCCGTCGGTGGCGCATTGATCTGCCGAATGTCGTGCGTCCGCGCCGTGCATTTTCATGCAGGCCGTCGCATGAAGCGTGCGCGGATGAGTGGAAGCGTTCGGCTCCCGAACGCCGATTCGGGACGCTGCGGCGCGCAGTGAGGCGGCGGCGATATACGCGCAGAACGAGGTAGGTCTGCGGTCGAAGCGGCGCGCGCACGGAGGGCAGGGCTGCGTGGTGGCGACCTTGGCAGCGTCTCGGTGACAGCCGTGTCTTGGGGTGGTGCCGTGGTGCGCGGCTGGTTAGGGCCGGTCGTCGCCGGTTGTGTGGTAGCGGAGGGCGAAGATGGCGGCTTGGACGCGGTCTTGCAGGTCGAGTTTGGTGAGGATGCTGCTGACGTGGGTTTTGACGGTTTGCTCGCCGATGGCGAGTTCACGGGCGATTTCTCGGTTGCTGCGGCCACGCGCGAGGAGGTGGAGCACGTCGCGTTCGCGCGGCGAGAGCGGGTGCAGTGGGTCCGGCGGCGGTGGGCGGCGCAGCGCTTGGGTGAAGCGGGTGAGCAGTTCGGGGCTGAGGCTGGCGATGCCGGTGGCGGCGTTGCGGACGGCGGCCACGACCTGCTCGCCGGCGGCGGTCTTGAGCAGGTAGGAGGTGGCGCCGGCGTGCATTGCGCGGACGAGGTGCTCGTCGTCGGTGGCTGAGGTGAGCACGACGACGGCGGGCTGGTGTGGCTCCCCTTGTAGCGCGGCGAGCACGCGGTGCCCGTCCAGTTCGGGCATGTACAGGTCGAGCAGCAGCACGTCCGGGCGGGTGGCGGCGACGACGTGCAGCGTGTGCTGGCCGTCGCCGGCTTCGCCGACGACGTCGATGTCGGGTTCTTGGTCGAGCAGGTAGCGCAGCCCGTCCCGGACGACGCGGTGGTCGTCGGCGATCACGACGCGGATCGTCACGGCACTGGGACACGGACGGTGAGCGCCGCACCGCGGCCGGGCGCGCTGTCGATGTGCACCGTGCCGCCGAGTTCGGCGACCCGGTCGCGGATGTGGGCCAGCCCGGAGCCGGTGTGCGGCGCGGCCGGGTCGAAGCCGGTGCCGGTGTCGCGCACGGCGAGATCGACATTCCCGTTCCGGCGGGTCATGGACACGGCCAGCGAGCGGGCGTTGCCGTGCCGGACGGCGTTGGTGCATGCCTCCTGGGTGATGCGCAGTAGGGCGTGCTCGACGGGCGCGGGGACGGTGACGTCCTCGAGTTCCGCGTCGACGGTCACGCCGATCCGGTCGTGGTAGGCCGCGCACATCTGCTGCAGGGCTGGGGCGAGCCCGGCGCCGTCCAAGCTGGGTGGCCGCAGTTCGAGCAGCAGCGCTTGCATGTCGCGTAGCGCCTCTTCGCTGATGCGCTCGATCGCCTGTGCCTGCTGGTTGTCCGGGCTGGCCCTGCGCATTCCGGCGGCGATCATCCGCAGCCCGAACAGGTGCTGGGAGATCGCGTCGTGGATCTCCCGCGCGAGCCGGGTCCGCTCCGCGGCGCGCGCGTCGCTGGTGGCGCGCTCGCGTTCGGCGGCCAGCGCGGAGCCGAGCTGGCGGGTCATGGTGGTGAAGTTGGCTTCCAGCCGGCCGATCTCGTCTCGCCCGGACGTGGGCAGGGTGACGGTGTAGTCGCCGTCGGCGACCGCGACGGTGGCTTGTTCGAGGCGGCGCACCCGGCGGACGAGCCGGCGGGTGGCGAGCAGCCCGAACAGCACGCCGACCGGGACGATGGCGAGCAGCAGCACGTAGGAAGCCGACAGCAGCGGGCCGGTGTCGGACAGCTGGCGCAGCTGGTTCCAGGCGCGGATGGGGTTGACGAACCCGCTCGACAGGGGCGCCTGGACGTATAAGTAGGCGACGAATCCGGCCTTGTCGGGACTGGTCGGCCCGGCCAGGGCCCAGCTCACCCGGCCGTACGGGGCGGAGCCGCTGCCGCCGATGCCCGGTTCTTGGACACCTTCTTGGACACGGCGTACGAACGCCGCAACCGCCGCAGCGGGGAGCTTGTGCGCGGCCGGCTGTCCGGGCGGGTAGCGGGATGGTGCGGAGGACGCGATGATCGTGCCGTCCGGGGTGATCAGCACGGCCGCGGTCACCGCCTGATGGTCACGGATCGGGCCGGCGATGCCAGGGATGACGAGCGTGCCGCCGTCGCCGGCTAGCCGGGCCTGGCTGGGCTTGCTGGGCCGGTCGTGCTGGCTGGGATAGCCGAGCAGGGTTCCGCTCGGCGTGGTACCCGGGGGGTAACGCTCCGACAGTTGCTGCAGGTAGACATTGGCGGTTGCGGCCACCTGGCTCCGCAGCCTGGTGTCGTTTTCCAGCCCGGGTACCTGGTAGCCGAGGACGAGCGCCTCGACCAGCACCACCACGGCGAGCGTGACCAGCACGTAGGAGGCGATCAGCCGACCCGACAGCCCCCACGCCCAGCGGCGCACGCGGTCCCACACGCCTGCACGCTACCTCCGCACAACCGGCGGCAAATCCCTCCAATTGGGGAGTGCCGCTCCCCCGACCGCGGGAGGTGCCCGCCACCGCCGGCCGAGACGCTTGGCGCCATGAGTGAACACCTGCGTCTCCCGCGGATCGATCCGATCTCCCGCCGGACCCTGCTCCGTGGCGGGGTGGCTACAGCGGCCCTGGCGGCGCTTCCTTCCTGCGACGGTGGAGGATCACCGCACGGCACGGGATCACCATCGAGGGTCGGTGCGAACGTCCGCGTCAGTCACGACCGGTATGGGTTCCATATCGAACCGTCGGTCGCGGCGAACCCCCGGCACCCTCGCCAGCTGCTCGCCGCCTGCCAGGTGTCGCGCACGGCGAAGGACTACCGGTACGGCCCCGGCCCTGAGTTCGTCGCGACCTACTTCTCGTCCGATGGAGGCGCGACATGGAGCGCCGGCGGCCTGCCCGAGCTGCCCGCCGGTGCGGGGAACACGAAGGAGAGGGGAGACGATGTGACCGTCGCCTTCGATCCGGAGGGCCGCGGCCATGTCTGCGCCACGGCCCGTCCCGGCGGGGAGCGCGCCATCTACGCGTGGCGGACCGACGACGGCGGGCGCAGCTTCTCGACACCGGTGACCCTGGTGCTCGGACAGTACTGCGACCACCCTGGGATCGCCGCCGGGGGCGGGCAGACTTCCTCGGAACGCAATGTCTACGCGGTCTGGGCCGCTCAGGGCTCGGAGGGCAACCCGGTTCTCGCCTTCACCCGCTCCACCGACGGCGGAGGGAGCTTCGGGTCCCCGCGGCACATCCTGACCGACGACCGTCCCTCGATGTCGAGCGCGGGTGGGAAGCTGGTTGCCGGTGCACGCGGCCTCGTATGCGCCGTGTGCAACGTGGCGGTCCGTCAGTCGTCGGGGGATACGGTCGGGCGGGCCATGGCCGTCTGCTCCACCGACTTCGGGCAGAGCTTCGCGGCACCGCTCGAACTGGGCACGGAGGCGCTGGACATCGGCTTGGCCGACGGCGTTAAGGCCAAGTCGGACTCATCGGTCGCCGTCGCCCCCCACGGGGATGCCCTCTACGCCGCGTACACCACCCACCAGCCGGGAGCCACTCACTCGGACATCGTGGTGACCGGATCGCACGACCACGGCCTTACCTGGTCCGAGCCGGTGACCGTGACTCCGCACGATGGCGTGACCTACTTCCAGCCGAACCTGGCGGTCGACGAGGCGGGCCGGGTCGCGATCTCCGCGTTCGCCCTGGCGGGCGGCAAGGTGGACGAGGTCTTGCTCGTCTCCGAGCCGCGGCAGCTCCGCTTCGGTCCACCGCTGCGCGTGACCACCGCTCCCTTCGACCCGCGCCACGGCTCGATCGGCTCGAGCCCGAAGGAAGGAGCCTGGTGGATCGGCGACTACCAGGGCATCACCGCCAGCGCCGGGGCCTTCCACCTCGTCTGGAACGACACCCGCACCGGGAAACTGGATCTCTACGCGGCCACAGTGCACCCATGACGCTCGAACCCGAGAAAGGAGCTCTGCCTCGTGTCGGCAAGCCGAACCTCCACCGAGCATGTCCGCGCGGAGATCCCCTCCACAGGCGCTACGGGCGAGGTGCCCCGTTTACCCCGCCCGGTGCAGCTGTCGCGGTGAGCTACCTCATATGGACGGGCCCGCTCGCCGACGTCGTAGGACGAGGCAACCGAACGCCCGCCGACTTCGCCCCGCCTCGAGCCGCGTGCCGGTGACCGCCCGACGCCGCCATCCGCGAGCAGATATGCGAACTTGTGTATGTTCACGCTGGGATCAAATCTCCAGACATCGGGCGCAAGCGGGGGCCACCAGCGTGGCCGTGCCGATCATTTCATCGGCACGGACGACAACACCGTTCATGTCGCTCATCGAGCCGCTCGCGATCGACGGCTATCGAGTGGCTTGAGTCAGTACTCTACGTCCCCAACACCGCATAAATATGCGTGGGCTACGCCGCGCAAGTAGCGCGGATCTGCCGCGATCCGCGCGTTCGACCACGCTCTCCAACGTCCGACTCTGCCGATGACAGGGCGTCGGCCAGAGGGCCACGGGCCAACGGGGTGGCAGGTCGAACTGACAGGGACACGTTGGCCTGAGACGCACGACCATTCCGCCGCCCAGGGCTCCGCGCAACCACGTAACTGGGTAGGCCACGCGGCGAGGTACCTGCGTGTGCAGGCCCTCGCGCTAGCACATCAGCCACCGACACTCGATCCGCCAAGTTGCACTCTTCAGGACTCGATGCCTTTGTGGGCGATGCGGACGGTGATGCCGCGGCGGCTGATCTCGTCCCGTAGGGCGGGCTGGTCGTCCGCATTGTCCGCGCGCCGCTCGCCGGCCGGTCAGTGGCCAGTCACGCCGACCAGGGATCGGTGCCATCGAGTCCAGTAGGGGGAGCATGAGCTGCGAGTCGTGGACGTTCGCGGCGGAGATCAGAGCGGTCAGCGGCGTGCCGGCGCGGCGGGTGATCCTTCCGACGGTCGCGGGCGGCAGCACCAGTTCATCCATAGCTACCGGCCGGCCCGGGCGCGACGTCGCCACGCCCCAATCTGGCATGCCCGCATTCACGCACTGCCATCGGCACGACCGTACGGCTTCTCTCGGCACCTGTTACGCGTCACTCAAGATGAGGACGAAGGCGTCACTGACGATGAGTACGGATCGGCCGGGGTTTGGTGGTCGCGGTGACGCCGCCATGTTCATGGTGACGGGCCTTGGTCCTCACGGTGACGGCGGATCGAGGGCGCAGTCCTCCCGCGACCGACCTAGTTGATCAACCTGAGGGGCCCGGTGCGAGGAGCCGTCCGGCAGTGAACGCGCCGATGAGCGCCCACCCGTCGACGTGCCGGTCGACCCGGCGGCGGTAGGCGTGCACCGCCGCGGCGAGGGCCTGCAGCACGTCGCCGAGGCGGGTGGGCTGCGCAGGTAGGCCGGCGGACAGAATCTCGGGGTCGAGCTGGTGGATGCGCGCCACGCCGCGGGCGTACAGCCCGGCGACGTGCCGGTCGCTGCGGGCCCGGCGCAGCCAGCGGCGCACCGTCGACGGCGAGCGGCCCAGCTCGGCGGCGATACGCCGGTACCCGCGGCCGGCGGCCTTGGCGGCCAAGGCCGCACCGACGACCTCGGTCGCGTCAGCCAGGCGGGCTGGCACGAGGCGGGCAGCAGCACCCGGGTGGCGTGGCAGGAGCCGCAGCGGGCCCGGCGCGGCCGCACCGGCCGGGCGGAGCCGTCGCGTTGGCGGACCAGCCGCCGCGGCGCCCACGACCAGGGCCGCAGCGTGCCGGCGCAGCTCGGGCAGGTCAGCCGGCCGGCGGTCAGGTCCTGCTCGGCCCGCTCGACGTCCAGCACGATGATCACGTCGGGTGGCTCCTGGCATGGGGTGAAGCCTTGCCTACCACACCGCGGCCGGGAAGGGGTCACCTGGTGTTGGTCGCGGTCGGCCCCGATCGTCCACATACGACAGACTCCATCGACTGATGTCGTTGGTCACGGTGACGAAGGCGCCACGGCACGTCCTGTTCGGCACGCTCGACTGACCGCCGTCGTCCTCACGGTCATGACGAGCACGACGACGTAGACCGGCCGCCGGGCGTCCTCACCGTCGACGACGGAAACGGGCTCCTACGTCCTCACCCAGCGGGACGCGTAACAACGCGCCGCGACGGGGACTACGTGATGGGTGAGCCCGTCGCGAATCGTCGATCCGGGCCCCGGCCGACGCTCACCCGACGGCGGTGAGCTGGGCGACCGCCACCGCGAGCAGGATATCGGTGTCCGTATCGTCCGGGTCGTCGGCTCCGGCGGCGTCACGGACGCGGCGGGCCATGGCCGGGCCGGACCAGCCGCGGGCCAGTTCGGTCGCGGCGTCGGTGACGGCCGGATCTTGCAGCGAGGCCATGATCGGTGCGGCGCTGGCGGTGAGGAACTCTGCCACCACGGCGGCGTCGCTGGCTTCGGACGTGTTGCCGGCGCGGAGGCTGGCGGCGAGGGACGCACCGAACTCGGGGTGGCGGGCGGCCATGTCCAGGCTCACCATCGCCAGCATCGCCCGCAGCTTGCCCAGTTCGGCGTCGTCGTCGATGGTCTCGGCGGGGTGGGTGCGCCGGTACCGGCCGACCGCCGCCTGCCAGTCCCGGGCGTCGGCGTCGGTGTTGAAGGCGCCGTCCGGGCGGGGCAGCAGCCCGTCGGTGTGTTGGTAGGCGTAGATCCACGCCCCGCACACCCCGGCGGCGTGCAGCATCGCGGTGGTCGCGGCTTCGATGCCGGCCGACGGCATGGGCTGCGGGGTGTCGGCGTCGGGGTCGAAGAACAGCGGGTCGTGCGGGCCGGGTGGCCGGCCGAACCTGGCCTCGAACGCCCGGGACTGCTGTTGAATCATGGCGCCGGCGTCGGGGCCGAGCCGGACGACTTTCGCGTCGCGGGTGTCGACCTGCCGGAACCCGAGCTCGAAGGCCAGGTCGACCAGCGCCCGGCCGGGGGTGGAGGTGAACCGCCGGTCCGCGGCGGGTACCGGCAGGGTGAAGGCCGGCACGCCGTACAGGCGGCCGAGGGTGGCATCCATGTCCAGACCGCGCTGCGGCGCGAGCAGCAGCACGTCGACCACCGGTATCAGGGGCGAGTCTTCAGCCAAACCGAGGGCCCACGCCTCGGCCCGCTCGGCCGCCTCCTGGATCAGCTCGTCCTCGGCGGCGACCAGGGCCAGGTACAGGGCGGGCAGCAGCACCGCCGGCTCCGCCCGCACCTGCAGGCCGGCCCGGCCGAGCAGGTGCAGTCCTTCCCGCAGCGCGTCGGCGGGGGTGCCGTCGTGGGGCAGATCCACGTCGACCCGGGTGGCCGCCCACAGCCGGGCGACGCGGTCGGCGGCATCCAGCGGCGGGTCCGGCAGCGGCTGGTCGGGGTCAGGGCCAGTGACGAACCGGGCGGCGGCCAGGGCGGTTCCGGGCAGCAGGCCGGCGGGCAGCTTGCGCTGGTCCAGGCCGGCGGCCTCCAGCCGGCCGGCCACGAGCAGCATCAGCTCACCCGCGTCGACCGGCAGGTGGTGGGCTTCGCTGGCCTGCACGACCTCGGTGACGAAGCGTTGGATGCCGGCCCAGTGGGGGGTGGTGCGGATCAGGCGCAGCCAGGCGGTGCGGGCGTTGCCGAACTCGTACCCGTCGTGCAGTTGGAACGGCCAGGCGGTGCCCAGGAACAGGGTGTCGAGCGGGTCGAGCTGGTCGAACCAGTCGGGGCCGTCGCCGTCGTGCTGAGCCATGCCCAGCGCGCCGTAGCCCAGCGCATACGCCCCAGCGAGGCTGACCCGCCCCGGCGGGTTGCCTCGCACCAGCCGGGTCAGCGCGGCCGAGGCATCCTCCCGTGGGTCGCCCGCGCGGTCGTCGGCCGGGGCGCTGCGCCGCGGCGACGGCGGGCGGGCGCGGCGGCGACGGGCGGCTTTGCCCATGACCAACTCCTCACAGCGGCGGCAGGCGATGCGTCGATCGTAGGACCAACCGCTGCGAACCGGTCGCAGCACGCCGACGCCGGAAGCAGTCACGGTCGTGCCCGCATTCGGTGGCGTGGGCAGCGGTGGCGGGCTGTTCGCAGGGGCTGCCGACGAATGGACACCGTCAACTGGGCTGCGGCCGGACTGTCCAAACCGGGAGTGCGAAATGTGTCGTGGGAACTCTTGCCGGCTTGGCGATCTTACCGGCGTTCAACGCCTACACTGGTCAGCCGCTCACCCTCGCCGGGACCGCCGCATCGCCCCGTCACGATTGACCGGCTGCCACTGGTGCGACTGCGGCAGATACCACTCGCAGCGTGTTGGTCGCAGTCCTCTGTGACCTTGCATCGAGGTGCCCCTGCCAGCCGACCACTATGGGTGAACGCCCGCCGGTGTGGGGCTGTCGCGACCGCTGGGCGCTGCCGTGGTTGCCGGCAGGCTGCCGCTGGTCAGGTGGCGCCTGTGTTGGTTCATCGACGCAGGTCGGGGTAGGTTGATCAGCAGACAATGCCGGCGTGCTGGCACCGCGAAAGCTGACATGGCATCGCGGGAACCTGGGTACGTCGACGACAGGGAAGGCAGTATCCGGTGACCACCTACACCATCACCATCACCGCCGATGACGACAGCGCGGCCACGACCCGGCTGCGCCTAGACACCTCCGGTGACCAGGTGATCCTGACCGACCTGCACCTGCACGACGGCAACGGGCTGTCCACCGGGCAGCTTCCCGCCATCGACTACGGCCTGCTGCTGGCCGCGATCACCACCAGCACACCGACGCCTCTTACGAGCCCCACGCCGCCACGCGCGCAGGGCCGCGACACGACGCCGGCCCCCACCGCGAAGGCGCCTGCCCGGCGCCGCGCCCGCACCGCCGCGCCCGCCGCGGCGCCGAAAGCCAGGCGCGGGGGCCGGGGCTCGGCGGGCGCACCGGCGGCAGCGGCAATACCGCAACCGGCGGCCGGT
>WNFX01004146.1_pt1 | contig 24381 bp, 19 predicted proteins | sample 5400111 | NCBI WGS metagenome assembly WNFX01 (sample SAMN13153363, study PRJNA577476) | soil metagenome | isolation source: 40 cm soil or saprolite under grassland replicate 1 | place: USA:California | collected 2016-06-15
CCAGGCATTGTGGTGTAGCATTGGCCATGTCTTCTGCCGATTGTGTCCCCTTGATGTTCTATGATCCTGTAGAAAGCGTAATAGGTCTGGCCCATGCAGGTTGGCGTGGTACTGCTCGTGGGATTGCGGCGGTCACTATTCGTGCGATGAGTGAACAGTTTGGCAGCAGTCCAAACAATATTCGCTCTGGAATTGGTCCCTCTATTGGCTCCTGTTGCTACGAAGTCTCCGAGGAGGTGCGATGCTACTTTATGGGGCAACAAGAATTCGATTCCGATCCCACTGATGCAAACTATCGCAAACTCATACGTGAATCAGCCGTATTCACGGTGGAGCGAATACAAGGCCGTGATAGCTTGCGGCTAGATCTATGGGAAACGAATCGCAATCAATTGCTTATGGCAGGCGTGTTACCCAAGCATATCGAGTTGTCAGAGATATGCACGAGTTGCAAAAAAGAGCATTTTTTTTCGCATCGAGGTGAACATGGGAAAGCGGGACGCTTTCCGTCTATTCTGGCATTGCGTCATTAAGTGCTGCATCGATTGTATAGAGCCAAATATTTCACCTTGTTGCCAGTGCTTGACTATGATACTATCGCAACATAGAAATTAAGTCTGGCTACAAAAGCACAACTAGCATGAACAACGAACAAACATTCACTAAAGGCCATATGGCTGCTAATATTGACCATGTGCGTTCTATCATCGCAGAAGCAGCCTTACGAGTGGGTCGAGCGCCAGAAGAGATCACACTCGTGGCTGTTTCAAAAACGATGCCTGTTGAACTTGTGCAAATGGCGTATAATTTAGGGGTGACTGATTTTGGCGAGAATCGAGTTCAAGAAGCACTACCTAAGATTGCGGCGTTTCATCCACAGGGATTGCGCTGGCACATGATCGGCCACTTGCAAAGTAACAAGGCTAGAAAGGTAGTCAGCCCGTTTTATTGCGTAGAGAGCGTGGATAACTTGCACCTGGCGCAGATGCTGAACAGGCATGCCGGTGAGCAGGGAAAACGCTTTCCCGTGCTGCTTCAGGTCAATGTTTCAGGTGAAGCGAGTAAGGAGGGTTTGTCTCCTACTGAAGTCCTGGAATTAGCGAGGCAAGTTGTTGGGCTGTCTCATATTCAGGTAGAGGGCTTAATGACGATTGCGCCACTGGTAGAAGACGCTGAGCAAGTTCGCCCTGTATTTCGTGAGTTGCGCTTCTTGCGAGATCAATTGCGGACTGAACTACCATCAAGTTCCTGGCAGCATCTTTCTATGGGTATGACTGATGATTATCGTGTAGCTATCGAAGAAGGCGCCACGATTGTGCGTATTGGACGAGCGATTTTTGGCGAACGCGAGAAGAAATAAAGGAAATTGAAAACATATGAAAGCTGATGATGTATTGTTTGGCCGTCGTATCAGACAAAACCATGCTTTAGAACACGCAACGGTGACCATACTTAGCGGCTATGTCCCTGATTTACGCATAAGCGCCTTTTCAAGTTCTCGCGGCTTTACTATTTTAGGTGATGTAGACCTTGGTCAACTACGCCGGGCGCTGGATGAGGCGCTGCGTCGTTTACAAGCGGGTGAAGCTCAACTTGCTATCCATCCCAACTGCGGCACCAACCTGGTTGTGGGTTTCACAATGGTTACCGTTGGCACGTTGCTTGGCATGACTTCCAGCCGTGCACGTACTCGTATAGCTTCAACTGCCGTCTCCTCTGTGGCAGGATTGATGGCTGCCCGTCCACTTGGTGAATTTGTACAGAAATATGTCACGACACTGCCAGACCTTGAGGGAGTGCATGTGACGGATATCTTCCGGCGCAAAATTTTGGGTTTCACTATTGTTGAGGTACGTACTGTTCAGGAGTAATGTAATATGTTTTTTGGTGTACCTCCCGATCATGGAGTTATCTACGGGATTATACTCTATGGCACAGGCGCGATTATCATTGCAATGTTTGTGCGAGCAGTAGCTTCCTGGTTCCGTATGGATGAGCGATACGCTTTTATCCGTTTTCTGGCACGTCTAACCGACCCTTTTATCGTGCCAATACGTCGTATTATTCGTCCGGTCGGTATGATTGACGTGGCATTTTTCATCGGCTTCTTCCTGGTTTGGACGATGCAAACATTGCTGCTGCAAGCCTTGCCTAAAGGATGGTAGGTTTCGTGCGTATTCAAGTACGCGTGATCCCCCGAAGCAGCAAAAACTGCATTGTATGGGAAGAAGGAGCGCTTAAAGTGCGCTTGACTGCACCCCCTGTCGATGGAGCCGCCAATGAAGCACTCATTGCTCTCCTTGCAGAGCATCTCGGCTTGCCTAAACGCTCGATTAGTATTGTGCGTGGTGCAACCAGCCGGCAAAAAACCGTGGAGATCGTGGGAATGACTGTCGAGGCTGTCGAACAGAAATTCAGGGGCGTACTGTAGGGATCAGATTTTTATGCCCGTAATCAATTAGCATTGGCCTACCGGGAAACATGGTTGCACAGAAACCAGCGTGAAGAATCCCCCATTGACAACTTTGAGGATAACCAGAGCCTTGTTGATTGGATTGCCATCTGAACCGAAGGCGATTTGTCCACTGACGCCCTGGATCGCGTTCTTCCCCTGGATCGCTTTGATCCCTTGCAGTAGATCACCTGGCGTGATGGTTGTTTTTGTACCTGTGAGAGCATTGTTGACCGCTGTTAGCATTGCCAATGTTGCATCGTACGAGAGAATGGTATCGCCATCGGCACGAGTGTAGCCATAAGGACTGCCGGTTGTATGCTGGTTGTTCGGATCGTAATAAGCTTTGTATTCAGAGAAGAATGGAGGTGGAGTACAGGCATACTTTTGCCCCTGGCTACACAGGATTTGCCATTCATCAGGGTAGGCAAATGTTGTAAAGTTCAAGTTTGAAACCCCAGCGTGAAAACTACTCCCATAACCACCTACTTCATACAGGGCATCTCCGCCCATGATTGGTACCGTAGCAAGTCCAGATGTTGGTAGATCAGTTAACAGTACGCTGGCATCGCTGGCATAACCGGCAAAGTAGATCAGATTGGGAGAATGAGTTGTCGCGTCGTTTAAGAGTTGGGGCAACATATCTGGTTTGCCAACGGTGTATAGTTCCGTTGCAACAATCTGGTTGCCATCCTTGGTGAACTGTGAACTGAAAGCATTGGCCAGGCTTTGTGTATATGAATTATTGGGGTCAACAAAGAGCACCGCCTTTGTCGCATGCAATGTCTTTTCGGCATAGATCGCTCCCTCAATACCCTGTCTCTGATTTGGTGGAGCTACCCTGAAAAAGTAAGGCGATACTTTAGTTAACTTATCACTGGACGCGGTTTGCGAAATCATCGGGATGTGTGCCTGGCCCAGAACACCAACGGCGGTAGTGGCATAACCACTGAATGGCCAACCCATCACACCCACAAAGGTATGGTTCGCCTGGGCCAGTTGGACGATTTGCTGTGCTACCGATTTTGTGTCTGCTGAATTACTACCAGCATTTGCTATGAGCAGGCGAACTAGAACGCCATTATGGAGTTGGAAACCATCGTTGAACGATTTTTGCGCGACATAGGCCCCTTGCAGGTTATCTCGCCCAACGCTGACGGTAGCGCTATTGCCGGTGAGCATCGTACCTACCACGATAGTGATATATGGATGGTTGGAAGCTATGACACTCTGGTTTTCAAGGTAAATCAGTGACTCAGCATCATTCGTATCTTTCGATACCGCTTGACTCCATGACGTCACAGCGCCATTAGTGTCTCCTGCCTTAAGCTTTTGCGCGGCCTGTTGTTTGAGATCACCATCGAGTCGACCGTTGCCTGTATCAAAGGCGAATGTGCCGTCGCTAATACCAATATATTCACCATTTGACGCTTTGACGACACCTATACCGTTAGTAGATACTCCTGTTGTTGGTGTAGAGGTGTTTGCAGGCTGTCCTCCCGGTCCTTTGCCTAATAAGAAGTTGAAAGCGGTAAAAGCGAGTACTCCGAGCAACACAATAACGATCACAAACAGCAGGAAGTTTCGACCTACGTTACTACCACGTCGCTGTTTTGGCGGTTGTATATACATCCCACCTGGTTGATAGGTCGGAGGGGTTGGTGGTAGAGGCGTAAGGGGTGACTGTTGCACCTGTGTTGGTTGGTTTGCGTATGTTGCGGGATTTGCATAGGTCGCTGCACTCACAGCGGTAGCAGTCCCCATCGGCCCGGATGTGCCAAGCGTATAACTACCCGTATTGCCAGAAACACCGAAACGTTTCAGCAAGATGACATCCACATCACTTTTCATCGCCATCGCACTCTGGTAACGCTGTGTACTATCGTTATTGACTGCCTTGGTGATCAAACTCTCGGTTTCAGGTGAAACTTGAGGGTTTAGCGTGCGCACAGGGGGATACGAAAACGGTGGATAATCGCGCGGGTCGCGCCTGGTTAACAGATGGTGCATGGTAGCACCCAGGGCATAAAGGTCTGAGCGCGGGTCCGCGTTGCCTTGATACTGTTCAGGGGGCGCATATCCTGGCGTCCCCAAAGCCGAAGTCTGTTTGCGTTTGATATTTTTCGCTTCATCTGCGCGGGCAATGCCAAAGTCAACCAGGTGTGCCCGCTTATCCTTGGAGCCGATGATGATGTTGGCAGGTTTAATGTCACGGTGCACGATGGGCGGTGTTTGCTGCTCCAGGTAGTCAAGGATATCCAGCAGCTCTGAAGTATAGCCAAGCACATCGCGTTCCTTCATCGGCTGATTCAAGCGGTTGATATGCTCTTCGAGATTTTCACCCTCGATGTACTTCTGCACCATGAAATAGCGCGAATCCTCTTCGAAGCTATCGGTGACATAGGAGATCAGGGGATGGTCGAGGTGAGCCAGGGTCGCGACTTCGCGTTTGAAATTGCGCACATCTTCTTGAAATTTGGCGGGGTCGGTGTTGTCAGAGACGAGTTCCTTGATCACGACCAGCTTGTTATCGGTGCGTTTGTCGGTTGCCAGCACAGCTGTTCCCATACCGCCTTCGCCGAGAATCTTGGTGATGACATAACGACCCCCCTGTAAAGGTGTGCCAATAGCCAGCGAACGAGATGTTCCGCCTGTGGATGTATTGGTTGTGACGCCAGAACTTAAAGCTCTGCCACAGTTGCTGCAATAGTGGACGCCATCACGGTTTTCATATTTACAGTAGGGACATTCCATTGTTCGTACCTACTTTCTCCAATCATGGGATGTGGTTGGTGTCTCGAGCAAGCGACCGCGAGAGCCGCCCTTATGGCAGATTATACTGTGTTTCTGCTCCAGAGTCGAGAGCACAGCAAGATATTTGTTCTTATAGGATATATACGTAATCATTTTGCAAAAGTTCAGCGGCGTTCACATTTTTAAATACAATCAAAAGCCGTCATCTTAGACGACGGCTGCAAAAGGTATAACAAGGACGAGACATAGCTACCAGAGGACACACTGCCCTCCGAAAAAATCTTTTATACTATTGTATCTACCGGGCTAAAGATGTTGGCAGCGAAGGGAGATGATACCGGGGGCGAAATGATTCGCTTTTTGCAAATACTCTTCTTCATTGGCCTCGATCATCAGTTTGTGCATTACCACAACATCGCCGTCCGGCAATGGCTCCGCTGGTTGGAGGCAAAGCTCCATGACCGCACAACCTTTCTCGTAGACCTTCACGAGTCCCCCAGAACCTGGAATACGGTAAACACGACTATCTATTGATGGGCTAGGAACTTCCAGGTATCCAAACTTGACAAGTTGCTGAAACTGATGCTCCGACAGCATTTCTCTGAGCATTACCTTGGCGCGGCTCTCGGCTGAGAGATGCTCGCTCACTGACTCGCGGAAACGGCCGACCCGCCCATCGGGAGCCTGCGAGAGGTAATAGATTGCCAGAAGTAAGAATAGCAACCAGATACCAAGAAATAGGCTAAGGGTTTGCAACATCGCCTATTACTCTCTCCTTAGCCTCCCACTACACGAGGCACCATCACAATCTGCTCTGCTGTGCGGTCAAACTGCTCAATACGCTCTACAGGTTTTCCAGACTCTACTTTAAAGGCGGTTGCGCCGCGAGCACGTTCTTCATTAAAGATGCGCTCGGCTTCTCGGATTGCCGCTACGGCTTCAGAATCGTTGGCTTCGGCCTTCTCGCTATCCCATACGACTCGTTCGTCACCGCGACGGGACATGATCCGCAGCATACCCATGGTCTGTCTCCTTTTCTGTACAAGCTTACTTACGACGCCTGGTCGCTAACTTTTAACCCTCCGCTCATCTTCCTGATAAATTTCCCGCACACTGCGGGTATAGAATGAGCATAGCATGATTTCACCGTTAGCGTCAAGGGTAACGATCTCTCATTTTTTTAATACAAGCGGGAGGATGAACTTGAAGGAGCTACCTGTGCCGGGCATACTTTCGACTGTGATCTGCCCCCCGTGTAGCTCTACGATCATCTTCGCAATAGCCAGACCTAAACCTTGTCCGGAAGAACGTCCGGCGTCTACAAAGGGAATCTGAAAGAAGCGTTCAAAGATGCGCTCCTGGTATTCGGAGGCGATACCAAAACCCGTATCTCGAACTTGAACCTCTATCTGTCGCTGATCTTCTGTAGGTTCGATTGAGGCTGCGGATTGACTATCGCTAATGTTGTTGATTACACGAGCGGAGATGATGACGTCGCCTCCTGGCGGTGTGAAGTGCAGAGCGTTACTGATAAGATTACGTAATACCTGTTGCAGGCGTACTGCATCAGCATACATTGGAGGGAAATCGCTGGCAATTTCAACCGTTGTCGTGATCCCGTTATCCATTGCAATCAGTTGTAGATCTTCAACGGCATTCGCAACGATCTCTGGTAAATTGATTGCTTCAAGGTTCAAGCGCAATTGCTCTGCATCTGCACGTGAGATAAGCAGAAGGTCTTCGATAAGGGCATATAAGTGTTCACTTCCGGCTCGCGCCCTCTGCACAAATTCATGCTGCTGTTGATTTAGCTCACCTGCCATCCCTTCCAGAGCAAGATCGAGGTAGCCATTGATTGAGTTGAGTGGTGAACGAAGTTCATGGGTAATCATTGAGAGGAAGTTTGCCTTCACACGAGCTGCATCGCGCCGGGCAACCTCTGCCTGGTGTGCATTGATGATTGTCAGTGTTGCTTGTTCAGCGAAAATTGTCAGCAGATGCATTTCATGTGAACCAAAGGCATTTGTTTCGAGACTATTGATGGTCAGAGTGCCTATGACATTGTCTTTGTCGTTCAACGGGACGGAAGCTAACGAACCTGTTAATGCATGATCGGTATACTCGAAACGCGAATCATGGCTCACATCATTGATGACAAGTGCTTCACAGTACTGCGCAACCCAGTTCGCCACGCCATCCCATTCCTGGAATTGAGTAATACGAGGTCTGTGTTCTTGTTTTTGGAAGGTTGCGAGTGTTACCAGCTTGTGTTGGTTCGTATCTAGTAATGCTAGTGAGCAACTATCAACCTGGAGGAGTGCGCCCAGATTGTGCACGATTTTTTGTAGGATGCCGTCCAGTTCCTGTATTTCCCCTCTAGAAAGAGATAGATGAGTATTGCCAGCCTGGCTGTCACTTTTAGAAAAAGACATATTGATAGTCATAAACATCCCTCTACCTGATCGACATTCCACGATGGTTTTTATTAGATGTTGTTGGAATTTGGGGCATGATCTAGAGCAGGTTGCTTACAGTAGTATACATTGTTCTTGCAAGTGGGGTCAGGGGAGTAAGTAAGATTGGCTATAGACACTGTTTACCTGATGGGTGCAGCAGGGCGGGGCAATGGGCGGATACAACCGGGCGGGGGCAAGCCCCGCCCCTACATTTCCCTGATGGGAACAACCGGGCGAGGGCAACGGACGGGTACAACCGGGCGAGGGCAACGGACGGGTACAACCGGGCGAGGGCAACGGACGGGGCAAGCCCCGCCCCTACAGTTATCTGATGGGTATCGTTGTATAGCTCCAGATAGGCGCTTGCTCGGCTATGGGCATCGTGAATACGATACGCGCTCCACCCTGTGGCGCATTTTCTGCCCTGATCGTGCCACCGTGGGCCTCTACAATTGCCTGTACGATTGCCAATCCCAGTCCGCTACCACCTGTTGTAGCCTGACGGGAGGAATCGGCACGATAGAAGCGATCAAACACTCGTGACAAAGCCTCCGGTGGAATGCCTCTGCCAGTGTCGGTAACGGTGATTTCGAGCATTTTGCCCTGCTGCCTCGCTTCAATAACGACGGCTCCACCTGATGGAGTATGGCGCAGCGCATTATCGCAGAGGTTCGAGAAAACGCGCATCAGCATATCAGGATCGGCCCAAATGGGTGGAATATCAAACGCTACATTGTTAAGTGGCTCTACATTAGCCCGTTCGAACTCAGGAGCAAGCACAGCCAGAACTTCATCAACTATGGCCGCCAGGCGTAGCACTTTGGGCTGGGGCTGCATTGCGCCTGCCTCTACTTTCGCCATCAAGTGCAAATCTTGAACCAGGCGACGCAATCGCAGTGTCTCGCGTACAATGATGCGTCCTGTCACTTCAAAATCTTCGCGATCCTGGTTCACTCCATCCACTAGCGATTCGCCTAAACCAGCGATGGCTGTCAATGGGGTTGCGAGATCGTGAGTGATATTCATGATGAGTTCGCGGCGCAACAGCTCTTGTTTACGCAGGTCGTCCACGTCTTTTTCGAGCCGGGTCGCCATCTCGTTAAATGTATTAGCAAGCTCTCCCAGTTCGCTGTGTGTATTCGTTGTGACCCTTGCTGTGTAGTCTCCAGAGGCGAGTACATGAGCCGCTGTAGTTAACTTTGCAAGAGGACGTGTAATGGTGCGAGAGAAGAGAATGGCTGCAAGGGCAGCAAGTACAGCTATAATGGCAGAGGCGATTAAAATAGCTATTCGTATCGTCTCTAAAAATGGTGGGACAGTATTATCTGCTACTGAGCGCGGTATTACGAGCAGCACACCAACAACAGCAGTGCCACTCTGACCTCCGTCGAAAATTGGCTGCACTACGAAAGGATGTGGAGAAGCGCCAGGACCTCTTGTACCGATCTCGTCTATGGTGGTATGCCCAAACCGGCGTGCATCCACTACTGCTCTGCTAATCGTAGTGAAGTCGCCCTTCTGTACAGATGGATCAGCTATTGCGAGAAGGAGTGCTGCAAAACCGGTACCCGGATGCGCAATACCAAAACGCGGATAGATGAGCCGTGGACCCGGACGATTCATATTGAAGATAAGCAGTAGATAATCTGAATTCTGGAAGTTATGTGATGGAGTATTGGGTAATACACTATTAACAGCGGCTGTGAGACTTCCACTCTGTGCGTAGCTGACGCCAATGCGTTGTGCGGTATTGTCAGCGATATTTGTCAGTCGCTGTCGGAGGTCTACACCATAGTAGTAGTTAATAGCTGCAATCACGATCACAGCCAGGAGAGCAGTTGCTAGTAACGCTACCAGCATCGAACCTAAAGCGAGCCGCCAGCGAATACTCTGCCACCAACGTACTTGCCTATGTGTTTCCTTGGAGTCTGGTGGAGTGATCTGGCTCATCATGGACTCTGCTATTCCCTTTAAGTTTGAATGAGATTACCATTGCTTCTAAGTCGCGTTCGTTCGCGTTCCAACCTCAAATTTGTAACCGACACGCCACACTGTTTTAATGTAGCGATATTCCGAATTGGCCTCTATTTTCTTACGCAAGGCGCTGATATGAACATCAATGATATGCCCATCGCCATAATAATCGTAGCCCCAGATTTTATTCATCAGCATTTCACGAGTGTATACGCGCTCAGGTGACTGTGCAAGCAATGCGAGAAGATCAAACTCTGTTGGTGTCAGGGTTACTTCAGTGTTATTGACTTCAACACGACGTGCCGGTAAGTCAATCGTGAGGTCTGGAAAGTGTAGCACCGACCTGGTTGAGCTATTTTGAGCATCACCGGGAGTCTGTGCTCCTTCCTGGTTTTCAACTCGTCGTAAAATCGCTCGCACTCTGCTCACCAGTTCACGCGGACTAAAAGGTTTCACGAGATAGTCGTCAGCTCCCAGATCAAGACCCTGGATACGATCCTCCTCGTCACCGCGTGCCGTTAACATCAAGATAGGTGTATTGGACCACGAGCGAATACGGCGGCAAACTTCAAAACCATCGAGAGCGGGCAGCATAATATCTAAGATCACGAGATCAGGATGCAGACGCGCATGCAGCGCCAATCCGTCCGCGCCATCTTTCGCAACCACGACATCATAGCCTGCATCTTTTAGATACAGGTTGAGCAGGTGAATGATACCTTCTTCGTCTTCAATAATAAGAATTTTCTGGGCCATTGACTGCACTCCCAAAAGTTCATCTCGCTGGTATAGTATCATACCTGTATGGCGAATACATCCTACACCTAAGCGCTACGACGCGCTTTATAAAATCTTGAGCAAATCTTGAAGTTTAGCTTACACTTTGTTGACCTTTCAGGTATATACTATGGGCGTCACACAGACAATGTGGCAGAACGATGGTTAAAAAATGTTGAAGAAATTCTCTTGAAAGGGATTTCAAAAGGTATGAAAAAAATCCTCTTAATCGGCGGTGGCTCTGCCCTGCTGTTACTATGCATACTCTTTGGCGCGATTTTTGCCGGTCCGCTGCTTGCATCTGCTAGAGGTGGACAGACGAGTGCTGCAGCTTCCTCTACACCTACGGCCACAAACCCGTACTGTCAACAATACCTGCAGGACCTGGCAAAGCGTCTAGGTGTCTCGGTTAGCACCTTGCAGCAGGATAAACTGGCGGCAGCAGAAGATGTGCTGGCTCAGCTTGTGAAAGATGGAAAACTGACACAGAATCAGGCGAACCAGATTAAGCAGCGCCTGGAATCTCATAAGGCGTGTTCAGGTAACGGGCGAGATTTGTGGGGACGCGGTATCATGATGCAAACACTCAAGCAATACCTGCCCGCTGTCGCTAATCAGGTAGCGCAGGGTCTGCATATGACCGTTGATCAACTCAAAACTCAGTTGCAATCTGGAAAAAGTTTGACCGATATTGCAACCGCGCAAGGTGTTTCCGCCTCCCAGTTGCATACACTTGTGATCAATGCTGTCCAGAATGCAGTGAATAAGGCTGTCAGTGATGGCAATCTGACACAACAGCAGGCTACGAACATCATGCAGATGTTGCAGAGCCATGCGGGGTTCCTGGATCGCCTGCTGAGTAAGCATTTCGGCCAGCATTGATAGTTCACCATTAGATAACGTGCAGTGAACATCTCTCAGGGAGAGCTATAAGCAGACTACTTCTTTCTCTCCCCCGTTGACTAGAGAGAGCTGGTATAGTTTAGACTATGCCAGCTCTCTCTATTTATGACATTGTATGACTATTTTAGTAGGGATTGATCGCTCATACTAAATAGAAGCTCAACGAAAAAAGTGTTTCCCTGGCCCTTTAAGTCAAAACAAACATTTTTCATGGTTAAGATTTCTCACCTCAGCAGTGAGACATTCTGGCTAACGAAGGCATACCGAAGCACAATGTGAAACACATGGATATACAATGAGTAGGTGTTAATACGCATGAGATTGTATCAATTAGAAATGGAGACATATTGAAAGACGCAAAAACCGCGTTTTTGCCATCTGTTTTTCCTCGTATTGCTGCCGCTATCTTGGTGTTCTTGCTCATCGGCGGTCTATCGTTGGCTTGTGTTGGTGGGGTTGCGCTCATCGGTCCTATATTCGCACACGGGGAAAATGTAGCGCATGTGGACGGCAAAATCGTATCGATTGGGCCGGGTAGAGATTTTGTGCTGGATACAGTAAGTGGGCAGCACCTGGTTTTCCAGTGTACAGATCAATGCCGAGTGTCGCTGGGGCATATGCAGCGTCATTTGCGCGAACGTGCTCACACCGATGTGTATTATATCCAGGGGCTCAACAAGAGTTTGATGGCGTTGAATGTAGACTAGGTAGTCAGGCTTAGAGGCTCCTAAAGTAGTAATAACTCAACCAGGTAGATCATCAATAGAATGAGATGCGGAATGACAAGACAGATCAAAGTAACGAGCGTCGATAACGCTGAAATCGTAATTGTCGGAAATGGCATAGCAGGGTTGACAGCAGCCGTTGAGGCACGCAAGCTCGCACCCGATAAGCGCATTGTCATAATTACAAAACAAAACCATCCTACTATCAACACGCCCGCACTCAAACAATTTGCTATTGGAAAACTCACTCGCGAACAACTACTCGCCTATCCGGCAGGAACTGAACGCGCTCAGCGAATACACATCATCAATACTCGCGTTGAAGAAATTCACGCGCAGAACAACTATGTCAGTCTAAGTGGCGGGCGTGGCTTCGGATATGGGTCGCTGCTCATAGCAACAGGCAGCGCAGCGACAGGCCTTCCGGAGTATTTGCCTGGTCGGGATTTTGATGGTGTGCTCACACTTCACCGTCTGAATGACTATCTAAATATGGGTCGCCGTCTCGATGAAGTAGAAGAAGCGGTTGTGATTGGAGGTGGCTCACATGCAATTGAAACCGTTGTGAGCATGTTGTATTGGGGCATTCGGGTTCACTGGCTGATCCGTAGTGATAGCTTCCTTCCACGCATGCTTGATCGTCCTGCTTCTGACTTGGTTCTGGAACGGATACAGCGCGCGGGAGCCAAAGTTTACACTGGAACTGAAGTTATTGGTATTGTCGGCAGAGTCGGCGCTGTTGCTGGCGTCGTTACTAATCAGCATCAGTTATTGCCCTGCCAGCTTGTTCTGGTCTGTACCGGTACAACTCCGGTTACTACGCTGGCGACACATTGCGATGTTCAAATGAAGCACAAGCGTGGTATTCTGGTGGATGACCAACTCCGCACCAGCGTACCTGGAATTTATGCCGCCGGTGATGTCGCGGCACTCAGAGATCCGCAAACAGGAGAGTTCGCTCCCCGCGCACAGTGGTATGCCGCTGTCTTGCAAGGACGTACTGCAGCAGCGGCCATGACAGGTTCAGTGCCTCATGAAGAGGGTTTTGGCGTTCCCTGGCATGCAACGCGCCTGGGTCAGCTTTCGATGCTCACTGTCGGCAACCCGATTCAGTGGTGCGATACCGCCACTACACTAACAGATAGTAGTAAAGGGAGCTATCGGCGATTATCAATTGTTGATGATCGGCTAGTCGGTTATCTTTCGCTTGGCTCCTCCCAGCCTGATGGCCTCGCCATCAAGCGTTTAATCGATGAGGGTCACTCGATTCGCGACGTCAAGAAAGCTCTGCTCAAGGGTCACTTCGATGCGCGTAAGTATTTTTCACGCCGACGCACTTATGCGGCCCAATACATGGTGAATACTGGTAAATTGCCTTCGCCCGATACAGTTGAAGCTCCATTCCAGACGCAGCCACTCGCGCAAGCTGTGCGTGAAACGGGTCCGTTAGCTGCGCCTGGTGCAGCGTCAACTTATAGCGGTGCGGCGCTGTTCTTTGAGGAAGGTTTTGCTCCAAACCAGCAAATGGATGACTCGCCAGGTACACCCAACGTTGTCGAGTCGATGATTGTCGCGCCTCCCTCTGATACGCCACGTTGCACTTCAAACAGTCTCTGGTCATATAGCGATACATTACCGATTGTTAAAGTGAAGCCTAAGGGGAGTCAGTTCATTGCGCCCAGTCCTTTACGTACCTCCAGACAATCAATGATTGGTTCAGCAGAACATTGTCACCCTGAGCCCATTCGTTGCACTCAGGGGAAACTCCGCGAAGGGTCTGGCTCGACCGGCACAGAGATGCTTCCCCTTCGCTTCGCTCAGCATGACAGGGCTGGATCTTCCTGCCACACGCTAGCAAAGCAATCCGGTGCGTCTCCTGTGCCTGGAATAAAAGAATCTGAACATCTTAAGATGAGCATAGAACCATCAAGTAGTCTCTGGTCCTATACAGACAAGCACATGGCAGTTAAGAAAGGTCGTTAAATGCTGAAAACAGGTTTAAAGTCAGGCGCTAAAAGTGTCGTAATGCTACATAAGACAGTGCCTCAAGTGGCTCAGGAGCTACTTGCTTGCATTGGATGTAACGAGTGCCTTCTTGCTTGCCCTGCTGCTACAAACACGATCACTATCGATGTACTTAACCGTGAAACACTCGCAGGTCCCATCTCTGCTCCAGTGGCTCGATTTGCGCGTTCGTGTTACCAGTGTGGTGCCTGTATTGCCCCCTGTCCGGTGGGACTGCACCGTGATGCCAAAAACACAGGCGAAACTGGTTATAGCTGGCTGTTCTTTCCGGGAGGGCACGCCTGGTATCTGAGACTTGTCGTTATTCTCGTGGTCGCAGGGATTGGCGGAGCATTTTATGTGTGGTACACGCAGCATAGCAATGATGTTTCGCCCGACAGCATTGCCGGGTATATATACGCCATCACGGGCACCATCTTTCTACTGCTATCTGCCGTTCTCTATAGCCTGCGACGTCGCTCACATAACAAGCGAGCTGTGGGTCAGCTTAATAAATCTTTGAACTGGCATATTTGCTTTGGTGTGCTGGGCCTGGTATTCCTGTTCCTCCACTCTTTTGGTAACTTCAATCCTCGCACCGGCACCTATGCCCTTTATGGCGTGATTGCTCTTGCTGTAAGTGGAGCAGTGGGTCGATTCCTGGATCGCCTGGTCCCGCGCTTGATTGCAGGAGAGGTTCATAAAGCGCTAACCGTTAAGGGTGATGACCGCATTGAGACCATCTCGCAGAAGTTACAGGCGATTGTAGTACATAATACTCAAGATTTACGTAGCTTTACACCTGTACCTGGCAAAAAATCTCACAAAGTCTCTACATCGCTGGCGCCGTTATCCGGCCCGATATCGAGCGATTTCTCGTTTATGTATAAAGATAAAACATTGCAAACACCGTGGGATTTAGCCTACATCTCATTAGAGGCAACGCCCCAAGAATTAAGTCGTGAGGCGAATCATTACCGCTTCGTTCCCGATAAGAAAAGCGACCTGATGCGCGCAGGAGCTTTTATGCCTGGCGCGCAGGAGCACATTTCTGAATTGCGGGAGGTTGAGCGAGCAATGCAGCGGGAGCAGTTCTATCGCTACATCATTCGTTACTGGCGAAAGTTCCATGTATTGCTCGCTCTGCTGACACTGGCTTTGACGCTCTGGCATCTTGTCTACGCAGTCCAGTTGCTCATACCCGTATTTTTACACCGATAATGGAGATTAACAAATTAAGCGGGATATCGGAACATCCAGCGAGGGCCGATAAATCGGCGATGGGCGCGATAAATCGGCCCCTACTGATGGCCGGATGAATTTGTTAATCTCCTAAATCAACTGCAAGCTGCAAACTTGGTGCCGTTGTTGCAGAAGTGAACCTCTTTATCCTGGATATGAACGATCATATCCAGTTTCCCGTCTTTATTGACATCGCTAAACGTAAGCGTAATCGGTATCTGCTCATCTCCAGCAGCGATCAGGTCTGGTCCTATATAGTCGATGGACTTTGTAGGGTCCCCCGCAGGCAGTTCAATGATAATTACCTGCCCATGAAGGTTGAGGGCGACGAAATGGCTGGGATGTGCTGGGCTATCATTATTGTGGCGAACAAGCTGGTCTGTTTGAAAAATGCGAGGATTGCCGTAAATAATATCATTGTATTTGGTAGTTCCCCATGCAAGTAACGAAGAAGCGGTCACCCACATGGCAAGCGCTGCAAGCATCCCAACGCCCACGTATAGCAACCAATGTACTTTTCTCTGCTCCACTACCTGAGCTGGTAACGGTGAAGGGGTAGGTTGGAACGTTGTGTTGCGACCTGAACGAGCCTGCACAGGGCCTGTTGATGGGATATATGCCTGAACCGTTCGACGGGATGGGACAGGAATTTGCTGGTGAGTAGTTTCGATAGAGACATCGCGTGGCTCAGTACCACGTCGCCCTGTTGTAGGGGTATTCCAGCGGATCGAACTGGTATGTGGACGCGGAGGATTCGAAGCCAGGGGATCATCCTCAGCCAGCAGTTCTTCCTCAATCCATTGCTCGTTTCGCTTACCGCGGGTAGGCGAAAGAATGAGGGGAGAAAGATCACTTTTGTTTGTGTCGCTGGTCTTCTTTTGTTGAGGTTGCTTGTTGTTGCCGGTCATTCACTCTCCCTTTCTTGCGGAGTCACATGAAGCAAAAATAGACGGCGGGCGACCATAAAGGCCCACCCGGCCACTCCTCACTCTGTTCTCTAGCCAGCACTGCAACGACGCTATGGCGTCAGTTCTTGCCCGTTCTGCCAACGCTGCTGTGCAGCTTTTTGATAGGCATTCTGCCAACGCTGCTGCGCAGCTAGCTGACGCTCAGTCAGAATGCAAGGAGTGCGCTCACGCTCAGTCAGAATGCAAGGAGTGCGCTCACGCTCAGTCAGAACGAGAGGCAACTGCTACGCAGTCAGCAGTGCTGCAAGGACGACCCTCGCCCCTACAGGTAGGGTATTTCCCTGGAAGGATGGAGAGCCATCTGTTTTCGCCTGTTGACATCCTGGCCGACTGTGCTCTATCTACGTGTGAATAAATAAAGATAGCTGATGAGAAAATGGGCGCAACGGCTGCGCCCTTAAAATGCCGTTCTCATATCATATCAAAACGTGTCAACAGGTGCTAATTTGTGGTTCTCCATCCTTTTAGGGGATGAGGAGAAAAGTTGGAGACACCCTTGAGAACCTTGTTTGACTCTCTTAGCATATCATAAAATATCTAATCCTTGCTCTGCTAGAAGGATTTTCATTTTTTGCAATCCCAGGCGCATACGTCCCTTTACTGTGCCCAGAGGGATTTGGCATTGTTCGGAGATTTCGGCATGGGTGTAACCACCGAAATAAGCAAGTTCGATTACCATACGCTGTTCTGCTGGAATTTGATCCAGGACTGAGCGAATCATTCTATGTTGCTCGCCTTGCCAGGTCTGTTCCCATACATCAGGTTGTTCGCTGGGTGGATCTTGCTCGTTGTCTGTAAGTAGAGGAGTCCATTGCTGGTCACGATGGGCGGCTGAACGAACCTTATCAATTGCCCTGTGATGTACAATCGCTTGAAGCCAGCTATGTACGCTTCCATGCTGCACCTGGTAGGAGGATGCTTTACGCCAGATAGAGAGGAAGGCATCTTGTACAATATCTTCAGCAGCCTGATGATCACGGAGAATGCGGTAAGCCAGAGAGTAAGCGAAGCGATGGTAACGTTCATAGAGGATTTCTATAGCGTACTCCTCGCCTTTGCAAATTGCTGAAATAAGTTCCTCGTCCGTCGGCTCCATCTTTGTCTGAATTTCTGTTTTGACTTTTGATATAGCGGCTATTTGTGAGTTATAGGGCAAAGAGGTACCAGGGATTTGTGCTGGATCCTCAGAGGTTGCTGTATTTTGCCTCACTACAGTAACTTTGGGAGTCATTACAAGCATTGTAGGAGCTTCAAGTATCATAGAAGTCATATTTTTCCTCGCCTTAGTTTGAAATAATCTTTAGTACTAAGTGTAACTGTGGGTTTTTACCTGTACATTGCCTATTGATTACCAGGGGATTACCACAATGCTACCGAATCTATTGACACATCATTTATTGGGGCAGATAATATGGTGAAAACTCAAACAACTTTATTTGTCGGGTGACTTGTTTGTAATTTTTGTAGATCATGCTCCATTGTAAAAGTAATTTTGTCTAGCGTCTTCAAGATGCATTGGGGTTGCTGTGATGGCTTGACCTGAGAGTTTGTTATTGAGCTCCCCGTCACATTTGAGGAGTCGAGAATGATAGACGTGAGCACTACTCTTGAAGTTTCAACATTAGGCTGGTTTGAGGTACGTCGTAACCAGGACCCGCTTACTGGAGGAAACTGGAACCGTCGTAAAGTCGTCGATCTCTTCAAGTTACTACTTTCAGTGGAGCAACATCGCCTTCATCGCGAGCAAGTGCAAGAGATTCTCTGGCCCACCTCCACCCTTGAACAGGCAGCGAACTCTTTCGGCAAAACCCTGTACCTGTTGCGCAGAGCCTTAGAGCCTGACCTACAGGCGGGGAAAGGTAGTTCGTCAATCTACGTTCTTCTAGATCATGACACACTCATGCTCGTCCCCGATAGCATACGGATCGATGCCGACGATTTTGAGTCTTTTACAAAAAAATTACAGGCTAAGGTACGGAGCCGCTCGGGTAAAGAATCCGATCGTCAAAATGAAACTTTGCTCGATGAATTTGATTCCGTGTTGGCCCTCTACAAGGGGGATTATTTACCAGAAGATCTTTATGAGGATTGGACACAGCGCAGACGTGATCGGCTACGCCGCAATCATAGCTGGCTGCTTGAGAATGCTGCTGAACTGGCACTGACGATCGGAAAAGGGCTACGAGCATCAGAATATCTGCTTGAATTACTCGATCGGAACTCGGCAGACGAGCAAACACATCGCCAACTCATGCTGGTGTATGCACGTTTGGGCCGGCGTAGCGATGCCATCAATCAATATTTGACGCTGCGTAAAGCATTGAGGGAAGAATTGCGCACTACTCCTTTGCCAGAAACCAATGAACTATTCCGGCAAATCCAGGTGGGCCAGATTCCTATAGACCTCCGAGAATCGAGGCTTGAAAGCAAACCTGCCCCGATAGCCCCCATCACTCAGGAGGAACTAACTTCTCATGTACATACGAACGAAGTCAAGCTGCCGGAAGTTATTACCGGTTCGCTTAGTATAAATGTAAAAGCTGAAGAGCCGGTTGTTGCATATCAGTTGGATCCTGACCGTATTTTGAAGGCCGAACTAGTTGGGCGTGAAGAAGAAATCTCTCGCATGCAACGTGCCTTTAACCAGGTATGTAATGGGCAACGCCGGATTATCTTTACCAGTGGCGAACCTGGGATTGGTAAAACGCGCCTTGCACGCGATTTTGCGCGCTGGTGCGAAGAAACACAAAAGGCGACCGTTCTCTGGGGATACTGTTATGAAATGAGCGGACTACTCCCATATCAACCGATAGCGGATGCTATTAATGCTCATATACAGACTTGCAGTCCTGAGAAACTACGCTCTACGCTTGGAAACAGCGCGGCTGATCTTGCGAAAATTGCGCCTGAAATCCGTCTTAAATTGCCGGAATTACCTCAACCGGAATCTATGGGACCAGAGGCAGAACGCCGCAATCTTTATAATGCTGTCGCTAGCTATTTCAATGCATTGGCGGCGGAACGTCCATTGATTTTGATTCTGGATGACTTACAATGGGCCGATGCTGCAACTTTGCACCTGCTCAACTATTTGACGTTACAGGGAGGGGTCAGTCCTTTTGATAGCATCAGTGGCAATGACAAGAGCAACTCCTTGCCGCTCTATTTGCTACTCTACCGAACCGGTGAAGTGAATGAAACTCATCCGTTGCGAGGGCTGATCGCTACTTTACAGCGAGGTGGGATAGGAGAAGAATTACGTTTACAACGCCTCACCGAAGAGCAGGTGCAGCAACTCCTGATCAATATGGCAAGACAGCCTATCACCCCTGTTTTTGCAGGTGAGATTTATCGCCATACAGAGGGTAACCCCTTTTTCATTGGTGAGGCTATTCGCTCACTAATCTTAGAAGGGAAGATCATATGGACAGGAGAGCGCTGGCAGAGTACAGTCAAGGCAACCGAGTTGGAGATACCTCAAAGCGTGCGCTTGTTGATCGAACGCCGCCTGGTCAATCTTTCACCTGATTGTCGTACGACGCTAACTCTAGCTGCTGTGCTTGGACGTGAGTTTAGCTCTGCGCTGCTCTGCCAGGCGCGTAGTCTCTCGGAGGAAGTCATTGCGGAGCATATTGATAACGCAATACAGATTCAGATACTGGCTTCGCTAAGCGGCTCTAGCTCCAATGGCAGTGATACAGCGGGTTATCATGGGCAAGATTTCGACCTCACGTTTACACATGATAAAATCCGCGAGGTATTGTACCAGTGGCTCAATCCTCTACGCCGACGCACCTTGCATCGACAGGTGGCACAGGCATTTGAGGCTCAATATGCGGCTCATCTTCAGCCCTACTTTGGGCAATTGGGATATCACTACCAGATGGCTGAGGATTATTCGAAGGCAGTGGATTACCTGCTCAAGGCAGCAGATCACGCGAGAAGCGTTTATGCTTTTGTCGATGCTGGGAATTATGTGAAAACTGCACTTGATCTTTTGATTGGTGATGGAGAACGCCCACGTCGTGCCGCACTCCTCCATCAGTTAGCCAACATCTACCTCTATACTGGACAGGTCGATGATGCGATGAAGACTGGTCTTGCGGCATGCGCTCTCTGGCGGGACCTCGGAGAGAATATAAAGCAGGCGGAAACGTACCTGGACGTGGCTTTCTTCTGCCATTGGCAGGGACGAGAGTTGGAGTCTATTAAGCATATCAAGTGCGCCCTGGAATGCGTTACAACAAAGCAGGATCAAACTCACTTACTTGCGAAAGCCTATGCGCAATGGGGATTGGCTGCTACTGTCATGGGAGATGCACCCGAAGCCCTTGAAAAGTTGCAACAGGCAGATATGCTACATGTGAAGGTAGGAGGAAACGATCCATTTATCTGGGTTGTCTCGTTGTGGGCGCGGGCATGGTGCGCGTTTCTCACAGAATCTCCTCAAAAGATGCTTGAGTATGCCTTGCGAGGAGCAGAAGTCTGCTGCACTTCAAATAAACCTGACTGGGAACCAATGATGAATTACTCAGCAGCGTGGGCATATATGCTCCTTGGGCAAATTTCTGAGGGAGAGGGTACAGCACGTGATGCTCTCAAGAAAGCACAGTTGCATGGAGTAGTAGGAGCGCAGGGTTGGGCGAATCTGGTGTTGGCATTCCTTGCCATACAAGCAGGACATTGGGATGAGGCAAAACAATTGGGAGATAATGCATTTGCTATTGCAAGTATGTTGCATGATGCAGACCTGCAAGCACGAGTGCATTGGAGTCGGAGTGTATGCGCCGGATGGCAAAGTGACTGGGAGCAAGCCATTGCAGATATTCTGGAAGCTCTGCAATTAGCCAAAATTGAGGGCGAGACTTCTATGGTTTATCCTTACCTGCTTATTCAAGCTGCCAAGTCGTATTTGCATGCTGGCAAGCCAGAAGCGGCGCAAAACTACCTCGATCAGGGGATGCAACTGGCGCTTAGTCGCCAGTATCGTCAGTTGCCTGCAATTGGTGAGCGTTTGCAGGGGCGAATCTGGCAGGTACAAGGAAGATTTGAGAATGTGCAGCCCTGTTTCGAGCGTTCCCTTGCCGGGCTTCTGACAATTGACGATGTGGTGGAGTATGCACGTACAGAGGAGGCTTATGGTCTGTTCTATATTGCGCGTGATAAAGAGGGGGATATGGAGCGAGGTCAGGAACTGCTCAAGAGTGCACAGGAAACTTTCAAACGACTGGGCGTGAATGGCTAGCTTTTCCTTCTCTTCTCCAACCACTTCTTAATGCTTGCTTCTCTGCCCTGGTGTCCAGGCTCGTAGTAGCGCCGCCCTTTCAGACTATCAGGTAAATACTCCTGTAACTGTATGGCTGGAGGTCTCTCAGAATCCTCGATCAGCATATCTTTGTAGTAGTCATGAGCGTACTTGTAATCCTTGCCATAATCAAGGTCTTTCATTAGCTGTGTGGGAGCGTTGCGAATCCATAACGGCACGGGATCATTGCGAGTTTTTTGCACATCTTCCTGCACTTGACTATAAGCTTCGTATAAAGCATTACTCTTAGGAGCGGTTGCCAGGTGTACTACTGCTTGCGCCAGTGCGAGGTTGGCCTCCGGCAGGCCGACAAAATGCACTGCTTGTTGCGCTGCTACACACACCAATAAAGCTTGAGGATCAGCCATGCCTATATCTTCCGAGGCAAAGCGGATCAGGCGGCGCACGATATAGAGCGGGTCTTCGCCAGCTTCGAGCATGCGCGCCAGCCAGTATAAACCTGCATCCGGGTCAGAGCCACGCAGCGCCTTATGTAGCGCAGAGATGGTGTCGTAATGCTGGTCTCCGCCCTTGTCATAGAGCAACGCACGGTGCTGCATCACGTCCTCAACCGTAGAAAGCGTGATATGGATTGGTACATTTTCTCTCGGTGCTTCTCCGCCTGCCTGTGCTGCCAGTTCGAGCACGTTCAGAGCGATGCGAGCATCGCCGTTGGCAAAAATGGCGATCTGTTGTAGCGCTTCCTCATCTATTGTGATGCTTAATCGGCCTAAACCGCGCTCTTTATCTGCAAGGGCACCCTGGAGGATAGTCAATATTTGTTCTTCGGTCAAACCTTTCAAGACGAAAGTGCGAGAACGGGATAGGAGAGCGGAAATCACCTCAAAGCTTGGATTTTCTGTCGTTGCTCCAATCAACGTGACAACGCCACGTTCTACATGTGGTAAGACAGCATCCTGTTGCGCTTTGTTAAAGCGATGAATTTCATCGATAAACAGGATCGTGCGTTGCCCGGAGAACTGTCTCAGCTTCTTTGCATCCTCCATCACTTTTCGCAGATCGGCCACACCCGCCGAGACAGCGCTGAGTGTGACGAAGTGGGCATGAGTTAAGTGAGCAATCACCTCTGCTAATGTCGTTTTGCCACTGCCTGGAGGACCCCATAGGATCATAGAAGGAATGCGATCCTCTTCAATGCTGCGGCGCAGTACCCGCCCTGGCGCTAAAAGATGCTCTTGTCCGAGAATTTCGTCCAGTGTGCGCGGACGCATACGAGCTGCAAGTGGCTCTCCAGGTGATGTATTCTTTTTAGTGGATGTAGTGATGTCCGAACTGAACAGGGATGATTGATCTTGCATAATTGTGCTCTTTACATAATTGGTACACTGGCTGTTAGATTCATAGAATATCATTTTCAGACAACTATCGCCAATTTGCTAACTTGCCAAGCACTCCACAGGCTCTTTCCGGATAAAGAGCCTTCTCATTGTGATTTGGCGATGGCAATCAGGTCGGCCAACATCCCCTGGCCTGCCTGAAAACGTCCCGCTCCTGGTCCAATCACTGTCACCTGCTGAGGCGTATCGGTTTGGATGACGATGGCATTGAGCAGCCCATCAATACGAGCCAGTGGATCGCTGAGCGGAAAGGCTATGGGCTCAACACGCGCTTCTAAGAGCGTGGGGACGATCCCGCTATCCGCTGTTTCTCTTGAGACTTCCGTTCCATCCATTGACAGAAGGCGCAAGGAGGCAACATGTTTGATCCGCTTGCCAAGGGCATCGGCCTGCTGCATCTGCTCTCTGCTGAGCGTGGTGATGCCATGCCGCACGACTTGCTCGGGGGTGAGTGCACGACCAAAGACGGCTGCCGCCAGGATGAGGGTTTTGGCGACTGTATCATCGCCTTCCACATCATCGGAGGGATCGGCTTCAGCATAACCCTGCGCCTGTGCTTCCGCGAGTCCTTCTGCATAGTCGTGACCCATCGCCATAGTACTGAGGATATAGTTCACTGTGCCGTTGAGGATGCCGCGAATGGCACGGATTCTGGTTCCTGCCATCCCCTCGCGGATGGTACTGAGCACGGGCGTCCCCGACATGACGGTTGACTCCATCCGCAGTTGAACGCTTTGTGCTCGTGCAAGGGAGAGCAGATCCAGTCCCGCCAGGGCCATAGGACCTTTACTGGAGGTGACGACGTGCATGCCTTGCGCAAGCGCTGTGCGAATATAGCTCAACCCTGGTTCTCCATTGCGGAGTGTGGCCCCGGTTGCCTCGGCCAAGATATCTCCACCGGTCGCCTGCAATCCTTCCAAGACGTTCGTCCAATGGGTGACCCTGGGATGAGCATTGAGGGGCTGTCGTGTCGCAACAAGATCGAGTAAGGTGGGGATATCAAGCCCATCGTCACGATAAATCAAGCCGTTATGAGCCGTAGCAACACTAATCAGAGTCACGACCACATTAAACTCTTGCTGCAACCATGCTTGTTGCGTATGCAGTGTCTCAGCTAGCCATTGGCCCACGGTGCCAAAGCCAAGCAGAGCAAGACGAAGCTGTTTCATCCGTTTCCTTTCCCCGTGATGGTTTCACATCACTAAACTCCAGAGGGCGCTCGTAAACTTACCTGACCTCAATAGGAGAGATATCGCTATTGTGCCACCATCGAGGAATTCATACAAGGCTCTTCCTGGTATGTCTCAAGCGTGCGGCTTTTTTTCAGCAGCGAGATTGATGCTACGGGAGAGCCAGCAGAGGCAAGTCAAGTGTTGTGCTCAAAGAAGCGATCACCTACTGGCCGAGTGCCTGTTTTGAGACGCGAAGGTACCCGATCTTCATAAACTCTTCCTTTTGTCTCA
>WNFX01001451.1_pt1 | contig 24377 bp, 19 predicted proteins | sample 5400111 | NCBI WGS metagenome assembly WNFX01 (sample SAMN13153363, study PRJNA577476) | soil metagenome | isolation source: 40 cm soil or saprolite under grassland replicate 1 | place: USA:California | collected 2016-06-15
GCCGATGAAAATGTTGGCGCAGGCGTAATCGCCGCCAGCGATGGAGTTTTCTTTGCCGGGCGCTCGAGTCGAACGAAGGCGAACAGCACAAGCGCCGCAGCCCCTGCTAAACCAAGGCCAAGCGACAGCCAGTTAAAGTGAAACCGCGACTCGCGCGGAAGCACTCCTGCGGTAGATGCCTGCCGCGCCGTAGCGGAGCGAAGGCGGGTCGATCTTTTCCCCGGATGGAGGGACTCGCCGTGGCGAGCTTCAACCAGCGCCCGCTCAATTCGGGTCATTAAATCCGCCGACGGCTGAACCGGCCGGAGCTTTCGCAGCTTGCTTTCGATCTCGGAAAAATCGTTCATGCGGAAGGGAGATTCTTTTTCAGAGCGGCGAGGGCGTAACGATAGCGGGACGCGGCTGTGTTTTGCGAAATCTCGAGAGCGCTCGCGATTTCAGCGAAAGTAAGGTCGTTCCAAATCTTCATCACCAGCACTTCGCGTTGTTCGTCAGGCAAAAGATCGAGCGCGGCCACGAGCGCGCGTTGAGATTCGTCTTCGACTTCGAACATTGGTTGGACCATCTGGTCACTTTCGGAAACGGCCGCGGATTCGCGGCGAGCGCGCCGGCTGTCGCGCCGGAGAAAATCGAGAGCAATGGAGCGAACAGTCGCGTAAAGCAGGCCGCGATTCGCGATGTTGTGATTGCGGCGCCAAATTTTGACGAAAGCTTCCTGGACAATGTCCTCCGCGTCGGCTGTTGATCGGGCCCATTGCCGCGCGAACAGCAGCAGGCCGGGTGCGAGCTGGGAAAAGCAAGTCTTCCAATTTTCATCAGTGGCGACATTCTCCATGACCTTTTCACGGTCTTTTATAATCGAGACGCCGCCAACTTCTGTTTTTGTCTAACTCCGGCGGATTTTGTCTTGCTTTGAACAGCGGGCGTTGAGACAACCGGCGTCATGAACTGGATAGTAATAATTTGTGCGGCGGCAGCTTACTGGGTTATCGGCGCCATTTGGTACATGGCCTTGTTCGGGAAAATTTGGGCGGCGGGCATCGAGCAACACGGAGTAAAGCTCGAGCGCAGCGGCATGGTGCCGAAAATGATCGGCAATTTTATTTGCAATCTCGTCGCCGCTGCGATCATGGCGCGTTTGATTGCCAGGACAGGCATCGTCGATGCCGGCCACGGACTAAAACTCGGAGCCGGTGTCGGGCTTGGATTTTCAGCGACGGCGCTGACCATCCAATATTTGTGGGAATCAAAACCGTTTAAAGTCTGGTTAATTGACTCCAGCTACCACTTTTTTGGATGCATCGCGCTCGGCGGAATTCTCGCCGTCTGGCACTAGCTGTCATCCTGAGCGAAGCGAAGGATCTCCCAAAAACTCGAGCGTCACACAATTTAGTCAGCGTGATCTTCGCTTCGACTGTGAGATTCCTCGCTTGCGCTCGGAATGACAACGCATCTGTAGATCGACATCGTCATTTCCGTTCAGATTTCGGTAGCGCGCGCAAAATCAGATTCCCTAACCAATCCGGATTCGCCACGCCATCGCGGTAAGCTTGCAGGGATTCGACTGAGGAATTCACCCGCAGATTGCTGTAGGTTTGATCGACATTTTGCCAGCGCTCGTGCCAATAAACCGCCGCCTTCACCCGCGGATATCGGGTCCGAAAAAGCTCCAGAGCTTGTTTGATCCATTCCGGTTTACGAATTCCGGGTTCGCCGGCGGGATAAGGAAATTCGCCGGTCGCCCATTCCGCAATCATGACCGGTTTGTTCGGATCGAGCCCGCTTAGTTCCTGATAGGGCCAGTCGAGCAACGACATGATTCCCGGATTCGGCTCGTCCTTGAATTGCTGGCCGTAAACGCTCAGGCCCAGCCAATCGACGTAATCGGGGCCCGGGTAATAGGCCGGCGCAAAATTCCAAGTATCGAGCGGATAGGAATAATTGTTAGTGTGAAACATCCATTTGACGTTCGTCGCGCCGCGCGCCCGGACGCGATCGACTACGTGGCGATACGCCCGCCGAAAATTTTCAGGACCTTTCCAATTGTTAGCCGCGTCATCCCAATCCTCGCCGCCATAAAATTTTCCCGACCAGGGAAACCAGTCACCGTTCATCTCAACGCCAAACGCGACGATCATTGGATGGCCGAATTCGCGCGCCGCATCCCCCCATTTGTCGATGTATGCGTCCCATTGTCCGGCGATGATATCGGTGAGATTGAATTTGTCCGGCCCGCGATTTTGCGTGTAGGGCTTGTCCCAGGGCGACCAAAACAAGAGAGGAAGCGAACCATGTCGCCAGACGACGTTCAGGTTTGCTGTCGGAAAAGTTTGCTCACCCCAGTAGCTCGAGGAAGCGATGATCGCTTGATGTTTGCCGATCATCTGTTCGAAATCTTCGATCATCTCCAGCGTGACGTCGTCTTCTTCGTCGCCGAAATCCATGAACGCGCCGGTATAAGCGCCATGCTCGGGAACGACGACGTCGACCGGGGCGTTCGCGTCAATCTGTGGCGACGTTGGCTTTTTGCAGGATGCGAAAATGCAACTCAGCGACGCTGCCACACACGCAGTGATGATTGGACGCGTTTTAAGATCAAACATCAAACCTCAAACTTCCAGCTACGCTCGCACCGGCACGCTGGCGGTGCGTTCGAGTTTGCCCCAGCTGACCCACGCGCCTTTGATCGCGCGCAAAATTGCTTTCCAAATGCAATAACTGAGCATCGGCCGATAAACCAGCCGCATCGGAAGCATCCGCCAGGCACGCGTGATCGGTTCGCGCTCCAAGATGCAAGCGAGCGTTGCGAGGATCACATCCATCGACAAAAACGTCACCACAAATGGGAGCACTGCGCGCCAGGCGCCGAAAGGCAGCGAAGCGAGCAAAAATAAATCCACCATTGGCGTGATGGCGACGAGAATAATTTGAAAAAACCAGACACTGGGCAAACTGAACCAGCCGAGCGCGCGATAGTTCCAGTTGAAAACCATGTCGCGATGTTTCCAAAGACATTGCAACGTGCCGTAGGCCCAGCGAAAACGCTGCCGCGCCAGCGTGCGCACCGATTCGGGCGCCTCTGTCCAAGCAATCGCCTGCGGCACGTAGACGATGCGTTGTCGATCTTTGTGTAATGCGAGAGTGAGATCGGTGTCTTCGGCCAGCGTTTGCAAACTCAACCCGCCGGCTTGATCGATCGCTTCCTTTCGGATCGCGCTGATCGCTCCTGGCACGACGGTGATGCAATTCCAACGCGTGTATGCGCGACGATCGAGATTGAAGCCGCAAGTGTACTCGAGCGATTGGCACCGGGCGATGAACGTGCGCAGGTTGCCAACTTTCGCGTGGCCGGAAACTGCACCGATCGTTTCGTTGGCAAACGGCTCAACTAACAATGAAAGCGTATCGCGTTGAAAACGCGTGTCCGCATCGACGAAAACAACGATCCCGTGACGCACTGCGGCCAGCGCCCGCTGCAGCGCGCGCGCTTTCCCCCAATTTTCCTGACGCAGCAAACGCACGCGTGGATCGACATCTGCCATGCGCTCGACTTCGGCGCTGGTTTCGTCGCGAGAACCATCATCGACCACGATGATTTCGAGTTCGCCTTTGTAATCAGTCGAAAGCAGCGAACGCAGCGTCTCGGCGATGACTTTCTCTTCGTTGTAGGCCGCCACCACGACGCTGACCGGCTCCGTGAAATCGCTGCTCGGCAAACGTCGAAAGCGATAAGCGAGCAAAATCACGACGAGCGTCCGCACGACTACCAGCGCTGTTGCCACGATCATGAAAGCCCAGAGAAACTCTTCCAGCGCGTGATAAACGCGAAACCCGGCGCTACTGACCAGGCGCGCCAACGATGGGTTCGTTGTTTGCAACGGCGGCATCACCGCGTCGCGCGTTGTCCCCAACAAAGTGCTCAACGACACAATCGTGTCGCCGCGCGTGTGCAGCCAGTCCAGAATGCGCGGCAACGCGGCCACGGTTTGCGACCGATCGCCACCAGCGTCATGCAACAAGATGATGCTGCCATCGCGCCGTTGTTGCTTCACTCGTTGCAGAATAATGTCTGCACCCGGTTTCGCCCAATCCTGTGGATCGATGTTCTCGAGAACAACGAGATAGTCTAATTCCTGCGCAATCTGCAACGGCATCAGCTCGCTCATCTGTGACGGCTGTGTGTCAGCGGCATAAGGCGGGCGAAACAAAGTGGTCGCGCGCCCGGTAACCGTTTCGATCAAAAGCTGCGTCGCATTCAACTCCAGCCGGACATGCTCCGGCCAGGCCAGCGCGAGATTGGGATGATAATACGTGTGGTTCCCAATCTCGTGGCCCTCGTTGACGATTCGCCTGACGAGTCCCGGATATTTTTCCGCATTCACTCCAACCAAGAAGAACGCGGCTTTAATATTGGCCGCCTTCAAAATATCCAAAACCTTCGGCGTCCACTGCGGATCCGGACCATCGTCAAAAGTAATTGCGACCTGATGTTCGCTACCGGCACCTTGATGATATAGCGTCGGGAACTCGGGAAACTTTGTGTATTTCGCGGTGAGATAACCTTCCGAGTCGACCGCAAGTTTGCGCATCCCATCAGCGCGACTTTCATCTACGGTCACGATCTCGCCGTCGCCGACGTCGGTGATTGTATCGGTGCCTTTCAAAACCTCGAGCGCTTCGCGGGTCTGATTGTCGATCTTGAAATCGCGAGGAACAGTCAGCGTGTCCCAGATCGCCGGGTCTTCCGTGCCAAGACGATAGAGCGCGAACCCGCCAGCTTTTTGCTCGCGCACTTCGCGGAGCTCATTCATGAACGTGACGACATCCAGAAACCAGACGGCGTGCTCCTTATCCGCGTCCTCGAAATAGAAAAACGGATTGTAACTTGGTCCGCTAACTTCCGTGCTTTCAATCTCGGCATTGTTCGCCCGGCTCATCGCCTCCGGGAAGCTAATCAACTCCGCTTTTTTGCCGCCGATCGTCCAATCGTAACCATAACTGCCGAGTGTGATGATCCATTGTTTCGTGTCGCTGCCTTCAAGCAAGACGTGCAGCCAACCTTCAAACCACGGGCGCGATCCAAGCGGCCCGGGCGGATCGATGTCCGATGTTTCATCGAAAAGCGAGGCGACGAATCGGTCGACGTTGTCCGAGAGTTCGTCGAAATCGATGTAATTCAGCTCCTGGCCCGGTTGGACCATCAGCCAAAGTTCCTTGTCGTCGTTGTGGAGCGCGTCGCAGAATTTGTCTATGAACGCCGTGATGTCCTTCTTGTAAACCGGATCGATTTGCTCCCAGTCGGCCACGACCCCGGCGGCTTTCGCATCCCGCAACGCCGCGATCACTTTCGCGAAGAAGCGTTCCTGTCGATCCGCCGGACCATGCGCGAGATTTTCAATCGCTTCGGGCTGCCAGGTGTCGCCCACCAGATTCGTCAGCAACGGCATCAGCTTGATTCCTTTGCTGGTCGCGAATTTTGGGAGACGAATGTCGGGATCGATCTGAATATCACCGAGGCCGTTCACGACTGTGATCCACTCCGGACACAAATGTGTGATCAGTGACGCGTGCTCTTCCAACGACGCGTAACTGTAGGGATCGCCATTGGTGTAAAATGCGAGCCGCACTTCATTCGTCGGCGCTTTCTTGCGCGGTTTTGCCGGAGGCGCTGGCGTCGGCACTGCTCCCGCTAATTTTTTCGCGGCCTGTTTCGCCGCACCGAATTTTTGCCAGAGCAGCGAGCTCGGCGCCACCTGGCCGGCGGGGTTCACTTTTTGCAGCGCTTTCAACTGTCCCTTTAATTGTCTCAATGAAAACGGCACCCGCATTTGCGGCGCGACAAAAAGCGTTTGCACAAACAGCACCGTCCCGACAAAAGCGAGCACGCCGAAAATGAGCAACGCGAGCCGTAGACGCGGCCAGCGTTTACCGGCCGGATCGGAAAAAACAAACGGCGTCAGCGCGCCCGGAGGGATATCGTGCATGAGCCGCCTATTTTCGCTCACTGCGTACGAAATGAAAGCCGGTTTGGAGCAAATTGTAGGGCAGGCGCATCGCCTGCCGCAGATTGATCGGCAAACGGAGCGCTTGCCCTACACCAGGTTGGCTAGCTCCTTCGCATTCTCCCGCAGCAGTTCCGCCGCGCGCTTCATGTTTTCTTCCAGGCTCATCCCGGCTCGCGCGTTTTGAAACACGCCGTCGAAGAGTTTCCGGACTTCCGCGTCGTCAGTTGCGCGACCCACCATCGCGAAAACGCGCTTGCCAAGTTTGTGCGCCATTCGCGCCACGCCGGCCGGCGTTTTTCCTTCGAGTGTTTGTCGATCCAGACTTCCTTCACCGGTGATGACAAAATCGACATCTTTCATTTTCGATTCGAGTCCGACTGATTCCGCGACCACATCGAAGCCAGGGTGAATTTTTGCGCCGCAGAAACTCATCAACCCAAATCCGATTCCGCCCGCTGCGCCCGCGCCAGGTTCATTTCGGTAATCAACGCCGAATTGTTCAGCAACAACGTCCGCGAGCCTCATTAATGCGCGTTCGAACTTGTCGATCCGATCGGGCGTCACGCCCTTCTGTGGACCAAAGACTCGCGTCGCGCCATTGTTACCGAGCAGCGGGTTCTTGACATCAACTGCAGCAACAATTGGTGGCAATTTCAGATTGCGCGGCCTCTCAATCCGCTGCAGCTCTTGTAAACTTGACGGCTTAAAGCCGTCAAGCTTCGTCCCGGCCGCTCCGAAGAATTGGAAGCCGAGCCCGCAGGCCATTCCGAATCCGCCGTCATTCGTCGCGCTCCCACCGAGCCCAATAATGATCTGTTGCGCGCCTCGCTTCGCGGCATCCAAAATCATTTCACCGACGCCGAAAGTGTTTGCAAGATCGACATTGCTCTCGCCCGGCTGTAAACGACGCATGCCCGCCGCTTCGCTCATCTCCATGACCGCGAGCTTTCGATTCTCGACCCGGGCGTAACGCACGTTGATCTCCCGACCGAGCGGATCATGTACTTTGCATTGCAACCAAGAACCGCCGAGCGCCTCGGAAATTACTTCCGCGGTTCCCTCACCACCATCGGCCATTGGCACGATGTCAATCTTCGCGTCGCGTAAAACATCGCACAGACCGGCGGCGACGTTTTCCGCAACCTCTCGCGCGCCGAGCGCGCCTTTGAATTTATCCGGCGCGATTAAAATGCGCATTTCCGTTGCTGTCGTATCGAGCGAAGTCGAGACATCTCTTAATATTTCTGAAATAGAATGAGATTCCGCAACTCCGCTCGGAATGACAAATTGAAAGTGGTGCTTAGCCCTTTAGCTTCTTTTCCAGAATTTCCCCAACCAGTTGCGGATTCGCCTTGCCTTTCGACGATTTCATCACCTGGCCTTTGAGAAAATTGAGCGACGCCGTGTTACCCGCTTTGAAATCCGCCGCCGGTTTTGGATTTGCCGCAATCACTTCATCGCAAAATTTTGCGATCGCGCCCGTGTCACTCAGCTGCTCGATCCCTTTTTCTTTCACGATCGAAGCCGCGCCTTTGCCGCTGGAAAACATTTCCGAGAAAACTTCCTTGCCCTGTTTGCCACTGATCTTTCCGCCATCGATTAAGTTGACCAGCTCATCGAGCGATTCCGGCGGAATCGGACAATCATTGATCGTTTTTCCCGCGGTGCTGAGCGCGCTTTGCAAATCGTTCAGGATCCAATTGGCAACGTTCTTTGGTTTCTTTGCGTCTTTGGCAGCGGTTTCGAAATAACGCGCAAGATCGACATCGTCCGCCAGTACGCCCGCGTCATACGGCGTGATTTGATATTGCTTGATGAAACGCGCGCGTTTTGCTTTCGGCAATTCCGGAATGCGTGTGCGCGCGTCCGCGAGCAACACCTCGCTTTTCACCGGGACGAGGTCCGGATCGGGAAAATAACGATAGTCATGCGCCGATTCTTTCGTGCGCATCAGGAATGTTTCGCCAGCGACATCGTCCCACCCGCGCGTTTCCTGTTGCAATCTCTCGCCGCGCTCCAGCGCTTTCGTCTGCCGCTGAATTTCAAAAGCGAGCGCGCGACGCACTCCGCTGATCGAATTCATGTTCTTGATTTCGATCTTCGCTCCGAGCTCTGCCTGTTTCTCCGGCCGGACCGAAACGTTGCAGTCGCAGCGTAGTTGTCCTTTCTCCATGTCGGCATCGCTGACCGCGCCGTAAATCAGGATTTGCTTGAGCGAAGTGAGAAACGCGAATGCTTCTTCCGGCGAGTTGATTTCCGGCTGGGTCACGATTTCCATCAGCGGCGTGCCAGCCCGATTAAAATCGATGCCGGTGCTTGTCTCGAAATGGAAGCTTTTGGCCACGTCTTCTTCGAGATGAATCCGGACCAGATGCACTTCCTTGTCCGACGTCGCGATATTTTTCTGCGCATCTTTTGGATAAGCGAGATCGTGCAACGGCACGCGGCCATTCGTGCAGAGCGGCATGTCGTACTGCGAGATCTGATAATTCTTCGGCATGTCCGGATAAAAATAATTTTTGCGGTCGAACTTGCAGATCGGCGCGATGTCGCAGTCCAGCATCAGTCCGGTCAGCACCGTCATGCGCAGCGCTTCGTGATTCATCACCGGCAACGCGCCCGGCAAACCAAGACAGACCGGACAGATGTGCGTGTTCGGCGCAGCGCCGAATTCAACCGGGGACGCGCAAAACATTTTCGAGCGCGTCTTAAGCTGAACGTGAACCTCCAGCCCGATGGTCGCGATGTAATTCATCTCTTCAGATTTCTCGCACAACGGCCACAAAGGTCACAACGAAATATCGGATGACTCTGATTCGCCATCTAAACGGCCGTTGATGATTCGTTTAGTTCCGTTTTTCAAATGCGCTTCTCCGAAATTAATGAGCAGACCGAGTTTCAAACCGCTAAGCCGCAGTTGAGTCAAAAGCTGCTTCGCGTGAACGGGGAGCAGCGCTTCTACGGATTTGAGTTCGGCAATGACCTTTCCGTTCACGACAAGATCAGATCGAAAGGCTTCATCAAATCGAACATTATCGTAGGTTATAGGCATTGGCTTTTGGCGTTCTGCTATTAAACCACTCTTTCTTAATTCGTAGTCCATGATGACTTCGTAAACCGACTCGAACAGACCCGGGCCAAGTCTTGTGTGCACACGAAATGCCGCGTCCAAGACTTGCCTTGCAATGTCATTCTCGGTCATCACGTCGTGCCCCTTTGTGGACTTTGTGCGAGACTATTTCTGCGTCGCGTAAGTCAGGGCCGCGTTCAGATCGAATGTTTTCAATCGACCTCGCAGGTCGGGGTCGTTCGCCGCGTCAATGATGCGATGATCTTGAATCAACTCGAGCAATTGCCCCTGCGCGAGCATTTGCGAGATCTCTTGGTCATTGCGCAGGGCAATGATTTTCGGGTGCTCGCTCAGTTCTCGTGCGCCCGGAAAAGATAAAAATCGCTCCGCATTTTGAGGATTTGCCACTACTGCTGAAATCTTTTCGATTACATCATAGGTTTTCTGTGGAACAACATCGATTTTCTTGACCGCGTTGCCGATCACCCCCATCTCGAGCGAGTTTCTCAGACGTGCCAAAGATGTCGTTAAAGACGCCTGGTCTTCATTCGCTTCGCCCAAAAAGCGCCGCCGCACATCGACAGCATGGAGGACACTGGAGTCGCTTGCCTGTTCGCGAACTTGCGCGTCAGCCACTGAACCAATCGCTCGGACAGCGACCACGATCAGCCAGACAACGAGTACACCGAAGAATACTCCGAGCACCGCGCCGGTCGATCCGTAAAGCACTCGAACGATCACGGAGTCATGTTGGTTCGTTCGCCGAAAAAGAGCCGAACCAATCCCGCTAATTAGCGCGTAAATGATCAACGCAAAGATGGCGCCGGCTAAGATCGATAAGAGCGCGTCCGGCATCCTGACAAACATGCCGAGCAGTGGCGCAAGAAATTTGCCGCCGAAAAATGCGGCGAAATATGCGGCGATGAGCGCGCCCAATCGCGCCACTTGCCGCGGCAAACCACGCCGCCAGCCCCGCAAAACTTCGAACAGAATCAAAGCAAGCGCGAAAGAGACAAAGACAAGCTGCCAAAGCGGCGACCCGGCGGCGGCTTGAAGTTGGGAGTTCATTCGTTCGAAAAACTAATTGCACGCTGGCGCAGGGTGTGATCGCACAGCACGAGTGCGGCCATCGCTTCGACCATCGGGACGGCGCGCGGCAAAACGCACGGATCATGACGACCGCGGGCCACGAGTTTCGTTTGTTCGCGCGACGCGCTGACCGTTTTTTGTTCACGCGCAATCGTCGCCGTCGGTTTGAACGCCACTCGAAAATAAATCTCTTCTCCGTTCGAGATCCCGCCCTGGATACCGCCGGAATAGTTTGTCGATGTTCGAATCTCGCCGCCGCGCATTTCAAACGGATCGTTGTGCTCCGAGCCGCGCATGCGCGTAGACGAAAAACCGGACCCGATCTCGAAACCTTTCGTCGCCGGCAAACTGAGCATCGCCTTGGCCAAGTCGGCTTCGAGTTTATCGAAAACCGGTTCGCCCAAACCGACCGGCGCGTTGCGCACCACGCACTCGATCACACCGCCCAACGAATCTCCTTCGGCGCGAGTTTTTTCAATCAATGAAATCATTTTCTTCGCCAACGCTCTATCCGGACAGCGGACCATGGTTGCATCGACATCGCCGGTTTTCACCTTCGACCTGTCGATCTTCGCCGCGAGCTCATGGATTTGTGTGACGTAAGCGACGATGTCGATCTTCGGATAAAACCAGCGCAGCACTTTTCGCGCGACCACAGCGGCGGCTACGCGCCCGATCGTTTCGCGCGCGGAAGCGCGTCCGCCACCCTGCCAATTCCGAATTCCGTATTTCGCTTCATAGGTGAAGTCGGCGTGTGACGGCCGGAATTTTTTTGCGACCTCCGCATAATCCTGCGGCCGCGCATCTCTATTGCGAACGAGCATTCCGATCGGCGTGCCGAGTGTTTTGCCCTCAAAGATTCCGGAAAGAATTTCGCAACGATCTTCCTCCTGCCGTTGCGTCGTAATTTTGCTCTGGCCCGGGCGCCGCCGGTCGAGTTCGCGTTGAATGTCGGCCTGGCAAATGTCGATCTTCGGTGGACAACCATCGATCACGACGCCGATGCCGCCGCCATGAGACTCACCAAAGCTCGTGACGCGAAAGAGTTGGCCGAATGTGTTGCCCATTGAGGCGAGAAGTTAAACGATATGCACGAGATTTGTAGGGCATTTCTGTGAAACGCCAGCGGCTGACACAGCCGCCCTGCAACTTCAAATTGCTTCCAGGGCGCTCTTCAGGTCGTCCACCAAATCCCGCAAGTCTTCGACACCGACCGACAATCGAACCAGCGAATCTGTGACACCCAGTTTCTCGCGTTGCTCTTTTGGCACCGACGCGTGGGTCATGAGCGCGGGATGATTGATCAAGCTTTCCACTCCGCCCAAACTTTCCGCGAGCGCGAAGAGATGTGTGTTCTCCAAGAATCGACGCGTTCCCTCCAGATCCGTTCTTAAAACGATCGTGACCATTCCGCCAAAGCCGCGCATTTGAGTGCGAGCGAGATCGTGTTGCGGATGCGACTTCAATCCAGGATAGCTGACTGACTTCACTTGCGGTTGTTCTTCTAGCCAGCGCGCGATCTCGAGTGCGTTCGCGCAATGGCGCTCCATCCGCAGCGCCAGTGTCTTCAAACTTCGCAAGACGAGAAAACTGTCGAACGCGCCCGCGATCGCACCGACCGAATTTTGCAGAAACCACATTCGGTCGCCGAGTTCCTTGCTATCTCCGACGACAGTGACTCCACCAACCATGTCGGAGTGTCCGTTCAAATATTTGGTTGCTGAATGGATCACCAGATCAAAACCAAATTCGATCGGCCGTTGGATCCAGGGAGTGGCAAAGGTGTTGTCGGAGATTGAAATAATTTTGTGTTCGCGCGCGACCTTCGCGATCGCTTCCAAGTCGATGATCTTGAGCAGCGGATTGCTCGGGGTCTCGATCCAGACCATTCGCGTGTTCTTTTTGATCGCCGATTCAAAGCGAGACGCGTTCGTTAGATCCACATATGTAAAATCGAGGTTCGCCGAGACGCGGCGGACTTTTTCGAAAAGACGAAACGTGCCGCCGTAAAGATCGTCGCTGACGACGACATGCGAACCACTTTCGAGTAAATCGAGCGCGGTGGACATGGCGGCGAGTCCCGAAGCAAATGCAAAACCCCGCGTTCCGCTTTCGAGATCGGTGACACACTTTTCGTAGGCGAGACGAGTCGGATTGATCGAGCGCGAGTAGTCATAGCCTTTGTGCTTGCCGGGACTTTCCTGGACGTAGGTCGATGTTGCGTAAATCGGCGTTATGATCGCGCCCGTCGTCGGATCGGGCTCCTGACCGGCGTGAATCGCGCGGGTGGCGAACTCGTGTTGTTTCTTCATGTCGATCTAATTTAGTTGCAGATGAATTTGGAAACCAGGAAGCCGGGAGAGATAATCAAGAAAGCAGGAACACAGGAAAATCTGCCTCTTGTCCAATTCCTGGTTTCATGGCTTCCAGATTAAAGGTATTCGCGCGTCGGCGGCACCGAGGACTTCGGCATGTGCAACCGCAAATAGGAAAGCAAATCAGTCCGCGTGATTAGCCCCAGAAATTTGTCACTGTCCATCACGATGGCGACACGGCCGCGATCGAAAACCTCGAGCAGATCGTTGATCTTTGCTGTCGGCGGCAACGTTTCCAACTTGTCGGTCATCGCGTTCTTCACCGGATCGTTAAAGTGCGTTGAGTCGCGATGCACCTTAACGAGGACGTCGGACTCATCGAGAATGCCGATCGCGCGTCCACTTTGATCGACCACCGGCAATTGCGAAACGTCGGCGTCGCGCATCCGCTTGAACGCGGTGAGCAACGTGTCAGTTGGCCCGACCGAAATGACTTCGCCCGCTTCATAACGATGCGAAATCAGGTCGTTCAGGTCGCCGTACGGCTGGCGGTGAATGAAGCCCTGCTCTGCCATCCAAAAATCGTTGTACATCTTGGAAAGATATTTGTTTCCGGTATCGGCCACGAAACTGACGACGCGTTTGGGCTGGGTTTGTTGACGGCAGTAACGGAACGCGCCCGCGACCAGCGTTCCGGTCGATGAACCGCCGAAAATTCCTTCCTTCTGCAAAAGTTCGCGCGCGATCGCGAAACTTTCTTCATCGTCGATCTCGAAAGCGTCAGTCACGAGCGACATGTCCGCGATCTCGGGAATGAAATCTTCGCCAATGCCTTCGACCGCCCAGCTGCCGGGCTCCACCAACTTCCCGGTCTTAACATATTCATAAAGCACCGAGCCGGTTGGATCGGCCAGAACCATTTCGATTCCGCGCCGCGGTTTCACTCGATTAAAAAAGCGGCCAAGCCCGGTCAATGTCCCGCCGGAACCGACGCCGCAAACGATGGCATCAACATCGTGCCGCATTTGTTCCCAAATTTCCGGACCGGTCGTGCGCTCGTGCGCGAGCGGATTCGCCGGATTGCCGAATTGATTCACGTAAAACGCGCCCGGAATTTCTTCGGCCAGGCGCGCGGCAACATCTTGATAATATTCGGGGTGCCCACGCGTCACGTCTGATCGAGTCAGCCGCACTTCGGCGCCGAGCGCGCGCACGTGCGAGATTTTTTCCTGCGACATCTTGTCGGGAATAACAAGAACGACGCGATAACCTTTTGCCCCCGCAACCAGCGCGAGACCGAGTCCAGTATTTCCCGCAGTCGCTTCAATCACTGTGCCGCCAGGTTCGAGTTTTCCTTCTTCCTCCGCGGCCTCAATCATCGACAACGCGATGCGGTCTTTGATCGACCCAGTCGGATTTTGATTTTCCAACTTTAAAAAAAGCTGACAGGGGCCAGTATCGAACTGTGTGATTTCAACCAGCGGGGTCTCGCCAATGAGCGATAGAATCGCCGGCGGCTTTTTCATTGAAGTCGGCGCTATCGGAACTTCGAGCATATCTAGAATAGAGTGAGCATTTCGCCCGGATAGTCGATCACGACTTTGTAATTCCGGAGAAAATTGTAGCCGACGATGCCATCGAGCTTCGCGCCCACGGCTGTGTTCAACATCTCGAAGAAATCTGCGACCACGACTGCCATGTTGTCGATCTTAGCTCCGCCAAGCTGAAAAGATTGAAGCATGCCGGCCGAAAAATCGACCGACGCGCCGCCGGTTGTGCCCGCGCCCACCGGCGAACTTTCGACACCGAGTTGTTTGGCCAGCTCGGGAGCGATCGCAGTGGTCGAGGTGCCGGTATCGATCGCAAATTGAAACGGTCCACGCCCGTTTGCGTGCACATCAACTAAAATGAGCGGCTTCGCCGGACTGGCCAAACGAATTGGCACTTCAGTTTTTGCGACGCGGCCAAAACTTTCCACGCGCTTCGGATCGTCAAAATGAATTTCACAATCGCGATAGTCGATCGTAACCCGAAAATGTTTCAGAAAATTGTAGCCGAGATCGCCATCGATTTTCGCGCCGATGGTTTTGCCGATCTGCGCAAGATCGACAATGCCAACATCGACATCGTGCAATTTGGTTTCGCCGACCGAGATCGAATCGACTTTCGCGAGCGACACCGAAACTTTGCCGCCGGCACTCTGACCTTCCTTTGAGCCGATCACCTTTGCTTCGAGTTGTTTCGCCAGCTCCGACGAAAGCAAGGATGTCCCCGCCCCAGTATCGAGAATAAAATCAAATGGTCCGCGATCGTTTACATGGACTGGCAAAAGAATGAGTGGCTGCGCGCCGCCAGCAAGACGGAATTTATTGCTGTTCCGGGAAAGCGTCGCGGCCGTCATTCGGGCAACTTGGGTTCGCCCTTATGCGACCATTCCGACTGGCTGTCTTCGAGAAATTGCTGGAGCATCGGAAAACGAACTTCGCCGTAGTTCAAAGCGTAGCGAAGATCGCCTCCTTTATAAATCCAGGTCGTCGGAATCCATGAGAGCGGCATTCCGGCAAATTGTTTGATCTTGGCGTCACCGCGGCGCGGCCCGGGATCGGCCAGAACCGTCACGTTGGGTTGGTCGGCGATCTGGAATTTGGAGAGCATCGATTTTCCATCGCCACCATCGTTCCAAACGGAAACGAAATAAAATTTCACCTGCGGATGGTCTCTCACCATTTTCAACCAGCCGCCGTCTTTGAGTTCGGCCTGACAATTGGAACACCATGGCGCCCACAAGTGGACAACGCTCAAGTCAGGCGATCTGATAGCGGCGAGAATTGCTTTTTCCGCTGGGGGTTTGCTCAGGAGATCCTTGTCTTGAGCACGAACTGAAGTAATCGCAATCAGCGCAGCCAGGACCGACCCGCCTGCGCCAATCGCTACGGCGCGGCAAGCAATTCGCAAGATCGACATCTTGTCCCAAATATGGAGAGAAACGCACCATGCTCAACGCTGACTTGGAGTTGTGTTTCCACTGAAACCGGCGTAGGGGAGCAATCGGCTTAGAAATCAGGCGAACATGATGCCACCGACAAGCAAAAGAACATCGACGGAAGTTTTCGAGTGTGAAGCGTGCGGCGTCCGAAAGCGTCTCGAGTCAGCCAAGCGACATTGGTGCGATGTCTGTACCGGTGGCTCGCCGGTGGAAATGCGCCGGACCAGGGACAAGTGGAAAACCACGAGCAGAGTTCCGAGCAGCCATTAGGGAAGAGATCACCAAACCTCTCAACGACATCTCGCCTCACGGATGAGCGTTTGACCAATCGCGCCAAAACGCATACTGTGGCGCTCCGTTTTCCGATGCTTTAGCCGCACGGAAAAAATCGATCCCGCCACGGCGGGATCGCTGCCCAAGGAGGCCTTTTTAATTATGGTGCAAATGCAGGATGTGATGTCGAAGCCGATGCCGGATTTCCGGGAAGGCAGCATCGTCAAAGGACGTATTTTGGAAGTTCGCCCGCGCGAAGTGCTGGTCGACATCGGTTACAAATCGGAAGGCGTCATTGCGCTGGCGGAATTTGAGGACATGGAAAATCTCGAAGTCGGCGATGAAGTCGACGTGTTGCTCGAGCGACTCGAAAACGACGAGGGCATGGTTGTGCTTTCCAAAGAGAAAGCAGCTTACCGCCAAAATTGGAACAAGATCGCGAGCGTGTTTCAGGAAGACGGCTTGATCAAAGGCAAGGTCAAATCAGTCGTGAAAGGCGGATTGATGGTGAACATCGGCGTGGAAGCATTTTTGCCCGCGTCGCAAATCGACATCGTGCCGCCGAAAGATTTGCAGCAGTTCGTTGGTAACACTTACGATTTCAAGATCGTCAAGATCAACGACGATCGTCGAAATGTGGTGCTGAGCCGGCGCGAGTTGATCGAGCAGGAGCGCAGCGAGAAGCGCCAGAAGTTCATGGACAGTGTGAACGTGGGCGACCGTGTTACCGGCACGGTGAAAAATCTGACCGACTTCGGCGCGTTCATCGATCTCGATGGAATGGACGGCTTGCTCCACATCACCGACATGACCTGGGGGCGACTCGGGCATCCGAGCGAGCTGGTCAAAGTTGGACAACAGCTCGAAGTCCAGGTCCTCGATATTAATAAAGAGAAGGAACGCGTCTCGTTAGGTCTGAAGCAGACCCAGAAAAATCCATGGGACCAGATTGAAGAGCGTTTCCCCGCCGGCCAGAAGGTGAAAGGCAAAATTACAAACCTCGTTCCTTATGGCGCGTTCGTGGAATTGGAGGAAGGCGTCGAAGGTCTCATTCACGTTTCCGAGCTCTCGTGGACGAAGCGAATCATGCGGCCATCCGATATTTTGACCGTTGGCCAGGAAGTCGAAGCCGTCGTCCTCGGCGTTAACAAAGAAGAGCAGAAGATTTCTTTAGGGTTGCGTCAGCTGGAACCGAATCCGTGGGACGAAATCGAACATAAATTCACCATCGGCAGCCGCGTGAAGGGAACGATCCGCAACATGACCGCCTACGGCGCGTTTGTGGAGCTCGATGAAGGGATCGACGGAATGATTCACGTCTCGGATTTGAGTTGGACCCGGAAGATCAATCATCCAAGCGAAGTCTTTAAGAAAGGCGACGACGTCGAAGCCGAAGTCATCGACATCGACAAAACGAATCAGCGGATCAGTCTCGGCATCAAACAACTGAGCGAAGATCCGTGGAAGAACATTGATCAGAAATACAAGATCGGCGACCTGGTCAAGGGCAACGTGACCAAACTCGCGAGTTTCGGCGCGTTCGTGCAATTGCAGGACGACATCGATGGGCTCGTGCACATTTCGCAGCTGAGTGAAGACCATGTTGCGAAAGTGAAAGACGTCCTCAAGGTCGGCCAGGAAGTCGAAGCGCGCGTCATTAAGGTCGACAAAGTCGAGCGTCGCATGGGATTGTCGATCAAAGCCGCCAATTACTCCGAGGAACAATTGCGCAAGGAAGCCGAAACGTTCGACGCGCTCCGTCCCGGCGAGGACATGGTCGGATTGGAGAAAGCGTTCGCCGCCGCTGAACAGGAAGAATACCGGCCTGGCGAAGCGAAAAAGGAACCAAAGGGGGCCAAAGAATCAAAACCGGCAAAAGAGGCGAGGGAATCCAAGCGCGAGTCGAAGAAAGAGTCGAAGAAGAAATAGTCAGTCATCGTTAGCGCGCGACCGCTTGCGTAGATTCAGCGTTAGTTCAGGTGATGCTGCGAGAGAGCATTGCCGATAAGGCTTATGCAGAATTTTGATATCAGTAAGACCGAATCAGGTTTGCACGTCGAAGGGTTTCCTGATGCCGCTGCAATCGGGGTGTCTTCACAGGCTGATGATTTATGCGACGCGCTGACCAGAGAACTTGAAGCCGAGCCATATGAAAAGCTGATCGCTCGTGAACCTGCGCGCTATCGAATCCCAACGATCGGAGATATGAGAAAACGACGCAGATAACCGACTTCCGGTCGAAGGAATCCAAGCGCGAGTCGAAAAAAGAATCCAAGAAGAAGTAATTTAGTTGGACCGTTGCGGGCGGTTATGTCACGCAGCTTTAGTCGACATCAGCTTCGATTGTTAATCAGCGCAGTTTTGTTGTCGATCCTCGCCGCTTGTGGTGGTCCTTCCCGCGAGATCGTCGGTAAATGGCGGACGTCGTCCGATCCGAACTCAGTCGTTTGGGAATTTGCTGACAACGGGCTAATCCTGATCGGCAGCACTCGAGGCAGATTTAGATTTGGGGACAGCGATCGAGTGAAAATTGAGACGCCGTTCGGGACCTCGGTTTATCAAGTCACAATTTCGCGTGACCACATGACATTCCGAGAGTCGACCGGTTCGCGGCTTGAATTTAGCAGAGTGAAATAAAGCGACGTCACCTTCCCGCGACGCTGGGCTAAAAATTGCACACCGATTGATTCAACGGCTCTGAGTTCATCCAAGAAAAAGCGTGAAGATCCGTCATTCACGACAAGAAAGAAACCGCGACGATCTTAAGCGGCTGGATTATTGTGTAGCTGTGATGAACGCCTGCTCGATGCTGCCGCTGAGCAGCAATCAATTGATGGTTTTGCGCAAGCAGGCCGAGGCAACGCCGGCATGAAGGGCGCGGCGGGTAGAATTTCGAAAAGCGTAAGGAGCAAACGAAACGCATCCCGATCCTCTGATCAGGAAGTGATGCGACATCTTTCGCGCTCGCAGATTTTCAAAGATTACGAACGGGCATTCACCGAGGCCATGGGTTTGCCCCTGAATATCCGAGGGCACGATTCGTGGTCGCCGGCGCACCATGGAAAAGAGAATGGCGATTCACTCGCGTCGATTCTGGCTCGTTTCAACAAAGCGCGCGCCGCGTGTTTAAGGGCCCAAAGCGACGCGTCTCGCGAACCGGGCTCGACAACGCGCACCGTTACGTGGTTTGCCGGACTCTCCGAAAGCGCAGTGCCGGTGTATATAGGCGACCACATTCTTGGTTTTCTCGAGACCGGCGAAGTGATGCTCAAGAACCCGACCAAGAAACATTTCGTGACCATTACCCGGCAGCTCCGCGCGTGGGGCTACAAGACAGATTGGAAGCAACTTGAGCGGGCTTATTTTCGGACGTGCGTCTTATCGCCGGACCGGTATCGCGCGATGTTGCGGCTCCTGAGTATTTTTGCGCAACATCTTTCGATCTTGTCGAATCAGCTGGTAGTAGGCCGCGAGAAGGAAGAGTCCGCGAACATGGCGCGAACGCGGCAATTCATCGAGAAGCATCAGGCGGAGCCGCTGTCGCTCGGGCGGGTAGCCCACGCGGCCAACATCAGCAGGCATTACTTTTGCAAGATGTTCAAGAAAGCGACTGGGATGAATTTCATCGATTACCTCTCGAGGGTCCGAGTGGAGAAATCGAAGACGCTTTTGCTCAATCCCAACTCGCGAATTAGCGAAGCTGCCTTCGCCTGCGGATTCCAATCCATGACCAACTTCAATCGCGCGTTTAAGCGAATCGTCGGCCGCTCTCCGACGCAATTTCGCGAATCGCTTCCGAAGCTGCGGCGCTCGGTATAGCGCTGTTCGTCCGGTAAAAGAGGCCGAGCAGTTCGGCGAGACGTGACTCATAGGAGTCGCAGGTGGGCAATTGCCGTTCGGCTCGACCCAGTCGGGATGCTGGACGCGCAAGGCGTGGTGGATCTGTTGCTGGAGTTGGGTGTAAGAGTTGATTTTATCAAACATGGGAATGACTCGTGAAGACTCAAGTGTGTCGCGGGACGGCAACAGGCGACTAGGTTAGCCGCCTTACACTGGTGGGGCGAACGCACGGAACACTGTCAGGCTGTGGGTCTCGCCAGCGCCTACCTCAACATTTCCGACGACTAGCGCCTCACGACACTCAGACTATTCTTCGCCGCATGAGCCGACCGAAGGACCCGTCGACCCGCCGCGTATGTGTACACCGTAGCCACCAGAGATCACCCGCCGCACTGCTTCGCCGGTTTTGGGATCAACGTGAAGCGGCTTGTCGCGGATGCTTTGCTTAACCTCAAAGCGCCGTACCGGCTTGGTGGCATCAGTGGTTTCGTAAATGTAAGTCGGCATTGTTCAACGAAAAATGATTCGGGCGACATTTGCCGCGCGAGGAATATGCAGTTCGAGCAGGGCTTTCGCAGCCTCGTCCTCGGTCAGGCAATGTCTGCGGACGACTGCAGAGATGGCATTGGCGACTTGTGCGTCGCGGACTATCTCGCAGAATTCGATGAGGTGCATCTGATGGGATATTCTACATCAGTTCTTGATATACGGCTGCTATTTGTTTGGTCGCGTCTCGGCTGGTTTTACTCCCTCGGTTTCTGAACCTGTCTCGCAGCGGCCACTTCGTTCTTCTGATTTCTAGATTCAGCAATCACATCCGCTTTCATCCCCCTGCCTGCCCGCGATGGCGGATAATCCGCGGTGGATTGAGAGATTCCTGGACCATTCGCCTTCGCTCAAAGCAGGCTTCCGCTCGGAATGACAAACGCTGCGTACGCAAAACGCGCCTTTCCGCTTCGCGTGAAACAAATTCGGCGAAGCAGAAAAGGCGCGAATGTTAGTCGTCGATTTTAGCTCTTAATCCTCGTCGAGGATAACGCGGTCGACGAGCATGTTGTCACCCTCAGTGACATAATGCACGCGAACCGGCACGCCCACTCTGATGCGCGTGCGCACGGTGGTCTCGTCGAGTTCCTTACCACTTCTCGTCACATAGACGACCCTCTTGCCGAAGCGGTAATGTCTCGGGCCGGCACTTTCCTTCAGCACGATGGTGCTACCCGGAGAAAACTCCGTGATCGTGCCGGTTCCCTCGGTCGTGGTCGTAGTGGTGGTGGTTTCGGAAACCTGTGCCCACGCGAACGGAGCCGCGACTGCCAATGCCATACTGAGTATTAGCTTCTTCATTAATATTTAGACGCGGCGCCGCGCGCGCATATTCGGATTTCATTTTGCGTTTCTCGGTGATTTGCCGAGAAAGTCGAAATGCAACTCAGCGAATATGAAATTTCTCGACGTCATTTTTGTGACAGGCAGAAATTGGTTCCATGCAAACGAACTCGTCAGCGACACCGCCGCCGTTAATCTGGATGACGAGCTGGTCGATACCGTGCGCTACAAGGTTCAATAACTGGCGCATCCGCTTGCGAATGGTCATCGTTTAGGCTTGTCGTCGGAATTGTCGGCTGTCATCCTACGCGACGCAGCTCACTTAGAAAACCGAAAGGAGATCAATATGCTTGGTCGGATTCTCGCGTTTCTTTACGGATTAGTTTGTTACCTCACCTTTCTGGTCGCATTTTTGTATGCGATCGCTTTCGTCGGCAACATCGGTCTTGTTCGAAAGACGATCGATTCGGGACCGTCGGCGCCGCTGACAAAAGCGCTCATTATCAACGCCATTTTGCTGAGTCTCTTTGCCGTGCAGCACAGCGTAATGGCGCGACAATGGTTCAAGCGCGCCTGGAAAAAAATCGTTCCCGAACCGGTTGAGCGCAGCACCTACGTTTTACTGGCGAGTCTGATTCTGTTGCTCCTCTTTTGGAAATGGCAGCCGATGAAAGGGATTATTTGGGACGTGCGCAACCCAAATGGTCGCACGGTGCTGACGGGTTTGTTCTGGATCGGCTGGGGCTTGGTCCTCGTTTCAACATATCTGATCGATCACTTTGGTCTCTTCGGGATGAAGCAGGTCTACAATTATTTGGTCGGCAAACACGACGAACCGCCGCCATTCAAAACGCCGACGTTGTATCGAATGGTGCGTCATCCACTTTATCTCGGATTCATTATTGCCTTCTGGGCTACGCCGCGAATGACGACCGGTCACCTCTTCTTTGCCATCATGACCACGGCTTACATTCTCGTCGCCATTCAATTCGAAGAGCGCGATCTGATTCGCTTCTACGGCGACAGCTATCGAAAGTACCGCGAGCAGGTTTCGATGTTGTTCCCGCTGCGCCTGCGAAAACGCTGACGTAGGTAAACCGTTAATCGCTCAAAAAACGCGCGAGCAGTTTATGGAAGTGATGCGTGCCGGTCTCGCGGCGCGGCGAGTAACGGCCCCGATCATAAAGACGTGAGCGGACACCGCGCTGAACCGCTTCGACTACTTCCTCATCTTCCATTTCCACGCGATGCAAATCCGAGCCAACGCCGGTTGATTGTCGATCTTTATCCCAGACGTAGCTCAGGAACGAAACTTTCGTGCGATCAGGCCCGAGCGGATAAACGACGTTCACGGAAATTCCCCACGGATAAAAATTCAGCATCAGATTCGGGAATAACCAGCAATAGAACGCCGCGACGTTCTTACCGAAATCGGGATGATCCTTGGGCAACTCGAATGAATCCTTCTTCGATTTGCCGACGCCAATCTGAATCGACCCGTACGGATTCAGGTCGTGACGGTATTCAGCGTAATCCAAACCACTCAAACTCGTGCCGTGCACGTACGGGAGATGAAATTCTTCCAGATAATTGTCGCAATAGAGCGCCCAGTTCGCTTTCAGGAAATAATCGTGTGACGTGGATGGATCGAAGACTGCGCGGTCAACCGGAAGAAAACTGACTCGCTTATTTAGGGGCTCGATCCATTCCGCGAACGAAAACACCGGATTGAGGTTACAAAACAGAAACGGCCCCCAGCGTTCGAGCGCGACACGCGGCAGGTTGTCCTTCTCGCTTGGAAAATTTGCGACGCCATCGAATTCAGGCATCGAAACGAACGAACCATCAAGCGCGAACTTCCGGCCATGATAACGGCAGCGCATTCCCTTGACGTGCCCCTCGCCTTCTACAACGAGCGTTCCGCGATGCGTGCAGACGTTGGAGAGACAACGCGTTGCCATCTTCTCGTCGACCGTGAGGAGCAACGGTTCATCGAGACAACCTTCCAGCAAAGTGAACGGCCGGACATGCCCGGCCGTTTTCAATTGCGCGGATTCGCCGACGAATTGCCACGAATGGGTGAAGATCTTTTCCTTCGCGCGTTCGTACCAGACAGGGTCGACATAGACCTCCGCGGGCAACGTCTCCGCGTTCGCGATGTCGTCAGCGATCTGGAATTTCTTTTTGCTCACGTGTGAAAAATGAATCTATGATTCAAACACGTCGAGGTATTTAATGCCGGAGCCGGTGTTGAAAATCACGGCCTGCTCGCCGCTGTCGATCTTTCCGGACGCGCGAAGCTTTTTGAGAGCGACGAAACAAGCTGCGCCTTCCGGCGCAACGAAGAGACCTTCTTTCGAGCCGACTTCAGAGACAGCCCGGATTATTTCCTCATCCTCAACGGCGATCGCGCCGCCTTTCGAGTCACGCAGAATTCGCAGCATCAGAAAATCGCCGATCGCTTTCGGAACGCGCAAACCGGATGCAACCGTGTGCGCATTTGGAAATTCGGCGGCGAATTTTTCGCCAGCTTCGAACGCGCGCACGATCGGCGCGCAGCCGCTTGCCTGCACGGAGAACATTCTCGGCCGCTTGCTGTCGATCCAACCGAGCTTTTCCATTTCATCGAACGCTTTCCACATCCCAATCAAACCGGTGCCGCCACCGGTTGGATAAAGAATGACATCGGGCAATTTCCAATTCAGCTGCTCGGCAATTTCGTAACCGAGCGTCTTCTTGCCTTCGATGCGATACGGTTCTTTCAATGTGGAAAGATCGAACCAGCCTTCTTTATCTTTGCGGCGGGCGATCTCCGCGCCACAATCGGTGATCAGCCCGTCAATGAGCGTGACGCGCGCGCCGAGCTCGCGACACTCGATAACGTTCGCGCGCGGTGTGTCGCGCGGCATGAAGAGGTGTGCTTCGAGCCCAGCGCGCACGGCATAAGCGGCGAGCGCACCGCCGGCGTTTCCAGCACTCGGAACGGCGAGTTTCTCGGCGCCGAGATGTTTCGCCATTGAAACGGCCACGCTCATTCCGCGCGCTTTGAAACTTTGAGTTGGATTCAGCGACTCGTCTTTGATCCAAAGATCGACATCTAAATCGGCGGCAAATTTCTTCGCCGGCAACAACGGTGTTCCGCCTTCGCCGAGGGAGACCGGCGCCGCATCTTTCGGGAGCGGCAAAAGTTCGCGATAACGCCAAAGCGATTTCTCCCGGGTTCTGAACGTCTCGCCAACGCTTGACCGTTTAAAGCGGTCAAGCTTGCTGATGGCAACAAGATCAACAACGGCGAACAAAGGTTTCCTGCAGCCAGTGCAAAGATTTTGCAGCCGAGATGAATCGTGGCGCAGCCCGCACGCGATGCATTCAAGGTGAGTCAGAAACATAAAAGTCAATCTGGAGACCAGGAATCCAGGAAGGGAATTACGAACAGGAAAAGAAAAAAGCGAAGGCCCTTTTCCTGGTCT
>WNFX01001452.1_pt1 | contig 24373 bp, 23 predicted proteins | sample 5400111 | NCBI WGS metagenome assembly WNFX01 (sample SAMN13153363, study PRJNA577476) | soil metagenome | isolation source: 40 cm soil or saprolite under grassland replicate 1 | place: USA:California | collected 2016-06-15
GTATGTAGATGTCAGAGAATCGGCGTTCTTTGAAATCCGGTAGCGGCGATTGACCTCAATCGCCATAGCGGTTCAATGAACCGCCGCTACCAATGTTGACCGCCGCCGCCAGAGCCGAGCAGCGCAAGCGCTCTTCGGCTCTGGTGACACTAGCGCAGTGGTCCCACCCGTTCCCATTCCGAACACGGCAGTGAAACGCTGCAGCCCCGATGGTAGTACGGCGACAGGCCGTGCGAGAGTAGGACGTCGCCAGAACTAAAGCCCCGCCGCGTTGATTCCGGTGGGGCTTTTGCTTTCTGGAGACGGCCTACTCGAGCAGAGAACACGGTATGCTGGGAAGCCGCCGGGTAGACGGTCAAGCCCGCGCGGGTAGCGGGCGAGCGAGTGGGAACGAGCGAGTCAACAGGACGTCGCCAGAACTAAAAACCCCGGTGAGTTTATCTCAGTGGGTCTTTTACATTTCGAGCACGGTGCGGCGGAACGCCGCATGCAGTAAGAGAACATCGCCGCGTGGCAGCGGCGAGATAGACGGTCAAGCTGGCGAGGGCAGCCGGTAAGCGAGCGGGAGCAAGTGAATACGCCGTGGTGGGAAACCGGCGGATAGACGGTCAAGCTTGCGAGGGTAGCAAGAGAGCAAACGGCGTTTGCGAATCAATCAATAGGACGTCGCCAGAACCCCGCCACTTGAATCAAGTGGCGGGGCTTTTTTTGTACGTCCATCTCCGGGGAGCGGTCGCCCCGGCAACCTGGCGACCCCGAATGCCTTCGGGGTCGCGAACTTTTCCTGATCAAAGTGCGGTTGGGCTGTTAAGCTTACAGCGAATGAAATTGCCCGGCGATACAATCATCGCTCCCGAAAAACTCACGCGTTACCTTCTTGTTCGACAACCGCGCGGCGACAAATCCGCGTTCCTGGCGCGCGCTGGCTATACACTGGAAAACTCCGATCAACTGCTTCGCGACCTGCGGGCGCAACTCCTGTCACTGGACGCTACACCGCTTCATTCCACGAAATTTGGAGAGTTTTACGAAATTCGCGGCGCGCTCATGGGGCCAAACGGCATCACATTACGAGTCCGCTCCATCTGGATGAAAGAGCATTTGTCTGGCCTCACAAAGTTCATTACCTTGATCCCGGAAGGATAATTTACCGTGCGCTTTGAACTTTATACTGACGCCGCCCTCGCTCGCGACATTCCAGAACACGGGCTTTGCCGTGGTGACGTTGTGAAAATCGTCGATCATCATCAGTCGGCTAATGGCGAGAACGGCTACTCGATCGAAGTGTTCAACGCGCTCGGCGATACCATCGCCGTCACGGCCGTGCCAGAATCCGCGCTGGAACCGCTTCGCAAAAACGAAGTGCTCAGCGTGCGCGCATTGAGTGTCGCACCGTAGAATCCCACCAATTCACGATTCTCTGATCACAAATCACTAGCGCGCGAAGCGCGCAAGCTGAGAGACACAGGGGAAATTTCATGCGTTACAGTATGGCATCTGTGTCAACGCAAAAACGCGGAAGTGAAACGCTGCAGCCCAGTGGCAGTACGACGACAACCTGCCCTGCCTGCCCGCCGTGGCGGGAGCGAAGGCGAACGGCACGTCGCCAGAATTGAGCACCCGCTCTTGGGAACGAGAGCGGATCTTTTGCTTTGCGAATTTTTCGCGTGGTTGAGCCGCAAGTTCCGGCTATCGTTTGGCAGATTCGATGAAAACAGTTTGCGACAACTCGCAACTTCGGCTTTTTGGAGCACCATCCGCGTCGCGAACGAAAAACTCCGACGAACTTAAACTCCAACTCAAACAGTTCGACGAGTTCGGAGAAGCAACTCAGAGGATCGAAACGAACGTCGTAATCGAGCACGGCGCTAGTCTGTCGGTAGACACGTTCGTAAACGAATTTTGGACGGCGAAACAGCGACGCGCCAGCAGCCTCCACGAGATTTCCTACAGAGCGTGTTTCAAGCCGCAGCTACCGCGTTTTTTTATTGAACGGTTAACCAGCGAATCAGACACGGTCTACGATCCGTTTATGGGGCGTGGAACTACACTTGTTGAGGCTGCGCTGCTCGGACGTAAACCGCTTGGTTGTGATGCAAACCCGCTAAGCGTTGTGCTCGTTTCCCCTCGCCTCATTCCACCGCGCATCAATCGAGTGGCAGACCGGCTTCAAAAAATTGATTTTGGGCGTAGCGAATCGCTGCCCACTGACCTGTTGGCCTTTTACCACACTGACACTCTTCAGGAGATTTGCGCTCTTCGCAGCTACCTCCTCGATAAACAAAAGCACGGCACGCTCGACAACGTTGATGCTTGGATTCGTATGGTAGCCGTCAATCGACTGACCGGCCACTCCCCTGGTTTTTTTTCTGTTTATACGCTACCCCCGAATCAAGCCGTGTCGGTCGAATCCCAGACGCGCATAAATCAGCGGCGCGACCAAAGGCCCCCGCGGCGAAATGTGCCAGAACTGATTCTTCGGAAGTCCGAAGCACTTCTGTTCGACTGCGATGAAGAGACCCGGCGAATCCTTGATCGAAGCTGTAAAGACGTCGTGCTTTTGACAAAGGATGCATCATCGACTCCCGAGATTGAAACATCGTCAGTATCTTTAGTTGTCACTTCTCCACCTTTTTTAGACATCGTGGACTACGAAAGCGATAACTGGCTCCGTTGTTGGTTTTGCGGGATTGATCCAAAACGGCAAAGGCTCACGGTCGTTAAAGCTCTCGATAAGTGGCAGGCTGCCATGAGAAGCGTGTTTGCAGAGCTGGCACGAATTCTCCAGCCAAATGGCTATGTTGCATTTGAAGTCGGAGAGGTCCGACGCGGCACGATCAAGCTGGAGGAGGCTGTAGTTCCGTGTGGGGTCTCCGCAGGGCTGCAGCCCGTCCTGATTTTAATCAACGATCAGGAGTTTACGAAAACTTCAAACTGTTGGGGCGTTCAGAATCAAGTAGCGGGCACAAATACAAACCGCGTCGTTTTGTTTCGTAAATGACCTTCAGCCCGCGAGCGTTGATCGATGTCCACACTGCGCGACTATTATTTGAAACTTCAGGAATTCGAGAGTGCAACGCCCGTTGATCTGGTTGCACCTTGGCAGCCAGAAGTCGTTGAAGCGATTCATGGAGATTTTGCCGGCGCGTTAGCGAGCGGCGTCTTGCGTGAAGCGACCGTTAATATACCGGCGGGAACAAGTAATCAGTCAATCGGGAACAAAATTGCCGATTTTGCCGCAACGCGAATCGATACGGCACTCCAACAATTTCGAATCGAAAGCTGTCCGGGCCAGGGCTATCCGGATCGAATCCTGAGAAGGCTGCTGGACCAGAGCCGCTACCCGGCTGAACTCAAAGCCACGTCGGCTTGGAATCCAGCCGATTCGAACCGACGCGTAATCACATCTTCTACTGCAAAACTTCGACGCCAATTCACGCAGCCGATCAATCATTTACTGATAACGTTTTCTTACACACTTAACACTGTGACTGAACAAGCGAGCGTCACTGCCATTCGGATGGATTTTGTTGAGCCCGACACAATTGTAAATATTCGCCTCGAAGCATCGGTCAGTCATCGCTTGCTAGCTGAAGGGAAACACAGACATTTCACGTTGCGATGCATCAGCTAGGTCAAACAAGCCTACACTAGTTACTCGTGGCCACATTTGCCAGAAGCAGCGAAAAGCAAGAGTTCTCAAAGAACATGCCTAAGCGAATCGCCTCTGATCCGACAGCTTTCAAAAAGCTAGGCGAGCTGATCAAAGAACACGAAGCGAGTGGCAGAACTCGAAGTGCTGCCTTTCTAATCTGGTTTTTACAAACTGTGTATCGCCTCGATACAGTGGCAGCGCAGGATTCGGTTTGCGACAGGAAAGCGGATATGGGGATCGACGCATTAAGCGTCGACGACGATCAGAGCGAAGTCGTACTTTTTCAAGCGAAGCGAAGGGAGAGTCTGCCAGCGACGCTAGGTGACGCAGATCTTCGCCAATTTGTCGGTTCGATCAAACAGTTCCAGACGCGAGAATCTATCGATCGAATCGCAACTGAAACTTCGAACATGGAGTTAAGAAATTTGCTTCTTAACAACAGAATCGCAGAAAAAATCGCAAGCGGTTACAAAATTCGACCGATCTTTATTGCGAATGTGGCGGCCGACAAAAATGCCAGGGCGTACCTCAAATCAGCGTCGGCCGGAGGAGTAATCATCGATCTATGGGATTTGGAGCGCTTGACCCCAATTCTTAATCAGCTCGCCAAGGAATGGTTCGTTCAGACTCCGATAACTTTAAAATTGGCGCCGAATAAGTGTTTTGCACAGGGTGAAAGAGGGAATCCGGGCCTTGTGTTCGCGTCAGTTCCCGCTCTTGAGCTAGTGAGACTGCCTGGAATCGACGATACGCGTGTATTCGCGCAAAACGTTCGCCTCGGCCTCGGTAAAACTCGCGTAAACAACGAAATTTTCGAGTCTGTAAAACGAAAATCGGAGCACGGGCAATTTCTGACATTCCACAATGGTCTTACGATCGTCGCAAAAAACTTGAGTTTGCGAGGAAACAAGCTGGCGATGTCCAGATACTCAGTTTGCAATGGCTGTCAGTCCCTACTGACATTTTATAACAATCGTTCGCTGCTGACGTCGGATCTCGAGATTCTTGTTCGATTTGTGAAAGTTGGAGATGATCGTAAGGGCGCTGAAGCCATTGCCTATCGCACAAACAATCAAAATGCCATCTCGCTGCGCGACCTCAGCGCGAATGATTCGACACAAATCCAGCTCAAAGCTGAATACGATAACCTGTTCGGCGATCGTTCGGTGTACACAATCAAACGTGGCGAAGCTGTTGCCGGAGCCGAATTACACAACGAATACGCCGGACAATTGCTTCTCGCACTCAACATTCGCCAACCGTGGAGCGCACATCAAAAGTATAAAGTGTTTGGTGAACTTGAAGGGGAGATCTTCAGATATGGTGTAACGGCCGCGCACATCAGACTGGTTCAAACAATTGCCGATGAAGTGGATGATTTGATACACGAGATCGAAAACGAGCGGATTCAAAAGTACGGGCTCACAAAGTTTCTGATCGTTTATCTTATAGGAGAAGCACTGCGTTTAGAAGAAGACGGCAAGATTCTTTTGAGAGATCCTCTACCATATTTGCGAATGAAACAGAGCAATCCGAAGGCACAAAAACGGGAAGCTCGGGTGGTCAAACAAATTCGAGAATTGATTAACTTCGTTAACTGAACTGAACTACTTCATCGCCGATCAAGGCGGAGACGCCTACGATTACAAATCAGAATTCAAGTCGCCGAAGCAGGTCGGGTTGATTCGAACCGAAATCATAAAGGCGTACGAAAAAGATAAATTTCGAAAACGGCTTGCGTCGTTTAAGTTGCCCTCGTAGAAACCGGTTCAAATCTAGGTTAAGCTTTTGCCATGCTTACGAGTCAAAAAGTCATTGATGCCATCAACGAACAGATTGGATACGAGTTCAGCGCGGAGTTGCAATATTACGCGATCGGGGCGCATTTCGCGACCGAGGCGCTGCCGCAACTTTCCTCGCATTTTTTTCAGCAGGCGGAGGAGGAAAAAGGGCACGCACTGCGCTTCATCAAATACATTGTCGATGCGGGCGGGCGCGTGGTCATCCCGGCGATTGACGCGCCGAAATCGAAGTTTAAGACGGCGCGCGACGCCGTAAAACTTTCGCTCGACCAGGAGATTCATGTCACCCAGCAAATCAATGGGCTGGTGGAACTCGCGCGAAAGCAGAACGACTACATCACGATCAATTTTTTGCAGTGGTTCCTGACTGAGCAGCTCGAGGAAGTCTCTTCGATGGATAATTTGCTCAAGATTATCGAGCGCGCGGGCAACGATCTGTTGCAGGCTGACGAATATCTCGCCCGAGTGGGGTTAAGAACGATGCCCGAGCCGCCCAAAGAATAAAGGAAAACAATTAGAGATGTCTCGACTTTGCTCGACATGACAGAACGGATTGTTGAACGCGCGGAAGATAATCTCTTGCAAAGCGGTGAATACTTGGCTCGCGTAGGAGTGCGAGCCATTCCGGAGCCGCTGAGAGAGTAGACGTAGAAATATTTAGAGATTCCTCGACTCCGCTCGGAATGACAAAGGGCGGATGGCCAACGCAAATGCTGAATCTCGTGGTCGCCACCCGCCGCTACAGAGCCGAAGCTGATATGAACTTCAAAGATCATTTTTCGAAACAGGCTGCTGATTACGCGACCTTTCGACCAGGCTATCCACATGAGCTATTCGTTTACCTGGGGAGTATTGCGCCAAGTCGTCAGCTAGCGTGGGATTGCGGCACGGGTAATGGACAAGCTGCAGTCGGATTGGCATCGGTGTTCGATCGTGTGGTCGCAACCGATGCAAGCGAGAAACAGATCGCAAACGCCCAGCCGCACGAACGAGTCGAGTATCGCGTCGCGCCGGCTGAAAACAGCGGCATCGACTCAAGGACGCTTGATCTGATTACAGTCGCACAAGCCTTGCACTGATTCGACTTGGATCGTTTTTATGCGGAAGCGCAGCGAGTATTAAGACCTGACGGAGTCCTCGCTGCGTCGGCTTACAACTTGTTGCACATCGAACCGACAATCGATGAGGTCGTAAATCGATACTACTATGAAGTGGTCGGCCCTTTCTGGCCGCCGGAGCGCAAACTTGTTGAGCAGTTCGCCGATCTCCTCTTCCCTTTTCAAGAAATCGATCCGCCGAAATTCGAAATGACGGCCCAGTGGAACCTGGATCACCTGCTCGGCTATCTTAGCACGTGGTCCTCGACTCAACGGTTCATCGCCGCAAGAGGCATCGATCCGTTGGAACAAATAATTGATGGCCTTCGCGGTGTATGGGGAGATCCCGAGCAAACACGAAACGTTACGTGGCCACTCGTCGTGCGTATTGGCACAAACCAGACAGCGGCGGGCTCCAATGCGCCGATTAAAGCTAACTTTCACGCAAAATGGCGTGAATAGAAGCAGCCGCAGGCACCGATGACGAAACGGAAAAAGCAGAACGTCCACAGCGGATTCACATACCCTCAGCATTGTAAGGCGGTTATGATGCATGGATTTGGCAGAACAATTTAGAGATTCCTCGACTCCGCTGGGAATGACAAATAGGGGTGAACAAGTGCCAAGTGAAGACCCTTTCCCCACGGCAGACTAGGGACCGCAGCTCCTTGCAATAACTCCTTCGAGCGAAAACGCTTGAATAGAACAGTGTCACGGCGGTCTAATCGGTTACTATGATCATGAAAACAGCATTTAGTTTATTGGCCGCAGCGAGTCTGGCGCTTAGCAGCACAGCTTTTGCCGCGGGCGCTAAGACTTATCAAGTGACTGGGCCAGTCCTTGAGGTCACCGACACAATAATTGCGGTTCAGAAGGGCAAGGACCGTTGGGAAATCAATCGTGACGCCAACACGAAGGTTACGGGAGACCTGAAGGTCGGCGAGAAAGTGACCGTTACTTATACGATGTCGGCGACAGACGTGGAAGTGAAGGGAGGGAAAGGCAAAAAGAAAGAAGGAGCCAGTCCCGCCGCGTCACCTAAGCAATAAACAAAGAACGAATGAAATCGCCGGGTGCGCTTCAACCCGCCCGGCGATTTCTTTCTATGCCCACGTCACTGTGCGACGTGCGGACACGACTCGCAGCGCCCTGGCTCCAACAATTGCGCCCTCTACCGCCGCCGGCCGCTGCCGCCGAGAATTCCTCCGAGGATTCCGCGAGCGATTTGCCGGCCGATTTGGCTGCTCGCGGCGCGCATCGCGCTCTTGGCTATTGAAGTCGCAAGTGAATCGCGAACACCACCGCGCGGCCCGACTGTCGGTTGAAAGGCCGCCGTGACCGTTCCCAAGGCTTCCGCAAGCACCGACGGCTTAGGTTCCTCTCCGGATGGCGTGCTAACTCCCACCGGAGGTGCATCAGCCGTTTGCACTTTCTTTTCCGCACGAGCCTGTAATTTCTCGTAGGCCGATTCGCGGTCGATCGCTTTTTCATAATGACCTGCGAGGACTGAAGAACCTGTGATTTGCTTGCGCTGATCCGAGGTGATCGCACCAACCTGGCTGCGCGGGGGAACAATTTTCGCCCGCTCCACAATTTGAGGGCTGCCGTTTTCATCCAACATCGAGACGAGCGCTTCGCCAACCGCTAGCTGGGTCAATACCGCCTCAGTTTTCAGTTTTGGATTCTGCCGGAAAGTTTCTGCAGCTGCTTTCACAGCTTTCTGATCACGCGGGGTAAACGCGCGCAAGGCATGTTGCACGCGATTTCCGAGCTGGCCCAGCACAACATCAGGGATATCGAGCGGGTTTTGACTAACAAAATAAACGCCGACGCCTTTGGAGCGAATCAAGCGTACCATTTGCTCGATCTTTTGTTGGACCGCAGGCGCAATGTCGGTAAAAAGCAGGTGCGCTTCGTCGAAGAAGAAAACCAGTTTCGGCTTCTCCGGGTCGCCAATTTCTGGAAGATTCTCAAACAATTCGGAAAGCATCCAAAGCAGGAATGTTGCGTAAACCTTTGGCGACTTTTGCATCAACTTGTCGGCAGCAAGGATGTTGACCACTCCTCTGCCGCCTTGCGTTTGAATCAGGTCATCGAGATTGAGTGCGGGTTCGCCGAAAAATTTGTCTGCGCCTTGTGATTCAAGCGCAAGGAGATTCCGCTGGATCGCGCCGGCGCTGGCGGCGGAGATGTTTCCGTATTGCGTTTTGAATTGATCAGCGTTGTCCGCGACGTACTGCAGCATTGAGCGCAGGTCCTTGAGATCGAGAAGGAGCAATCCGTTTTCGTCAGCGATCTTGAAAACCATGTGGAGTACGCCCTCCTGCGTGTCATTCAGTTCAAGTAATCGCGCGAGCAGTAGCGGACCCATTTCCGAAACAGTCGCTCGCACAGGATGGCCTTGCTCGCCAAATACATCCCAAAACACCACCGGGCAGGCTTCGCCTTTGAAATCATCGATCTTAAGTTCTTTCGCGCGCTCGAGGACTTTCGGATTATTTCCACCAGCTTGACTCAGCCCCGCGAGGTCGCCTTTCACGTCCGCCATGAAAACCGGCACGCCTCGGGCGCTGAAATTCTCGGCGAGCGTTTGGAGCGTAACTGTTTTCCCCGTGCCGGTGGCGCCAGCGATCAAACCGTGCCGGTTCGCCATTTTGGGCAGCAAGTAGATCGGTTCCTTCGATTGTGCAACGAGGATCGGCCCGTTAGGCATAGAATAGGTGTCGATTATTAAGCTGTTCGTTTGCGCCAGGCGCCCAGCACGAGTCCGCTAATTGCGAAAGCAACGAATGGACGACCCATGTCGATAAAAACCAGCGGCCACGGATTTGTTTCAAAAGCTGAAAATACGGCGATCGTGGAGTATTCGACGAAGAGAAACGCGAACCAACACAGTAGCGCAATCTTTAATCCGCCGGTGGCCTTGTTGACATTGAGCCGGCTAATCAACCATGCTAGGGCGTAGTTGACGATGATCGACGCAACGAACGCGAGCAAGTAGGCGGAGACATTGTGCGTCCGCTCGATGTCGGTCATCGTTCTGGCGTGAAGATTCAACCATTTCTCGCCAAAGATCGCGTACCAACCCCAGCCAATGAGGAAATAGACCACAGCCAAAACCCAGACCGCGAGATGATTGATCTTCGAGTTCACAAAAGGCTTGACCAATTATTCGATGACTGAAATTGCGACCGCAAGCGAATTCATAACATCGGTCCGGATGTCGATTTTTGCGCGGTTAGCAATGTCTTCCAGGTCGTGATTTCCAACGTTAGTAAATATAAGGTTTGGAGAGCGGGAACGCGTTTCTGATTAATTCGACGCGCGGTTTGGCGTCGTCTGCAATGATCACTTCCACGACATCGAATCGGAAAAGAATATCGGGATTATCCAGCATTCGTAGCCAGGCCAGCGCACCACGAGAAATGCGCTTTCGTTTTTCTCGATCAACCGCTTCGACGGGCCGGCCGAAATCTTCGCGCCCGCGGGTTTTTACTTCGACAAAAACCAACGTGTCATTATCACGACAGACAACATCGATCTCACCGCCGCTGCGACCGCGGAAATTACGGAAGAGGACCTTGTAACCGTTACGCTTCAGATAGCGGCACGCTAACGTCTCGCCGCGCGCGCCTCGTCGGAGATGACCTGATTTGGGCGACGTCCTCCAACGCGAGAAGCGGTTGCGCCACTGGCTCGAAAGATCGGCGATGGATTGGGCAAGGCCCGAATTCATGGAGTTTCACTAGGTGCAGCTCGGTTCCGTAACCTTTGTGCTGGTCGAAGCAATACTGCGGGAACTCGGCGCAAAAGTCACGCATCATTCGGTCGCGCGTTACCTTGGCGATCACGCTGGCGGCAGCAATGCTCAGACTGATGCAGTCGCCGTCAATAATCGCAGTCTGCGGAAGCGGAAAAGGAATGACGGGCAATCCATCAATCAGGACATGATCAGGCGGATCGGTCAGGGCCGTGATTGCCAGGCGCATCGCTCGATGGCTGGCGCGGAGAATGTTAACGCGATCGATCTCGATCGAATCGACAGAGCCGACCGTCCATCTGACCTCGGGATTGGACACCAGATCCGAATAAATTTCCTCGCGCAACTCCGGTGCAAGCTGTTTGGAATCGTTCAGGCGACGATGACGAAATTTTTCAGGAAGGACGACTGCAGCGGCCACAACCGGGCCCGCCAACGCACCCCGACCAGCTTCATCAATCCCAGCAACACGTCCGACACCGGTGCCGCGCAGTTTTTTCTCGTAACGAAATCCGCATCGCCGATACATTTTCGCGATTTAATGATTTAACGAATTCGTTAGATCACTCAATGACTAAATCGCTTAATGATGTGTCATTCCCGCACAGCCGTTGCTTCCTTACCCTTGCGGGTGCGAAGATAATTTAGTCTGGCACGACGTGCGCGGCCTTGCTGCTCCACTTCTACTTTTGCGACGCGGGGCGAGTGCAGTGGAAACACACGCTCTACACCTTCGCCGTAGGAGATTCGGCGTACGGTGAATGTTTCGTTGAGTCCCCGACCTTTACGGCCAATGACTATGCCGGCGAATATCTGGACGCGCTCCTTATCCCCTTCCACCACGCGGGTATGAATGCGCACGCTATCCCCGACAGAAAACGCTGTCACTTCGCCTTTGTGCTGCTCTTTCTCAATGGCATCGATGATCTGATTCATGAAAAATTCCCCTTCCCCGCCCGCTCGGGCGGGCGAACAGTTTCCAGCAAGATAGGCGAAATTGCAACCGCCTACGGGATCATTTAACGATCTAACGATTTAGAGATTCAGCGAATGAACCGTTGAATCGCCGAATCGCTAAACCATCAAGTTGGGTTATCTTCAGGACTCACCGCGCCCGTAGTTCAACTGGATAGAGCGACGGCCTCCGGAGCCGTAGGTTGCGCGTTCGAGCCGCGCCGGGCGCAGTCCCTGTGAAACCGCATAAAGCGTCGCACTACGGTTTTGTTTTGAAAATCTTCTGCTGGGCAGGAAGCCTGGGGCAATCCACGACTCCTTGCCGGCCTGAAGGAAGACGCTTAGTCATTTGCCAGCCGTCGCTCCGCACCGTAAGGGAATACTTCTGGAATTTCACCTGCTCGGATTTGGTGCTGGATGGCGCGCCAGAAATCCACCCTGAAAATCTCGCGGTGATGTTCAAGCAGCGCAGCCAGGGCCGGCTTTGGGAAAGCCAGGAATTGCAAAAATTCCTCGGGAAAAATGTCGTTCTCACGCACGGAGAACCACGGTTCGGCGGCGACTTCTTCCTCCGGAGTGCGCGCTTCCGGCAGTTTGCGAAAATTGCAATCTGCAAGGAAACAAAGCTCATCGTAATCGTAAAAGACGACTCGCCCGTGCCGGGTCACGCCAAAATTCTTCGTGAGGAGATCCCCCGGAAAAATATTGGAGGCGGCAAGGTCTTTGATCGATTGCCCGTAGTCGCGCCCTGCAGCCGCGATTGCCTCCGCCTCGTTTTCCCGGAGAAAAAGGTTCAGCGGACGAAGACGCCGCTCAACATAGGCGTGCGCGATGATGACGTCGCTGCCCTCTATCTTCACAATGGAAGCGGCATCGCGCAAAAGCTCGGCCAGCAGATCAGGGTCGAACCGGTCCTCCGGGATGCGCAGATGCTCAAACTCGTGCGCTTCAACCAATCGTCCCGCACGGTCATGTTCGAAAACCAATCGGTAGCGCCGCCGCACATCCTCGCGGGTGGTATCTTTCGGCAAATCAAATTGATCTTTGATCAGTTTAAAAACGACATCGTAGCTAGGCAGCGTAAAAACGCTCATCACCATTCCGCGAGCTCCTTCGGCTACGACGAAACGATCGCTCGACCTGCGCAGGTGGGCGATGAAATCGCGGTAAAATTCCGTTTTACCGTGCCGATGAAAACCGATGGCGTTGTAAAGATCAATCAACCGTTTGCGCGGCATCAATTGCTGAAGATAACGGACAAGCCGATAAGGACATTCAACTGCCACCCGAAAATACGAGCGGGTAAACGAAAACAAAATCGCAAGATCGACATCTCCATGTAGCAGCGCATCGAGAATGATGCCGCGGTCATTTTCGTGATGAAGGCAAAGCGCGATGGGTAATGCTAACTGTTCTTCGCGCAAGACACGTCCCACCAAATAGGCGCCGCGTCCGCGATAAAAAACACTCGAGACAATCTCCAGTTCGGGCTGCGAATTTTCCGCCGCACCCGCGCTCTCAATCCGCGCCGAAGCCAGTTTCGCTGTCTGCCTCAGGTCGCCCCAGCAGGTTTCGTCAAAAGTATCCGTCAACGCCGAACACAGCAGTTCGGGCATGCTTTGGCCGCGATAGGTTTTCGTGATATTGATCAGGGCGCTCGGCGGCGGCGCGTCGAAATCGGTATCGACAAATTCAATTGTCTGGTCCACGCCGGCGGTAGCAAAAACGCGACGCGTTAACGAATTGAAGAATGTCTCAGCGATTTCCCAAGCCGGCGAGCGCGCGATGAGCGATGAGTAAACGGCTTTGATCCCTGTCCAGATGCTGCGTTCCGGCAAACGCGCGCCCATCATTTTGCGGATGCCACTTGTTAGGCCGTCGAGAACATTATTGTAAAAATGCAGGCGCTCGGCCGCATCATCGAAACTGCCGGCCCAATCGCGCGCCAAAAAACGTTCTCGGGCACGCAGGGTGATGGTGTTGAAGCGGGTTTCGTAGTCGAAAAAAGCTTCCAGCGCGGTTTCGGCGCAACGCGCGGCGAGGCGACTGTCGGTCAGCGTGGAAGAATCTTCCGCAACGTTTTCGCTGGCGGTCGTCGATCTTGCAGTCAACGGAACTGCTCCGCCTCGGTCGAGCCGTCCAGCGCCGCCGTCGAGCTTTTGCCGTCGGCAATAATTTGTGCGACGAGATCGAAGTAACCGGTGCCGACTTCGCGTTGATGTTTCGTCGCCGAGTAACCGTCGCGTTCGGCCGCGAATTCCGCCTCCTGCAATACCGCATACGCCGCCATGCCGTGGTCGCGATAATCGCGGGCCAGATTAAACATGCTGGCGCTCAGCGCATGAAACCCGGCGAGCGTGACGAACTGAAATTTGTAACCCATCGCCCCGAGCTCGCGCTGAAATTCTGCGATGCTGGCGCTGTCGAGTTTCTTTTTCCAGTTGAACGACGGCGAACAATTGTAAGCCAGTAACTTGTCAGGAAATTTTGCGTGCAGGTTGTCGGCGAATCGCTTTGCTTCCGCCAAATTCGGCTCGCACGTTTCGCACCAGATCACGTCGGCAAACGGCGCGTAACTTTGCGCACGCGCGATCGCCTGGTCGAGTCCGGCGCGAACGCGAAAGAAGCCTTCCGGCGTTCGTTCGCCGGTGAGAAATTCGCGATCGCGCTCGTCCACGTCATTTGTCAGCAGGGCGGCAGCATTTGCGTCCGTGCGCGCAATCAGGATCATCGGCACGTCACAAACATCCGCCGCCAAACGCGCAGCGATGAGATGCTTGATGGCGGTGCGCGTCGGCACCAGCACCTTGCCGCCCATGTGTCCGCATTTTTTCTCGCTCGCGAGTTGATCTTCGAAATGCACGCCGGCCGCGCCGGCTTCGAGCATTGCCTTCGTTAGTTCGAAAACATTGAGCGGTCCACCGAAACCGGCCTCGCCGTCGGCTACGATCGGCGCGAACCAGTCAATATCCATCCTACCTTCGGCGTGGTAAATTTGATCGGCGCGCTGCAAGGCTTGATTGATTCGCCTAACGAGTGCCGGCACGCTATTCGCTGGATACAAACTTTGATCGGGATACATTTGGCCGGCGAGATTTGCGTCCGCCGCCACCTGCCACCCGCTCACATAAATTGCCTTCAAGCCCGCTTTGACCTGTTGCATCGCTTGATTGCCGGTCAGCGCGCCGAGGGTTGCGACGTAATCTTCGTTCTGCAACAGTTGCCAAAGTTTTTCTGCGCCACGCCGCGCGAGCGTATGCTCGATGCGCAGGCTGCCACGCACGCGCTCCACGTCTGCCGAGGAATATGGTCTTGTTATGCCGCGCCAGCGCGCGTCGGCGTCATTCGAGTTTTTCATAACCCGGCAACGTTAGAAATTCCGCGAACTCATCGTCGGTAGTCATCTTATCGAACAAATCGCGCGCGATTTCGAATTTCCCTTTGGCAAATCGATCGACACCGATCGCTTGTTTAATTTTCGTTAGTTCTTCCGTCAGCACTTCGCGAAATAGTTTCTTCGTCACTTTGCGGCCATCGCTCAGTTTTCCATCGGGATGTCGAATCCATTGCCAGACTTGCGCGCGAGAGATTTCCGCCGTGGCGGCGTCTTCCATCAAATTGAAAATCGGGACGGCGCCGCTGCCGCGCAGCCACGCCTCGAGATATTGCGCGCCCACGCTCACGTTTGTGCGCAAACCTTGTTCGGTGATCGGGCCGCGCGGCCCGAAATCGAGTAAGTCTTTCGCGCAAAGATCGCCATCGTCACGTTGGCGCGCGATTTGGTTAGGCTGCGGCATCAGGCGATCGAATGCTTCTGTCGCGAGCTGTACCATGCCAGGATGCGCGACCCACGTTCCATCGTGACCATCGCCGGCTTCGCGTTCCTTGTCCGCGCGCACTTTGGCGAACGCTTCTTCGTTCGCGCGCGGATTGTTCTTCACTGGAATCTGCGCTGCCATTCCGCCCATCGCGAAAGTTTTCCGACGATGACAAGTCTTGATGCAGAGCAACGAATATGAATGCATGAAATGCGTCGTCATCGTAATGACCGCGCGATCGGCCAGAAGGAAATCCGGTTTGCGGCGAAATTTTTTGATGCAGGAAAAAATGTAGTCCCAGCGACCGCAGTTGAGCCCGGCAGAATGCTCGCGTAACTCGTAAAGAATCTCGTCCATCTCGAATGCGGCCGGAATGGTCTCGATTAGAACCGTCGCGCGGACCGTGCCTTGTTGAACGCCAAGCTCATCCTGAGCCAGCGTGAAAGCGTCGTTCCAAATGCGCGCTTCGAGGTGGCTCTCCATTTTCGGCAGGTAAAAATACGGGGCGCTCCCGCGCGCGATCAGCTCTTTGGCATTGTGAAAAAAGAAGAGACCGAAATCAAAGAACGCACCGGCGACCGGCTCGCCATCAACGAGCAGATGTTTCTCGTCGAGATGCCAGCCACGTGGCCTAACGAATAAGACGGCGGTGCGTTCATTGAGCCGATATTCTTTTCCCTCAGGATTCGTGAACGTGATTGTGCGTCGAACGGCGTCGCGCAAATTGATTTGGCCTTCCACCATGTTGGCCCAGGTCGGCGCGTTGGCGTCCTCGAAATCGGCCATGAAAACTTTCGCGCCGGAATTGAGCGCGTTGATCACCATTTTGCGATCAGTCGGCCCGGTAATTTCCACTCGACGGTCCTGCAAATCGCGCGGAATCGGCGCGCAGCTCCAATCGCCTTCGCGAATGCGTTTAGTTTCCGTTAGGAAATCCAGCGACTCGCCACGGTCGAATGCCTCTTGTCGGTCTTGTCGGTGTTGGAGACATTCGCGGCGGCGCGATTCAAACGCGCGTTGCAATTTCGCGACAAGCGACAACGCATCCGGCGTGAGAATTTCGTAGTACCCCGTTGCGATCGCGCCCGTGATCTCCACTCCGTGAGGAAGATCGCGGACTGATGATTGCGTCATAATCAAACGTTGGAAGTTTAGGCGTATGTAATGGGGCTTACAATCTTGGTTTGAAATTCAAAATTCGGCCGCCCCGGGCGCATTTAGGAGAAAGTAAAAGGTGAGAAGTGTTTAGTGAGATGCGGTCAGAGCAAACCTCTCACCAGTCACATCTCGCTTCTCACAGGAAATTTTCGCGCCGCGCAATCTCCGACCTCACCGCGTCGACTCGGTTCAACAGAGAGCTTAGCTTAAGCGTTCGTTTAAACCAGCCCGGATCACAGCAGATATGAGTATTGACGCAAGCGCGGCCTCGTCGCGACGGTTCCGGAGTTGTTTTCGCATGCTCGCAAAGGCGTCGTGCGTTAACACCACTGCTTCCCGAGGGTCATCGGTGAGTCGAGAAGCGAAGTTATAAACGGCGGGATAATAACGAGCGACCAAACGATCAAAACGTGAGCTTTTCGCTTTCATTGGTGGCTTCCTTTTTCCATTGGTCGCCATCCAATTGAGTTTCCTTACATGTCTTGCCAGCAGTGGCGTGCGATCGACGCGTATATTCATTGTCACCTCGTTCTACGGTAACGATGGAGCGAAGTTTCCGAAATCTTGTAAACACCCGCCACAGCGGCGAGTTTAAGGGACTTTTTGCAGCGCACCCGTGCTGCCACCCACGAACTTACTTTTGGAGGATTTGCCATGTTTAAACCATCATTGACTGCTCTCTTCATTCCGGCGTTCGCGTGCGCCGTTGCTGCTCAGGAGCTTGCGCCAATTCATCAACCCACACTCACTCCGCAAGACAGCGGTACCACGAACGGTCTGATCTCAGTCTGGCCAGTGAACCCACAGGTGGTCTGGGCATCCGGTCGCGCGGGCACTTTCACCGTCACTACTGACGGCGGACAGACGTGGAGGGCGGGCGTAGTGCCGGGCGCCGAAGCGCTGCAATTCCGCGATGTGCAGGCCTTCAGCGCCAACGTTGCTTATCTGATGTCTATCGGAACGTCTGGCGATCCAACAGAGTTTCGCATCTACAAAACAGAGGACGGCGGGGCGACCTGGACGATCCAGTTCGAGAACCAAAATCCGAATGCGTTCTACGACGGCATCGCGTTCTGGACGCCTCACCGGGGCATTGCACACAGCGACTCGGTGAATGGGGTGTTCCCGGATCTGCGCACTACCGACGGAACGACGTGGCAGGATATCAGTAACAATATGCCGCCGGCGTTGCCGGGAGAATTTTCCTTTGCGTCGAGTGGCACTTGTGTGTCAACACAAGGTGGGAGGAACGCCTGGATTTGCACGGGTGGATCGGACATTGCCAGGGTTCTGGCAACCAGAGACGGAGGCGACACTTGGAATGCCTATGACACTCCTTTGGTGAGTTCGCCCAGCGCCGGTGCCTTCAGCGTCGCTTTTCGTGATCCGTTTCGTGGGATTGTGGGTGGCGGGGATTTGGACCCGGGCGATCCCAATAACGCGCGCACTGCGATTTCGAGCGATGGGGGTCAGACATGGACTCTTACCAACCCTCCACCCGTGACGGGAGCCATCTTCGGCTTGAGCTACGTGGGCCGCACGGGTGGCGGCGGCGGAAACAATCTTGGCCGCGCGGTGGTGATTACGGCCAACGACGGCGGCGCGGCATGGACTCCAGATGAGGGAAACACATGGTTCGCGTTGCCTGGTGTGAGCGGCTTCTGGGCCGTAGCTTTTGCCACTCCCAAAGCCGGATGGCTCGTGGGCACGGATGGTCGCATTTTAAAGATCAGTTTCTAGTGGCAACGTTCCCCACGGCGACGCGTGCCAGGCTATAGCCAAAGGCGGTGACGACTGTAACTCCGCTATTTACTTGGAAATTTTTGAAAAATTTCCTCAGGCCAGCGCGTCGACTCGATTCAATAAGTCTTTCTTGCTTGTGACTCCAGTGACTTGATCGCGCAGTTGGCCGTTCTTGAAAAGGAGTAAAGCCGGAATGGCGCGAATATTGTACTTCAGCGAAAGGCTCTGGTTCTCGTCTACGTTAACTTTTGCTACCTTCACCGAGCCTGCTTTTTCGCGCGCAATCTCATCCAGTAACGGTGCGATCATCTTGCAGGGACCACACCATTCCGCCCAAAAATCGACGATCACAGGCTTGTCGTCCTGCGTCAGTTCACGGTCAAAATTGGATTCATCGAGCTTAATAACAGAGGAATTATCCATGTCTTTAGGAAAGATAAGTCCAAATCTGAATAATCAAAATCACCGCGGAAACACCCAGCAGCAGCCACAACAGTGGCATCGGATTTTTCTCGACTGGCGCCGCAGCGAACGAAGGAGTCTGCGGTGCTACCTCAGGCATTGCGACAAGAGGTTGAGTCTTTTTCATCTGAACATTGCTAAGAGGAATGCGCACCGTCTCTTTTTTCGGCCCCGACGACGGCAGATCTGGTGCAGGCATGACCGAGGCGCCTGCGGGCACCGGTGGAGGTTGTGGCGACTGGAAGAATTGCGGGGGGACCACTTCCTGAACGGCAGGTTGCGGTTCGGATAAAACGTGAACAGGCGGCTCACGAAGCGGCAACTGGATTCGAACTGTGTCGCGCGATTTCGTGTTCGGGTCTCGCGGTTTTTCCGCGGCCGGAGGAGCGAAGGAAATGCGAGTCGTCTCTTTTTTCGGTTCGTTTGGTTCGGTCATCTAGCGAAATAACTACCAGAAAGTTTGCTCAGGAAAAGGACAGCTGTCACGTGCTAAGTACACTCTGCTAAAAAAATGCTTTTGTAAGCAGTCGACTCAGGCCAGCAGATCGTAGCCACGGCTTCCCACGATCGGCCGCCAAACGAACTCGCCGACTAAGGCTTCTTTCGACAAAATGACGCGCGTATCGACATCCGGAGCATCGGCTTCGCTCCGCGCGACATGCGGTTGATCCACTAATAACTTCAATTCTCTTCCGATTTTTTCACGTGCAGTTTCATGCGCGATTTCTCGCTGAATCGACATCGCCATCCGGTAGCGCGCGTTCTTAATTTTTACGGGGATCTGGCCTGGCATTTTCGCAGCGCGCGAGCCTTCTTCCTGCGAATACTTGAATATCCCAAGCCGCTGGAATCGAATGCGCCGGATGAAATCAAGAAGGCTGGCGAATTCCTCTTCGGTTTCCCCGGGAAATCCCACGATGAAAGTGGTACGCAACGTCACGTCCGGAATTCCAGCGCGCAGCTTGTAGATCAAATTTTCGACGTGCTGACCTGACGTTTCCCGTTGCATGCGTCCCAACATCGAGTCGTCGATATGCTGCAAAGGAATATCAATGTAGCGAGCGACCTTGTCGCACCGCGCGATGGCGTCGATCAGTTCGTCACTCCAATGCGCAGGGTGCGTATAAAGCAGGCGCACCCAGAAGTCGCCTTCGATTTTCTGAATTTCGCGAAGAAGCGCGGTCAACGTTGGGCCGCGTGTCGAGTCCACCGGTTGACGGGGTCCGGCCTTCGCTGACCAGAGATCCATCCCGTAATAGGTCGTGTCCTGACTGATCAAATTGATCTCACGAACGCCTTCACGAACGAGCCCGCGGATTTCCGCCAGCACGGATTGCGGCGCGCGGCTACGGTGCTTCCCACGCATCTGTGGAATCACACAAAAACTGCACGGATGATTGCAGCCCTCGGCAATCTTCACGTAAACTGAATGCGCGGGCGTGAGCCTGAAGCGCGGCGTGTCATAATCGGGAATGTAGGTCGGGCGTACCGAAACAAAGTTGTAGCCGGCGTCGGCGATGCCCGGGTCACCGCCCCCGGCTACAATTTTCTCAATCATCTCGCCAAGCTGTGCGACGTGATCCAGCCCAATGAATGCGTCGACCTCCGGCATTTCTTCTCGCAGTTCGCGTGCGAACCGTTGGGACATGCAACCGCTTACGATGAGTTTCTGATCAGATCGCTTGCTTAAGCCACGCTGCTGATGCGCCTCCAGAATCGCTTCGATCGATTCCTCCTTCGCCGAATCAATGAACGCGCACGTGTTGACCACCAGGACGTCGGCGTTCTCCGCGCGCGACGTGATTTGCATGCCCCGCTGCAATACGCTGCCCAGCATGACTTCCGCATCAACGAGATTCTTCGCGCAGCCGAGGCTGATCATGCCGACCTTCGGCTTACGGGCAAAGTTCGTTGTTTTGATGCCGGCCTTCATTTTGAGCTAGAAAAAAATCAAACGTTGAACGCCCAACTGGCAACTTGTTCGCTTCAGTATTGAGTCGGGCGTTTGTGAAATCGACCCCGCGTACTAATTAACCGTCACGTCCTGGTCGTCGTCTTCCAGCGCCTTGCCATTTTTCGTGATCTGAACGGCATCAGGATCGAGAACGCGAATCGAGACATGTTTGGCGCGAAACTCCACAGGTCCATCTGCCGGAGACACCCACCGTTCGAAGGCGGGACTTCCGTCTTTATCGCCAACAGTCACCTTTACATAGGTTCTTTTAAGCGGCCGAATAGCGACGCGATTCTGCTCGCCCGATTCCGCAGGCGATGAATTCGTGTGCGGCGGCGCCTGCGCCAGATCCTCAGGGCGAACAGGCTTGGCCTTGCGCACCTCTGGCTCACTCGGGGCTGCCGGAACTGCTGCGACAGCCTTTGGCACAACTGTCGGAGCGACCGGAGGAGATGGTGCAACTGTCGGGGCGGATGCAACAGCTCCTGGTGACGCTCCACTTACCCCCGGTTGCCCGGCCTTGGGGCTTGGAACCGGCGACGCACTCGGCGACACCTGCGCGGTGGAGTCCGCTTGTCCAGGCGCAAGCCGCCGCACGTTGAGGATCAACTTCATTACGGAAAAGCCAACCACCAACACGAGCACGCCGAAAATGAGCGGCATTGGCGAAATACGCTGGTGGCTGATAGTTGTGGGACGGCGGCGCCGAATGACCGGCGCACTGACTGGCTTCTCAGGGCGATTTTCCTGGAGATACGAGTAACCATCGACAGTCACGCGTTCGGAATCTTCAAACGCGTCCAGGTACGGCGTGACGTCCACATCTAAAAATTTGCCGTAGATGAGAAGAAAACCCTTTGCATATGCAAGGCTGGGAAATTGGGAAAAATCATCCGCCTCAATCTCCGCCAGCCGCGCGGGACGAATCTTTGTCATCCGGGCTGCTTCGTCGAGCGTAAGGTTCCTCGCGAGCCTCGCTTCCTGAAATTTTTTACCAAGCCCTTCTATCGTCATTGCGCAGAAAGTAGCGGCTAAACGGCAGCATCGAGATCGACCAGAATCTCGCGTGGTTTGGCGCCTTCGCCGGGACCTAAAATACCGCGCTGCTCCAGAATATCAACGATTCGCGCAGCGCGTGTGTAGCCGAGTCGGAGTCGGCGCTGAAGCAGTGAAGTCGAGGCGCGTTTTTCCTGCCGAATGATCTCTAGACATTTTTCGACCAACTCTTCGTCTTCATCTGTCACATCTTCCTCAGGCGTTGCGGCGGATTGCAGCTTCTCGTGCATTGCCGAATCAAAGGCCGGCGGGCTTTGTGCAGAAACAAATTCCACCAGCCGGTGAATCTCATCATCCGTAACGAGGACGCCTTGCGCGCGAATCAGACGCGAAGCACTCGGCGGCAGATAAAGCATGTCCCCCTGCCCGAGCAACCGATCCGCACCGTTTTCATCCAGAATTACCCGACTATCGATCTTGGAAGCGACCTGAAATGCGATCCGGCTCGGAATATTTGCTTTGATCACGCCCGTGATGACGTCTGCACGTGGAGTTTGCGTTGCCACAATAATGTGAATACCGGCTGCGCGCGCCATTTGCGTGATGCGTGCAATGGCAGATTCAACGTCCGCGGGCGCGGTTTGCATTAAATCCGCCAACTCATCGATGATGACGACGATATACGGCATCTTGTCGGGAATTTGCAGCTCATCCTTTGTAGTCGAGGGCGCTGAGCCTGGACCTTCAGAAGCTTCGTCTTCGTCGCCGCGGTCAGCGGCCGCGGCTACAGGCTTCTTCGGTCGCACGTTGAAACCCACGATGTTGCGCACGCCAACGCGCGCAAAAATTCTGTAACGACGCTCCATCTGGTCAATCAACCAGCGCAAGGCAAGCAACACTTTTTTGGGATCCGTCACGATCGGGAAAGCCAGATGTGGCAAGGAATTGTAGAACTGCATCTCCACTACTTTGGGATCGACTATGATAAAGCGCAGTTCTTCCGGCGTGAACCGGAAGAGCATACTGGCGATTAGCGCATTGATACAAACACTCTTCCCACTGCCAGTGGTACCGGCGACCAACAGATGCGGCATTTGCGCCAGGTCGGCAATGATCGTTTTGCCGTAAACATCTTTGCCTAAAGCGAGCGGAATCTTAGCGTGTCCCTTTGACTCTTCCCAGTCGGATGACTGCAAAAGTTCACGCAGTTTTACTGTCACTTTTCGGCTGTTCGCCAGTTCGATGCCCACCGTGTCTTTTCCGGGGATCGGCGCGAGGATATTGATTCGCTCGGCGCGGGTGGCTCGAGCAAGGTCCCGCTCGAGGCTTACAATCTTGTCCACACGAACGCCTTTGGCCGGATAGACTTCGTAGCGGGTAATGGTTGGCCCCTTTGTAATATCGCCCGGCGCTACGGCAATCCCGAATTGCCCCAAAGTCTCGATTAGAACCTGCTGGACATCCTCCAGCTCTGAGGGATCAGCGGTGCCGCGCCCCTCCATACTATGCTCGTCCAGCAAATCCATTCCAGGCAGGACATAATTTTCCGATGTCCAGGCTGGGGTCGTCACACTTGGAACCGATCTCGTTTTCTGTTCGCTAGCGCGCAATTCAGCGAGAGATGGTTTTCTGCGCGTCTCGTGTTCGCTCGGCAATGCGGTTGTATCGACGACTTTTGGTTTGGGCCGATTTGCCAGTTCCTCTGGCGAAATCATTGGCCCAGCCAACTCGGCCGCGGGCACGCCTTTCTTTTTCAATTGCTTCTCGAGTAATCGCCGTTGCTTGGCGAGCTGCTGCTCACTGATTGCCAGTTTCCCCTTGAGATCCGATTTGCGCAGCCTGTGGCGCAATCGCCATTCCTGTAGGCTTACACTCACGCGTCGCATGAGGGCGACCGCCTCGCGAACAAGATGAATGGGACGCAGTCCGGTGACCAGGATCAGCGTGGTCACATAAATTCCAATCAACAGGAGAAGCGTACCGAGTGGGCCAAGAGCATTGCGAAGTAACCCACGGTGTTGATCGGCGAAAGCGTATCCGATCCAACCACCCGGTCCCTGGATGTTGAAGGCGGCGTGCCAGCCCTGCAAATGATACGGCTGCACGTGCAGCAAACAGGCACCCGATATAACAAATAGAACGATCCACGCTAGTCGTGGCGCGACTCGCAAACCGGGATAAAACAGTTTTGCGGCCCCGAAACCGAGCAGGATCGCCGCCAAAAAGTACGCCGCCGCTCCAATGAATTGATAGCAAATTCCCGCAATAATCGCGCCTACTGGGCCAATGAAGTTCTGTGCAGGATGATTTGCCGGTGAAATATGGCTGAACCAAATCCAGGACGGCACATCCTTCGGCGTATAGGAAATGAGCGCAAAAAACAGAAGTGTCCCCGAGAACAGTAGAACGAGCGCGAAGACTTCGTTCCAAGCGCTGTGTCTGTCTGTGCGAGCCACCGCGTCTGATAGTAATCCTGTAGCGGCGTCTTTCAATCTTTTGTAGAGCCGCCTGTGCTCATGGCTCTTGCTCGTAATCGAATCGCGGCGCGCCAGGCGGCCGCGCTCTGCCGTCGCGGTTTAGTCTTGCGCGCCCAGGCAGAGACTGATAACTGTGCCAGCGCATTATGGCTCTTTTCCTCCGCCGAGGCGTCATTGCTGTTGCGCTCTGCATGCTGCTGTTTTGCTTATCTTGCGAAAAACATCCGCTCGGCCAGATGCCGGAAGTCCAGCGGGAGCAGCCCGATCCGTCAACGAGAGTCTGGTCCGAAGAAAGCAAAATCGAGTCTGAAAAATCGGCATCCTCGCCGGTCCCGGCGGAAGCTGTTCCGCACGAAGGTCGTTAGTCCAAGGAGGTCACATGGCCAAACACAAATACGCAACCTCGCCCCCAAACTTAACAGGCATGCCGCCGGGCGTGCCGTACATCATCGGCAACGAAGCTGCCGAGCGTTTCTCCTATTACGGCATGAAGTCGG
>WNFX01002025.1_pt1 | contig 24372 bp, 26 predicted proteins | sample 5400111 | NCBI WGS metagenome assembly WNFX01 (sample SAMN13153363, study PRJNA577476) | soil metagenome | isolation source: 40 cm soil or saprolite under grassland replicate 1 | place: USA:California | collected 2016-06-15
CTCGATGTTGCGGCGGACCGGCGCAACTCGTTCCCGGCCGCCGACGAGCGCAAGCTGCACGAGCTGCGCGCGCCGCTGCTCGTCACCGTGCACCTGGCGCCGGAAGATCCGCGTTATGCCGACCTGTGGCGCAACGTATTGGCCAAGCTCGAGCGAACGCTGCCGAACGTCACGGTCCGGCTTGCCGGCGGCCGGCAAAGCGTGGTCGGCAATAGCGGCGAGGAGTCCTACGGCGTGGTCGACTATGATTACGGCGGCCGGCTCGCCAGCAGTCGGTCGACCAGCCACCGCGAAGTCTTGCCGCTCCTCTACGGCCTCGCCGGCGTGCCGCCCCCGGCGCCCGGGAGCGGTGAGGACTACCCCGGCCATCCGCTCGTCGCCGATGCGGACGCAAGCCTTGCCTGGTTCTTGTGCGGCCTGCCGCTTCTGATCGTTGCGGGCTGGTGGGGGAGCCGGCGGCCACCTCGATTCCGACTCACAGCCCAACAAGACGGAGATCAGCCATGAAACGAACGCACGCGATCGCCAAGGTATTCGCGGCGACATTCGGCGGAGCTTCAAGCGCGTCGAGGCAATCGCACTGATACCGAGCTGGTTCAAGCTTCTTCCGGACAGTTGAGTATCAGGGCTGCGCAATGATGAAAGGATTTTCCATGCGGAATCTTGTCCTTATTGCGATCGCTTTGGCCTCCGGGCTCATGGCCACCGGCGCTGACTTGGTTTTGGAATCCGGTTCGGCAGCAAGGGCCAATTCGCTATCCATGGATCAGCAAATCAAAATCGGAGAAATAATCACGAACGAGCGGACCACGCCGCTTTCCAATGTCAATTTTTCGGTCTCAATCGGCGGTATCGTGCCCGAGCAGGTCCTTCTTCGACCTCTGCCGCTCGATGTGCACCAACTTGCGCCTCAATTTGTTGGGTACAGCTTCATCGTCGTCGAAGAGTTGATCGCGATCGTCGAGCCGCATACTCGCAAGATCGTGGAGGTGTTACCCAGGTGGCGTCACCAGAAAGGCAGACCATAGTCGATAAGCCGGACACAACCAGAGCCGACCAAAGAACCCGTAAAACATCGAAAACGGGAGCAGCGCCCAACTGCGGAGTCGCGCCTATGCCATATGCGCATGGGTCGGCAGTCCGTCGTGCGCATGCGGTTCAACGCGATGATGCCGTTCCCCTGACTTCTCGACCGGATCAACGTGCACAACGACCAGGGAGAGATTAGGCAGCGCGTGCAGTAATCGGTGCCGCACCTCGGCTGCCACCGCGTGCGCCTGCGCGATTGTCAAATGCGAATCGACGGCGATATTGACCTCGGCGTGGAGCCGGTGACCTAACCAGCGAGCGCGAATGTCAGTGACTTCTTTGACATCCGCCACGTGGTCAGCGGTGTGCCGAATCTCGTCCACCACCGCGGGATCAACGCCGTCGAGCATTCGCGTAAAAATCTCCTTGCTGGTTTGCACGACGATACCGAAGATGGCCGCGGTGATCGCAAGACCCACGATCGGATCGGCCAACGGGTAGCCGAGCCAGACACCGAGCGCACCAGCGAGCACGGCGAGGCTCGTCCAGCCATCGACGCGCGCATGATAGCCATCGGCCACCAACGCAGCACTGCTGATCTCGCGCCCGACGCGAATGCGAAAGATCGCGACTCCTTCGTTCCCGAGGAAGCCGATCACAGAGGCAAGCGCAACCGCCCACAAGTAATGAATATCCTGCGGATGAAAGAAACGGTTGATGCTCTCGTACCCGGCGACGACAGCGCTGGAAAAGATGATAAGAAGTACCGCCAGCCCAGCCAAGTCCTCTACACGACCATATCCGAAGGTAAAACGTCTGCTTGGGTGCTTGCGCGCGAATAGAAAGGCGATGCCGAGCGGAATGGCCGTTGCGGCATCGGCGAAATTGTGGATCGTATCGGCGAGCAATGCGACGCTGCCGGAAGCCGCCACAACGACGACCTGGAACAGCGCCGTCGTCATTAGTCCCATGAAGGACCACTTCACGGCCCAAAGCCCGCGAGCCGAACTGGCGATCGACGGATCGATGACGCCGTGTCTGTGGCCATGACCGTGTTTATGATCATGGCTATGCCCATGATCGTGGTGGGCAAGCCCGTGACCGTGAAGGCGATCGTCCTGGCCATGATGATGGCCGTTGTGTCCATGACCGGGATCCTCTGTGCCCATGGCCCATCCCTCCTCAGGTCGCGCGCGTTGCGAACAACCATAATCCAAATGCGACGATCATGAGTGCGCTGACAATTTCGAGCGTACGCCCGATGCGCTCGCGGGCGAAGGTCGTGCGTTCGAAAAACTGCAATGCCCGCTCGCGCAGGACTATCGTGCAGCCCACGAAAATCAAGATAGTTGCGATCATGCCGATCGCCATCGCTGCGGTGATGAGAAGTCCCGCGATCAGGATACCATTAGCCACTGAATAGATCATGATGAAAGTCGTAAGCGGGCAAGGCACGAGGCCAGTCGCAAATGCCAGGAAGCCAGCATTGTGCGCCAGATGGCTGTGGTCGTGTCGAACGGAACGGACCAACAGCCAGATCCCGACGGCGGTCACCGATACCGCGCTAGCAGCCTCGAACGCCGGTGCCCGGCCGGCGCCCCCCAAAGTGGCGCGTATCACCGTAAAGCCAGCGAGCACCAAGACCGCCGCCGATCCCACGTGGGTCAGGATCAACAGGGCGCTTGTTCCCACTCCGGCAATGAACCGTGCCGGATGCCCGAGGTAATACGAGACCAAAGCTACCTTGCCGTGCCCTGGCATGAGCGCGTGCACGAAGCCGAACAGCGTCGCGACAGCCAGCGCGGTAAGGACGGATAAGGCGCTGGCGTCGCCCGCGAAATTCTTCAGTTCGGCCGTCGCCGAATGGAAGAGCCACTTTTGTATTTCGAGCATGCCTCGTTTAGATACGCTGATTACGGCGACACGCCAGCTCAGCACGCGGACACCTCAATGGCAATCGCGCGTCGGCTGGAGAGTAAGGCGATGTGCGAATTCCGATCTTCGCTGTTGTAGAGGCTTGCGGCCGCAAGCGCCCTCGACTAGCCTAGTCGCACGGGGAAACGCAGGCTCCCCGTCAGACGCTCAGGCGTCCAAGCTCTGCGCAGCACTCGCTTGCCGAGGTGATTGCGCATCCGCGGATGCCGGTTCCATCTTCCGGTTCAAGATCGGCATGATCCCAACCATCGCTGGCTGCTCGGGCGTCGGTATCATGATGTATCTGGCCGGCGTCATCGCGTGAACCGGTGCGCGTCGGGCAATGCGCAGCCGATGACTTTGAGAGGAGACCGTCATGCGAGCAAGTGCCGTCTTCTTTCTGCTGATCCTCGTGGGATTCTGCGGTGCCGGTAACGCGGCGCGAGCCGAAGAATCGAACAGTTGCAAACAGTGCCGCGATCAACAACGCGCCTGCATGGCGAATTATTCGGCAAAAACCTGCAAGACCGAGTATGAGATCTGCATAAAATCCTGCCAACGGAAATAGCGGAACCCCAATCAAGGTGCCGCGTCACGCGGTGCTTGCCATCGGAGTCTTCGTATTCGCCGTGGTACTGGTGTTCGATTTGCGTCAGGTCTTGCCGCGGCATTCGGCGGAGCTTCAAGCGTCAAGGGCATCACGCTGATACCGGGTTGGTTCAGGCTTCTTCCGGACAGTTGAGTATCAGGGCCGGTTACGTCACTGAAGCGTTCCGGGTGGTGGTAACGGGGTGAACATGGCCAAGAACACGACGTCGTGAACCGATTTTCAGCCCTGAGTCGGACAGGGCCTTGCGGCCGATGATCCGCTTCGATATTTTAGCGGCACGGGGAAACGCAGGCTCCCCGTTAGGCGGCGTCCCCGTCCAAGCGCTGCGCAACGCTCGCATTGCCGAGGCGATTGCGCATGGACGGACCGGCCCTCTCGATTTCTCCCACCGACCTCCATGCTCGGATCGGCACGGCGTCAGCGCCGATCGTCGTCGATGTTCGGCGCACCGTTCCGAGCCCGAGCGACCGGTTGATCGTTTCCGCGTTCCATCAGCCGCCGGACGAGGTTGCCCGCTGGTCCCACCTGGCTCTGGGACGGCCGGTGGTCGTGTATTGTCGGCAGGGCCACGATGTCAGCCAAGGCGTTGCCGCCGCGCTCCGAGCGGCCGGCATCGAGGCCGTCTATCTCGATGGCGGATTTGCCGGTTGGACCGAGAACGGACTGCCGACCCGCCGCAACATCGGGGCGACTCCGGGCAAATGGGTCACGCGAGAGCGCCCGAAGATCGATCGCATCGCTTGCCCTTGGCTGATCCAGCGCTTCATCGATCCCAGCGCAGATTTCATCTACGTCCCCGAGAAAGCGGTGCTTGCCGTGGCCCAAGAGACCGGCGCGACGCCCTACGACATCAAGGACGTGGAGTTCACGCACGAGGGCGAGCGCTGTTCGTTCGATACGATTCTGCGGATCTACGACATCAAGGATCCGGCTCTCGATCATCTGGCTGAGATCGTCAGGGGCGCTGACACGTCGCGGCACGATCTGACGCCTCAGTGCGGCGGGCTATTCGCAATCTCGCTCGGGCTCTCGGCCAACTTTCCCGATGACCATGAGATGCTGAAGCATGGAATCGTCATGTACGACGCGCTCTACACCTGGTGCCGCAGCTTGCAAGCCGAAACCCACAACTGGCCAGCCAGGGCACGAGCATGAGGGGAGCCGCAACCCGGCGTTCGCTTCGAGGCGCCCTAACGATGGAGAGCCACCGATGCCCTTCGAGATGAAGCCCCTCTCCTGCGATCCGAGCCGCGTCCGCGGAATGTCGGAACGGCTGATCATCAGCCACTACGAGAACAACTATGGCGGGGCGGTGAAGCGCCTCAATCTGATCGAGGAGAAGCTCGCCGAGTTGGACCCCGCGAGCGCTCCCGGCTTTCTAATCAACGGCCTCAAGCGCGAGGAGCTCATCGCGATGAACTCGATGATCCTCCATGAGCTGTTCTTCGACGGCCTGGGCGAGCAGAGCGAGGCAGGAGCGGCCCTTCGGGAAGGCTTGGCGCGAGATTTCGGCTCTTACGAGCGCTGGCGCTCGGAATTCGTCGCGATGGGCAAGGCGCTCGGCGGCGGTTCCGGCTGGGTTCTGCTGTCGTGGTCGCCGCGCGACCGCAAGCTGGTGAATCAATGGGCCGCGGACCATTGCCACACGCTCGCCGGCGGCACGCCGATTCTCGCGCTCGACATGTACGAGCACTCCTACCACATCGATTACGGCGCGAAGGCCGCGACCTACGTCGATGCGTTCATGGACGCGATTCGCTGGAAAACCGTCGATCGGCGGTTTCTCGAATGTTCGAGTGATGCGTGGGCAGCGGGGGCGCCCGGCTAGATGCCGGCCAGATGAAGGAGACATGACAATGCGCGGTTTGCTTTCGCTTCTGGTATCTGCCCTTGCACTGACGTTTGCCGGCATGGCCGGCGCTCAGGACATCGATTGGAAGAAAGTGGATGCGGCGCTCGGCAAGGCCGGCGCGGTCCAAGGGAGCGTTCATCGCTATGGCCTGCCGCGTTCCGATCTGCGCGTCACCGTCGATGGCGTCGCGATCAAGCCGGCGCTCGCGCTCGGCGGCTGGGTGGCCTTCGCCCCGGCGCAAGGCGGCGCGATGCTGATGGGCGACGTCGTGCTGACCGAGACCGAGATCGAGCCGGTGATGACCAAGCTGCTCGAAGGCGGCGTTGAGATCACCGCGCTTCACAACCATTTGCTGCGCACCAATCCGGCGACCTACTACATGCACGTCGGCGGGCACGGCGACCCGGTGAAAATGGCGGGAGCGATCCGTGCAGCGCTGGCGCTGAGCAAAACCCCGTTCGAGGCCGCGGCGGCCTCGCCGCCTCCGGCCCCGAGCGTCGATCTTCCCACGGCGCAGCTCGACGAGATCATGGCGGCCAAGGGCCAGGCCAACGGCGGGGTCTATCAGTTCGGTATACCGCGCAAAGACCCGATCACCGAAGGCGGCATGGCGGTTGCTGGCGCGATGGGCTCGGCGAACGCGATCAACTTCCAGCCCACCGGCGGCGGCAAGGCGGCGATCACCGGGGACTTCGTGGTTGCGGGCGAGGAAGTCGATCCGCTGATCCGAACGCTACGCGAGAACGGGATCGAGGTGACGGCAATCCATAGCCACATGCTCGCCGAGCAGCCGCGAGTGTTCTTCGTGCATTTCTGGGCGAACGACGACGCGATCAAGCTTGCCAAGGGGCTGCGCGCCGCGCTCGAGAAGACTGCGATCGCGAAGAACTGAGACCGTTGACGGTCCAGAGGCGAGGTGGGTCCGCGTATGCGACCCGCCGGCCCTCACGAATGGAGGGAACTATGATGAACAGGGTGACCGCTGCGGGTGCAGCCGCGATCCTCGCTGCTGAGCGCGGTCATGTTCAATAAGGCAATCTCACAAGCGCGGACGTGGAGATTAACTGGGTAATCCATCCTCTGCGCCGGGATTCCAGCTAACACTCACACAAGACGGAGATCAGCCATGAATCGAACGCACGCGATCGCGACGCTGTTTTGTGCCGTGCTCGGCCTGTCGTCAGGGGCGGCCGCGGCACAGCAGCCCGCGAAAGCCGACCTGTCGAACGAAACCGTCGGCGCCGAGCCCAAGTCGTTCCTGAGCGTGGTCGGGGTTTGGCGGATCGAAGCCGAGAACGGCAAAAACGTGCTCACCGTCGACGGCCGGCAATGGAAGGAGGGCCAATCCTCCGCCGGTCTCGCGGAGAAGGCGCGCGCGCTCTACGGCGAGCGCTATGCCGAGTTTCTCGACCGCGTCCAGGCCTATGCGTATTTCCCCTATGCGGTGTTCAAGGACGTGCAGGATTTCCGTAACGGAGAAATTATCGCACGCTTCGAGGGGCTGTCCGGCCGCATCGACCAGGGCGCCGGAATCCTGTTCAACCTGAAACCCAACGGCGATTATCTGACGATCCGTGCCAACTGCCTGGAAAACAATCTGGTGCTGTGGAAATTCGAAAAAGGCAAGCGCTCGTCGGTCAAATGGGTCCGGAACACGCCGACCGCGACCCGCCAGTGGCATGAGCTCAAAGTCCGCATCGCCGGCACCAAGGTCGAGGGTTACCTCGACGGCAAGCTCTATCTCGAACATACGCTGCCGGAGCCGGTTTCCGGGCGCATCGGACTATGGTCGAAGGCCGACAGCCACATGTATTTCGCCGACTTTGCGGCGATACCGGCCGATTAGGACAGGCTGATGGATTTCATCGGGGCGCGACCGATTCTACACGCGGCTTGCAAGCTCCCCGCGCGCGCGATAGCTTCAGGCATCGGGGATACGCAGGCTCCCCGTCAGACGCCGGCCGTCCAAGCTCTGCGCAACGCTCGCTCGCCGAGGTGATTGCGCATGGACGGAAGCCGATCTCCGATGTCTCCCACCAAGCTTGACCAGGATGCGAACGCGAGCGGCCACGGCGTGTCGCAACGCGAAGCGTTCCGGGTCTGGCTCCGCGTCGCGCTGCTGAGCTTCGGCGGGCCGGCCGGCCAGATCGCGGTCATGCATCGCATCCTGGTCGAGGAGAAGCGCTGGATTTCCGAACGGCGATTCCTGCATGCGCTCAATTACTGCATGCTGCTGCCGGGTCCCGAGGCGCAGCAGCTCGCGACCTACGTCGGCTGGCTCATGCATCGCACCCGCGGCGGCATCCTCGCCGGCGGGCTGTTCATCGTGCCCGGCATCCTGTCCATCATGGCGCTGAGCTACGTGTATGCCGGCTGGGGCCGAGTCCCGATCATCCAAGCGCTGTTCTTCGGGCTCAAGGCCGCCGTGCTGGCGATCGTGCTCGAGGCCGTGGTGCGCATCGGCAGGCGCGCGCTCAAGAACTCGGTCATGATCGCGCTCGCGGCGGCGGCCTTCCTCGGCATCTTTTTCTTCGGCGTGCCGTTCCCGCTGATCGTGTTCGGCGCGGCGCTGATCGGCTTTCTCGGCGACTTGGCCGGCTTCCCCGCGTTTCGCGTCGGCGGCGGACACGGCGGCGGCAACGATAAAGATCCGGAAGCCTTGGTCGACAGCCTGCTCGGAGACGAGTTGCCGGAGCACGCGCGCCCGACGGTGGCCCGTTCGCTGCGCGCATCCGCGGTGTGGCTCGCGCTCTGGCTCGTGCCCGTGGTCGCGCTCCTCGTCACCCTGGGCCCCTCCAACGTGTTCAGTCAGATCGCGGTGTTCTTCAGCAAGATGGCGCTCGTGACCTTCGGGGGCGCCTATGCGGTGCTGGCCTATGTCGCCCAGGAGGCGGTCGAGCACTATCACTGGCTCAAACCCGGCGAGATGCTCGACGGGCTCGGCATGGCCGAGACCACGCCCGGTCCGCTGATCATGGTGCTGCAATTCGTGGGCTTCATGGCGGCCTATCGCGATCCCGGCACGCTTTCGCCGATGCTGGCCGGGACCCTCGGCGGGCTGCTCGCGACCTGGGTCACCTTCACGCCGTGCTTCCTGTGGATTTTCTTGGGCGCGCCGTTCGTCGAAGTATTGCGGGAGAACAAGCCGCTCAATGCGGCGCTCTCCGCGCTCACGGCCGCCGTCGTCGGCGTCGTGCTCAATCTGGCGATCTGGTTCGCGATCCACACGATCTTCCGCGAGGTTTGGCCGGTGCGCGGCTTCGGGCTCGCGTTCGAGGCGCCGGTGCTCGCAAGCGTCAATGCTTGGGCGCTGGCGCTCTCCGTCGCCGCGGCGGTTGCGATCTTTCGCTTCAAGCTGGGCATGATGCCGACGCTCGCCGGATGCTGCGCCGCCGGCATCGCGCTGTATCTCGTCGGCGCGATCGGCTGACATGCGGGCGATTTTCGGCGCCGCATTGGGCGCTGCGCGGGAGGACAGGAATGTGCGCACTGGCTTCCGAGCCCGTGCTGGCGAGCAGACGGCCGGCCACGCTTTATCTCTACGCGGCGCGGGCGGCGCGGGGCATCGGCGACGGCTTCGCGTTCATTATCCTGCCGGCGTATCTGTCCGAGCTCGGCTTTGATCCGTTGCAGATCGGCGTGGTCGCGACCGCGGCATTGCTGGGCTCCGCCGCGACGACGCTCGCGGTAGGATTCCTCGCCGCGCGCTATGATCTGCGCTCGCTGTTGCTGATCGGCGCTGTGGTGATGGCCGCGACCGGCCTTGTTGTCGCCCATTCCCAGGCCCTCGCCCTGATCCTCGTCATTGTCTTCATCGGCAGCTTGAATCCGTCGACCGGCGACATCGGCATGATCGTGCCGCTGGAGCACGCGATGCTGGCGCGCGGCGCGCAGGACCAGGAGCGCACCCGGGTGTTTGCCCGCTACAGCCTGATCGGCACGGCATCGACGGCGGCGGGGGCGCTCGCCGCCGCCACCCCGGATTTCCTGGTTTCGTTCGGCGCCGGCAGGCTCGCTGCGCTCACGGCCATGTTCTACGTCTACGCGGCGCTCGGAGCGATCGGGGTGCTGCTGTACTGGCGCTTGCCGCACGTCGAGCCGCGGCAAACTGAAGTGCGCGTTGCGGGTCTGGGCCCATCGCGCCGGATCGTCTACAAGCTCGCCGCGCTGTTCAGCCTCGATGCGTTTGCCGGCGGTTTCGTCGTGCCGTCCATTCTCGCGCTATGGCTGTTCGAGCGCTTCGACTTGTCGCTCGCGGCCGCCAGCCTGTTCTTCTTCTGGACCAACGTGTTCAGTGCGCTGTCCTATCCGGTCGCCGCGCGGCTCGCGCGCCGCTTCGGGCTCGTCAACACCATGGTGTTCACCCACATTCCCTCCAGCCTCTGCCTGGTGCTCGCCGCGTTCTCGCCCAGCCTGCCGATCGTGCTCACTCTGCTGCTCGTGCGTGCGGCGCTCGCCCAGATGGACGTGCCGACCCGCACTTCCTACGTGATGGCGGTCGTCACGCCGGCCGAGCGCACCGCGGCCGCCAGCGTCACGGCGGTGCCGCGCAGCCTCGCCTCGTCGCTCAGTCCGGCGCTGTCGGGCGCGCTGCTCGCCACCTCGTTTGCCGGCCTGCCGCTCCTCGCTTGCGGCGTGCTCAAGATCGTCTACGATATCGCCCTCTTGCTCTCGTTCCGCCACGTCAAGCCGCCCGAGGAACGAAGCACGGCGCCGAGCCGCTGAGTTCCCGGTCACGAAATCCGCTCAGATAAAATTGTATGCAAAAAAGAAAATGGCCCCGTCGTCGGGGCCATTTCCGTTAGCGGAGCTAGGGCTACCAATCGTTCGGATCGTAGCCGTAGCGGTACGCATAACCTGGGCCGTAGTAGTGAGGGTTGCCGTAGTAGGCGTAGCCGCCGTGGTAGTGTCGATAGTGATGGCGATACGGTCCGCCCCACCCGCCGTGATAATACGGGCCATAATCGTCCGTCACGCCGATTCCGAAGCCGCCATCCCCGACGCCGACATAGAGGCCTTGCGCGCTTGCGGGCACAGCAACACCCAACGCGGCCGCCGCCGCCAGAGCGAAAGCAAGTTTTCTCATGACGCGTTTCTCCTCTGTTTCGGTCCCCACGGAGGAAAACGCACGGCCGGGAATTTCGTTTGCAATAGAACGAATCGCGGGCTGCGGCGAACTGTCGGACGCTGCGGCGAAATGTCCGGCCGGCGTTCTTCTTGTGTTCAAGAGAGGCCCCGCCCTGGTTAGGGGCGGGGCCTCGGACACCTTCGCGATCAAATCGCCTTTGCCTAGACCGGGATGATGGCGATGATCTCGAAGGTGAAAGCATCCACGATCACGAGCTCGTCGTCGAACACGAAGCACCGGTAGCCGCGGAACTGCGGCGCGATGATCACGATGTCCTCCGGGACCACGAACAGATGGAAGCTTCGTGGAACCCGAACGCCGACGCGAACATCGAAATTGACGTCCGTGACCCGGAACCGGGAGATGAACCCGCGATGCAGGACGACATTGTGGATCCGCGTTCGTTGCTGGCTCGAGAGCGAGATGCGGCTGCGGGTGCCGGCCTGCGCGAACGCGTGCGTGCCGCGCCGATCATGCGCCACGGCGGTCCGGGTGCCGGTGCGGCTGGTGGTCCTGACATGTTGCCCATGCATGCGGCGGTGCTCGGCAACAGCGTGGCCGCGATGAGCGCGCTGCCCGGCAACAGCGTGACCCCGATGAGCGCGTTGCGCGGCAACAGCGTGACCCCGATGGCCGCGCTGCCCGGTTAGCATGTGGCCGCGCTGCTCGTGGAGAGCATGGCCGCGCTGCGCATGCAGGGCCCCGCTGGCCGAGGATGGCCCGTGCGCCTGATGGTAGCCGCCGGCATGGCCGCTGGACCGGCCCTGCATTGCCGTGCTCGGGGCATGGCCGCCGCCGGAACCGCCGCCGGCAGCACCTTGGTGCATATGACGGCCGTCGCCCCGGTCGCCGCCTCCGGTACCGCCGGGACTTTGTGCGGATGCGAGCGTCACCCCGGCGACGAGCGCTGCCGCCGTGGTTGCCGCCGGCAGAGAATTCATCCACGTGCTCCTCATGCAAACCTCCCTTTGCCGAGTGTGGTGATTGTGACTCCATAACGCGCATCGGCTCGCAAAGTTCTCATGCGGGCCGGCAGACCTCGAAAAATATTTGATTGTTTGGAAGAGGCGCCGCTAGGAGTCCTGCATTGTGAATATTTGTTCAGGCTCTGCCACGTCCTGACAATGCTGTATAACAACAGATGATCTTCGTCAGCGGGATGTGAACAAATATTCACGACAGGTCGAACGCTCGCGACCGGGACGATCTCGCAACTTCCGGCCTCCGAGCCGATCTGGCCTGGCACATCGCGCCGGCAAGGACTGCTCTGCGCGCCGGCCGGGTCTGCCTGTCGGCGAGACCGCGCGCGTGGTATGCTTCATCTTGCGGAACAGGACCCGCGAGGGGGGTCATGGCGCAGTTCGTGACCGATTTCGGAACGACCGGCACGCCGACCACGGATGGACGGCTCGACGCGCCCGCGTTCCACCGCAATTGGCGCCCGATCTGGTCGGTGCTTGCCGGACACCTGCAAGACAAGACCGGCGACGTGCTCGAAGTCGGCAGCGGGACCGGCCAGCACATCGTCGAATTCGCCCGCAACGCGCCGAACATCACCTGGTGGCCGAGCGACCCGAACGAGAACCATTTGCGCAGCATTGCGGCGTGGCGGCTCGACGCCAAGCTTGCGAATTTGCGCCCGCCGGCGCGCATCGATGTATCCGACCCGGATTGGAGCTTGCCGCCGGAGCTCGGGCGGGCGCGACGGCTTCTGGGGATTTTCTGCGCCAACGTCCTGCACATTGCGCCGTGGCGCGTCGCCGAGGGTTTGTTTGCCGGCGCCGCGCGGCATCTGCGGGCCGAGGGCCGCATGTTCGTGTACGGGCCGTTCATGCGCGACGGAAAGCACACGGCACCGAGCAATGCCGCATTCGACGCGAGCTTGCGGAGCGCGAATGCCGAATGGGGCGTCCGCGACGCCGGCGATGTTGCGGGTCTGGCCGCTCGCAACGGGCTGAAGATGATCGAGCTCGTGGAAATGCCGGCCAACAATCTGATTCTGATCTTCGCGCGCGAGCAATCGAGTGTGACGCATTCGTCAACGTGAATCGCGAAGCGCGCGCGTCGCAGCAAGCCCGCCGGCGATGCGTTCTGCGGCCGCGGCTTGGCGCAACCGCGCGCGGGCCGCGGATTCCACCCCGCATTTCTCGACATGGGCGGATCGATTGATGACCTGCAGGTTGGGCACGCCCCAATAGGTCAGCAGCGCCGGCCACGGCTCGGCCCGCCCGGCCTCGCGCCACACCCGGAACAGCGGCACGCGGTGATCGACCTCGGCGTCCTTGCCGAGCCGCGCGCCGGTGGCGGCGCAGCGATGGTTCTGCAGACGTCGCAGATGCCGCACGTGATCGCTCGGCGCGGTCCACAGCTTCCAGGCCGCGACGCAGCAGCCGTGCCACGTCGCATTGCGGTTGGGATGCGCGTCGCCCCACAGATCGCGGTGCCAGCCGAGCCGGAACACCGGCTGCCCACATACGCAGCAATAGCCCGGGCCTCTGGCATGGGTCTTTTCGCGAAACGGGGCGGGTGGCGCGCGAAAGCTAAGCGGCGCACCCGAGGATTTCCGGCTGCCGCTCCGCCACACCCAACCTTCCGGTGCGCTGCTCAGCGCGGCGAGCGCGCGGGCGAGCTGGTCGGCGCGGACCGGATGCTGCCGCCAATAGGATTCGACGGCGCGTCGCGGGGTCGGCGGGATGAACGGGCGGGCGAGCGCGTGCAACCATACGGGGGCCGGAAAGATCGCCGGCAGATGGCGCCGCAAGCGCGCCAGCGCCTTGGCGTTTCGTTGCGCGCGCCACGCGGAAGAGGCCATCGGTCGGATCTCGGCTGGGCGGTCGTCGCCATCATCTTGCCAGCCAAGCGTTGCCGATTCGTAGCCACGGCGCCGTGCTAGCCTCTCGGCCTGGAGACAAGCGGCATGCCGGCAATCGATGTCGTCGTGGTCGGGCTCGGCGCGATGGGGAGCGCCGCGGTCCATCATCTCGCCCGCAGGGGCCGGCGCGTCGTCGGGATCGAGCGTTTCCGGCCGGGTCATGCATATGGCTCCTCCCATGGCGCAACTCGCATCATCCGCCTCGGCTACTACGAGCATCCCGCCTACGTGCCGCTGCTGCGCCGCGCCTATGCGCTGTGGCGCGAGCTCGAGGCTCAAGCGGGGCGCCCGCTCCTGCAGACCACCGGGATCGCCGAGATCGGTCCGGCCGACGGCAGGCTCGTGGCCGGCACGCTCGCGGCCGCCCGCACCCACGAGCTGCCGCACGCGGTGCTCGCCGCACCGGAGTTCATGCGGCGGTTCCCGGCGTTCCGCATCCCGGCCGATTGCGTCGGCGTGGTGCAGCCGGACGGCGGCGTGCTCGCCGCCGAAGCCGCGATCCTGGCGCAGCTCGGTCTCGCCCAAGCCGCGGGCGGCGAGCTGCGCACCGGCGAGACCGTCACGGCGGTCGAGCCGCGCGGCGGCGGCGTGCAGGTCGTGACCGACCGCGGCATGATCGAGGCGGGCGCCGCGATCGTCGCGGCCGGGCCGTGGGTGAAGAAGCTGCTGCCCGATCTCGCCGCGCCGCTGCGGGTCACCCGTCAGGTCATGGCTTGGTTCGCGCCGCGCGACGCGAGGCTGTGTGCGCCCGAAAAGTTCCCGGTATTCATGATCGAAAGCGCGCGCGGCATCCATTACGGCTTCCCGCTCGACGCGACCGGGGTGAAGTTCGCCAAGCATCATCACGCCGACGCGACGGTCGATCCCGATGCTTGCGATCGCTCGGTGACGGCCGACGACGAGGCCCTGATCCGCCCGATGCTCACCGAATGTCTGCCCGCCGCGAACGGCCGGCTGCTGCAAGCCAAGGTCTGCCTTTACACCATGACGCCCGACGGCGATTTTCTGCTCGACCGCCTGCCGGGCGCGCCGCAGATCGTCGTCGCTTCGCCGTGCTCCGGCCACGGCTTCAAGTTCGCACCGGCGGTCGGCGAGATCCTCGCCGACCTCGCGACCGGCGGCGCGACCTCGCACGACATCTCGCGCTTCCGGCTGGCGCGGTTCGCGTAGACTCTTCACGCCATGGTCTGCTCATGAAAAGCCGCACGCGCGCTTCACCTCCCCTTGCAGGGGGAGGTGAAGGGAGTTCGCGGCCAGTTTGAGCCAACCGTGCTCTCTCTTATTTGCTGCTATTTGCTGCAGAAAGGACCACACATGACCCTGAACCGCGTTCTCATCACCGGGGCGGCGGGCCGGATCGGCCGGACGCTGCGCGCGGGCCTCGCCAAACGTTACCGCCTGCTGAGGCTGCTCGACCTCGCGCCCCTCGGCGCGGCCGCCGCGGGCGAAGAGGTGGTGCACGCCGACATCGGCGATCTGGCCGCGATGGAAGCCGCGCTCGAAGGCATCGATTGCGTGGTGCATCTCGCCGGCGTGCCGGAGGAGGATGTTTGGGAAAAAATCCTGCCGGCCAACATCGTCGGGACCTACAACGTGTTCGAGGCGGCGCGCCGGCGCGGCACGCGCCGCATCGTGTTCGCCAGCACCAACCACGTGGTGGGCTTCCATCCGCGCGACCGGCGGCTCGATGAAACCGTAATGCCGCGGCCGGACACCCGCTACGGCGCCAGCAAGGCGTTCGGCGAGGCGCTCGGCCGGCTCTATGCGGACAAGCACGGCATCAGCGTCGCTTGCCTGCGCATCGGCTCGTTCCAGGTGAAGCCGCAGGACGAGCGGCAGCTCGCGACCTGGATCAGCCCGCGCGACACGGTCGAGCTCGTCCGCTGCTGCATCGAGGCGCCGGACTATCATTTCCTCATCGTCTACGGGGTTTCCAACAATCGCGACCGGCGCTGGTTCGACCAGGGCTCGCACTTGCTCGGCTATTCGCCGCAGGACGATGCCGAAGCCTTCGCGGCCCAGATTCGCGCCCGCGGCGAGAAACCCGATGCGATCGCCGCGCGTTTTCACGGCGGCCCCTATTGCGCGATGGAATTCTCCGGGGACGTAGCGAAGATTGATTAGTGCGGTCGAGGCGCCCACAATGGTCGGCGGCACCTGATCGCAACGACGGATGGGCCACAGGGAGGTTGCAGTGACGACATTGCGCTGGAGAAGTTTGGTATTCGCCGCGGCGGCCGCCGCCGGTCTCGCGCTCGGCGGCCCGGCGGTCGCCCAGGAAAAGCTCACGGTGTGGTGGGCCAAGGGATTCTACAAGTCCGAGGACGACGCGCTGCTTCAGGCGGTGAAGAAATTCGAGCAGAAGACCGGGGTCACGGTCGATTTGTCGCAATATCCGGTGCAGGACATGATCCCCAAGACCGTGTCGGCGCTCGACGCCGGCACGCCGCCCGACGTGGGCTATGCCGACGTCTACGACTTCCAGGTCACCGGCAAATGGGCCTTCGACGGCAAGCTCGAGGACATTTCCGACGTGCTCGAGCCGATCAAGGCGAGGTTCGCGCCGAACACCGTCGAGACCACCTACCTCTTGAACGACAAGACCAAGAAGCGCGCCTATTACGCGTTTCCGATGAAGCAGCAGACCATGCACATCCAATATTGGATCGACATGCTGGCGACGGCGGGTTTCCAGGAGAGCGACATCCCGGCGACCTGGAAGGAATATTGGTCGTTCTGGTGCGACAAGGCGCAGCCGGCATACCGCAAGAAGACCGGCACGCGGGTGTTCGGCATCGGCCAGCCGATGGGGGTGGATTCCAGCGACTCGTTCTACTCGTTCCTCACCTTCGTGGACGCCTACAACGTCAAGCTGGTCGACGACGAGGGCAAGCTCACGCTCGACACCGCCAACGTCAAACCGGGGCTCGTCGGGGCGCTCAAGGACTACACCGACGTCTACGCCAAGGGCTGCACGCCGCCCTCCTCGACCAGCTGGAAGGATCCCGACAACAACGTCGCGTTCCACAACAAGACCACGCTGATGACCCACAACGCCACGATCTCGATCGCGGCGAAATGGCTCGACGATGCCAACAACGAGTCGCTCTCGCCGGAGCAGCGCGCGGCCGCCAAGAAGAATTATTCCGAGCTGATCCGCACCGCCGGATTCCCGAAAAAGCCCGACGGTTCGCCGATGGTCTATCGCGCCGCGGTCAAGACCGGCGTGATCTTCACCGAGGCCAGGAACAAGCCCCGCGCCAGGGAATTCGTCCGCTTCCTGCTCGAGGAGGAGAACCTGACGCCGTACGTCGAGGGCGCGCTCGGGCGCTGGTTCCCGGTGACGAAGCCCGCGCAGGAGCGTCCGTTCTGGCAGGAGGACCCGCACCGCAAGGCGGTCTACGACCAGTTCAAGGCCGGCACGGTGACCTTCGAGTTCACCAAGAACTACAAGTTCACCATTCTCAACAACGAGAACGTCTGGGCCAAGGCCATGAACCGCGTGGCGAGCGAGAAGGTGCCGGTCGAGACCGCGGTCGACGAGTTGCTGGCGCGGATCAAGACGGTGGTGCAGTGAGCACAGCCGAGCTGAGCCGCATACGCGGCGCCCTGCCCTCCCGCCCGTCGGCGGGGAGGGTCGGCGCGCAGCTCGGCTGCGCGGCGGGGTGGGGGGACTATGCTTGCGCGGAATTGCAATCCGCCCCCCGCCCCTGACCCCTCCCCGCCACTCGCTCCGCTCGCGGGGGGAGGGGATTCCAAAGGCCGGCGCATGAGACCGATACGTTAGAGTATTCCGATGGCGACGCTCGCGCTCGAGGAAACCAATGGCGCGCGGCCGGCCGGGCCCGCGGCGCCGATGACGGCGTGGCAGGTCTGGGGCCTCATCCTGATCGCCCCGTATCTCCTCGTCTTCTTGGTGTTCGTGCTCTACCCGGTCGCCTACGGCTTCTGGCTCGCGCGCGATCCACAGACCTATGTGCGGCTGTTCGACGACCCGATCTTTCCCCGCTCGGTCGTCAACACGCTGGCGTTCCTGATCCTCGGCATCAACCTCAAGATGATGGTCGCGCTGGCGCTCTCGGGCTTCTTCGTGCAGGCGCGGACCTGGATCCGCTGGCTCTCGCTGCTGTTCATCCTGCCCTGGGCGGTGCCGTCGATCCCCACCATCCTGTCGTTCCGGTTCATGCTCAATCCCGAGTGGGGCATCATCAACAGCGTGATCTTCAAGCTCACCGGCGACGACGGACCCAACTGGCTCAACGATCCGACGCTGGCGCTGTCGCTCGCCGTCATGGTCCACATCTGGAAATCGCTGCCGTTCTGGACCCTGATCCTCATCGCCGGGCGCCTGGCGATTCCGGGCGAAATCTACGAAGCGGCGGCGGTCGACGGCGCGGCCAAGTGGCAGTCGTTCCGCTACATCACCTGGCCGTCGATGCAGACGCTGTATCTGACCTGCACCATCATCTCGATGATCTGGACGCTGGGCGATTTCAACAGCGTCTATCTGCTCACCGGCGGCGGGCCGGCGGACCTCACCCACGTGCTGGCGACGCTGGGCATCCGCTACCTGCGGCTCGATGCCGTGGATCTGTCGATGGCGGCGATCGTCTGCGCGCTGCCGCTGGTGCTCCCGCTGGTGTTCTTCATGATGAAGCGGCTGTCGAAATGAAGCTCTCGCTCCGCGGCGTCGCCACCGAGGCCAGGCTGCTGCTGATCGGCATTCCGCTGCTGCTGTGGACCATGCTGCCGATCTATCATCTGTTCCTGTTCGCGATCTCGCCCAAGGATTCCGCCTTCGCCGGCAATCTGTGGCCCGACCATCCCACGCTGCGCAATTTCACGATCGTGTTCGGCGAGCAGCATTATTATCTCAGCCATTTCTGGCGACAGCTGTTCAACTCGCTCGTCATCGCGCTGGCGGTCGGCGCCATCACGCTCCTGGTCGCGGCCGCGGCCGCCTTCGCCATCAGTCGGCTCAAGGTCAAGGGCGGCCGCACCGTGATGAATCTCGCGCTGTTCACCTATTTCATTCCGGCGGCGTTCCTGGCGGTGCCGATGTACCGCACCATGGGGATCTATGGGCTGCTCAACAGCCAATGGGCGCTGATCTGGGCCATGGTGACGATCGCGGCGCCCTATGCGATCTGGGTGCTCAAGCAGGCTTCCGACAAGCTGCCCTACGAGCTCGACGAGGCGGCGGTGATCGACGGCGCTTCGCCGCTGCAGCTGTTTCGCCTGGTCTATGTGCCGCTGATCATGCCGTCATTGGTCGCGGTCGGGACCTACGCGATCCTGCTCGCCTGGAACGAATATCTCTACGCGTTCCTGTTGCTGTCCAAGGACACCGACGTGACGCTCGCGGTGGGGCTCGGCAATTTCCTCGCCGCGGACGATTCGCCCTGGGAGCTGCTGATGGCGACCGGGCTCATCTACGCCCTGCCGCCGGCCGCGATCTATTACGCCTTCAAGCGCTACATGGTGGCGGGCCTCACCGCCGGCGCGGTGAAGGGCTGAGCGGTCTCACGATGGTTCCGGTGCCGGCAGCTCGATGATCTTGTTCTCGCTTTTGACGGTATCGTACACCGACACCTGGACGATCGGGTGGCGCTTCTTGATCGCCAATCCCGTCGCCTCGGCTTCTTCGAACGTCGCAAAGGAATCCTTGGTTTGCCGATCCACCTGGAGGCGGAACGGGCCTTTTTCGGGTCGCCTCTTCTGCCCGAGCTGCTCCGGCACAGTTTCTTCCGGATCGGCCTTCTTGGTGATGGTCTTGCTTTGTGGTCGAACCGCCATGGCGGCATCTCCTCGATGGTTTCCCCTGTCCTCTATGTAGCGACGGCAGAACCGAATTGCGAGCGCCGTAGGGTGGGCAAAGCGTGCCCACCGGCAGGTGGTCGGAAGTGAGAAATCAGAGATCGGAAAGGATGATCGCTTGGCTCTCTGATTTCTGATCTCTGATTTCTGATCTCTGATTTCGGATTTCTGGCTTCTGATCCCCGGGGTGGGCACGGCGCTACGCGCCCTTGCCCACCCTACTTCCTGTAGCCGCCGAACCCAGATCGATGATCTCGGCCTGCAGCCCGCCATCCGAGATCGTGAGTCTGCCGACGGTTATCGGCAAATCAAACCGCCGCGGTCCCGCGCTTCCGGGATTGAAATAGAGCACGCCGTCCTTCGTTTCGATCTTCGGCCGGTGCGAATGGCCGAAGATGATTGCGTGAAAACCGGCGGATGCCGCATCCAGATCCAGCTCGTAAAGATCGTGCAAGACGTAAATCGAATGCTCCTCGAGCTGCACGATCTGCCTGGCCGGCAGGTCTCCGGCCCAGGCGCCTCGGTCGATATTGCCGCGCACGGCCAACACGGGCGCGATCTTGCCGAGCGCTGCGAGGATCGCCGGGTCACCGACGTCGCCGGCGTGGATGATCGGGTCGGAGCCCTGAAGCGCCGAGAGCGCCTGCGGGCGCAGCAGCCCGTGCGTGTCGGAAATGACGCCGATCGATTTCATGGCGGAGCATTAGGCCGATGGCCGTAGGCTCGCCAGCGGGGCTTGGGGAAGCTTCGGCCCGCCCTGCCCTCGGCGCCGCGATTCATGTAAGATATCCTCACATGATTTGGTCGAGACACGGGCCGCCGCCGGGCCGGCGCGGCTATCATCACGGCAATCTGCGCGAGGCGCTGGTCCGGGCAACGCTCGACCTGATCGCCGAGCGCGGCCTGTCCGGCTTCACCTTCGCGGAAGCCGCGCGCGCCGCCGGCGTGAGTTCGGCCGCGCCCTATCGGCATTACCGCGACCGGCAGGGGCTCATCGCCGACGTGGCGCGGGAGGGATTCGAGCGCTTCGGCGCCGAGCTCGAAAAAGCCTGGAACGGCGGCCGCCCCACGCCGCTTGCCGCCTTCGAGAACATCGGGCGGGCGCATCTCGCCTTCGCGCGCAACGAGCCGGCGTATTTCTCCGCGATGTTCGAAGGCGGCATTGCGCCGGATTCCGACCCCGAGCTGGCGCAAGCCGCGGATCGCGCCTTCGCGGTGTTGCGCACGGCGGTCGAGGCGGTGTGCGCCACCCTGCCCCTGAAGAGCCGCCCGCCGGTGCTGATGATGAGCCTGCACGTCTGGGCGCTCTCCCACGGGATCGCCGCGCTGTTCGGACGCGGCGACGCCGGGCGGCGCAAGCTGCCGATGTCATCGATCCACGCACTCACGCGGGGCGGACATGAGCAACGTTGTGGCGACACTGGACGAGATCGGCAGGCCGGCCTGGATCGCGTTGATGGTGCTCAGCTTTATCGTCTACTGGCCGCTGGGCCTGGCGATGCTCGCCTTTCTGATATGGAGCAGACGAATGATGGGATGTCGGCATCATCGTGGCGCCGGCCCCGGCCCGGGCCGGTGGTGGCAGGACGCCGAGGGCGCCGCGCGGCGCTGGACCGGCGGCGGCTATGCCCGGTCGAGCGGGAACTGGGCTTTTGACGAATATCGCGCCGAGACCCTACGTCGGCTCGAAGAGGAGCAGCAGGAATTCCGGGAATTTCTGGAGCGCCTGCGTCACGCCAAGGACAAGGCCGAGTTCGATCAGTTCATGGCCGACCGTGGCCGTCGCGGCACCGGGCCGACCGGTCCGGAGGCCCAGCCGCAGGGCTGAGGCGCGACCCACTTTCCACACGCGAATACAACAAGTGCGTCACGGCCGGGCTTGTCCCGGCCGTCCACGTTTTTGATCGGATCTCGCTGTAGGGTGGCAAAGGCGCGGAACGCGCCGTGCCCACCTGAGAAACTAGTCCCGATTACTGGCGCTGCCGTTGTGATCACCGGATGGTGGGCACGTTCGCCCCCGCCTGCGCGGGGGCAAGCTTTTGCCCACCCTACAGCAGTCGCGCCGTCACGCGAGTTCCTGCGCAATCGCCTTGCGCACCGCCGGCCGTTCCGACACGCGGCGCCGATGGTCGCTCAGCTTCGGCAGCCGCGCGGGGTCGACGCCGTCCGCCTCCATCCATTGCGCCAGCGTGAAGAGATAGGGATCGCAGATCGTATAATCCTCGCCCATCACCCAGGGCTCGTTCAGCATCTCCCGCTCGATCAGCTCGTAACAGGCGCCGACGGACTGCGGCACCTTGCGGCGCATCGCCGCGATCGCCGCCTCGTCGTCCGCCCAGCGGTGGCCGCGCATGCGGTGCGCATGGGCGACGTGCACGGTCGAGCACAGATAGGAATTGAAGGCCTGCACCTGCGCAAACGCGAACGGGTCCTCGAGCGGCGCGAGATCCGCGCGCGGAAAACTCTGCGCGATGAAGGCCAGCATGGCCGGCGTCTCGGTCAGAATGCCGCGGTCGGTCACCATCGCGGGCACCCGCCCCTTGGGATTGATGGCGAGATAGTTTTGGCTGCGCTGCTCCTCGCGCGCGAAGTCGATCCGCACGCTCGCATATTCCGCGCCCGCATCCTCCAAGGCGATGTGCGAGGCCAGCGCGCAGGTATCCGGCGCGTAGTACAGCTTGATCATGATGTCCTCATCGCGTCGGTGCGAGCGGCACCGCGTTCAAGTGGGGGATCCGGCCGCGAGCCCATAGGCTGGACAGCGGCGCTTGCGGCTAGCAACGCGTGACGTGCGCCGAAATGGCGAGCCAAGCGCCGTTCCGCCGCGCCCACACGTCGGTATATCGGCCTGATCCCGATCCGCCGTCCGGCGTCGTGTAGCTGGTTCGTGCGTGGATGATGGCGAAGTCCCCCATGATCCGGACCTTGATGTCGTGGGCTTCGAGATTGGAAATCCTGACGGGCAGTGCCGTCTGCCTGAGAAAACCCTGCCGATCGACCAGCGACCCATCCGGGTTGGAGCACAGAAAGTCTTCCGCCAATATCTCATCGAAGCGGCGCGCATCCGATGTCTGCACCGATCGAATGTAGTCGCGATTGAGATCGAGAAGCAGGTCGAGGTCGGATTTCACTTGGGTATTCCGCATATTGTTTCCTCCTTCGCTACCCGGCCGGATGTCATGACCCGCTGTGCCGGACTATTCTCTCGTTCATCCATGGCATAATCTTCCTGGTCGTTGTTGTGGCGCGGGTTGGAGGAGCTGAGGCCTGGCGTCCGCCCCCTCACCAGCGCTCCGACACCGCGACCCCGTCGAGCACTTCGGCCAGCCGCCGGCGGGTGCCGAGCGTGGTGTCCTGCGGCAGCGCGCGCGGCGCGAAAAATCCGTGCTCGACGATCTCGCGGCCGGGCACGGGCGGCGTCTCCTGGCGGAAGCTTTTCACCACGAACACGGCGATGTGGTCGCGGCGCGAGCCGGCCGGATTGTAGAAAATGCCGTGCAGCGTCGGCGCCTCGACCAGCCTGATGTTGCCTTCCTCGAAGAGCTCGCGCTCGAGCGCGTCGCGCAGCGTCTCGCCCGGCTCGACCCCGCCGCCCGGAAAATGCCAGCCCTCCACGTACGAATGCTTGACCAGGAACACCCGGCCGCTGCCGTCGAGCACCACGCCGCGCACCCCGATGGTCAAGCCGCGCGCGAAGCGCCAATAGAGGTGCAGCGCCCGGCGCAGGCGCGACCCCACGGCTCGGCTCAGGAAATTGCTACGCATCGCGCCCTCCAGGGCTGCGGTCCCCTTCCCGCGCCCGGCCCTCCGCCCGCCTCCGCGGCCCGGCGGGCCCGCTCCGGCCCGCGCAGGATAACGCAGCGGTTCCGGCCCTGCCGCATTCCACTTTCGGCCCGGCCCCCCTATAAGAGCATTGGTTGGAATCCTTACAAAGAGAGCCCTCCGTGAAGCGCTTTGCCGACTTGACCGAGCAAGAGGTCCTCGCGTTGGCCATCACCAACGAGGAGGAGGACAGCCGCATCTACCGCGGCTTTGCCGAGGGCCTGCGCGAGGCCTACCCGGCCTCGGCCAAGCTGTTCGAGGAAATGGCCGAGGAGGAGGTTCGCCACCGCGGCATGCTGTTCGACCTCTACCGCCAAAAATTCGGCGAATATCTGCCGCTGATCCGGCGCCAGGACGTGCGCGGCTTCATCAGCCAGCGGCGGCCGCTGTGGCTGATGCGCCCGCTCGGCATCGAGGAGGTGCGCAAATACGCCGCCGAGATGGAATACGAGGCCGCGCGGTTCTACCGCAAGGCGGCCGCGACCGCGCGCGATGCCTCGGTCCGCGAGCTCCTGGTCAACCTCGCCGAAGCCGAGGACAAGCACGAGAGCTTCGCCGAGCAGCTGGGCGAAAAGCTCCTCACCAAGGGGGCGCGCGCCGAGGAGGACGAGACCGCGCGGCGGATGTTCGTGCTGCAATACGTGCAGCCCGGCCTCGCCGGCCTGATGGACGGCTCGGTGTCGACGCTCGCGCCGCTGTTCGCCGCGGCGTTTGCCACCCATCACACCTGGGAGACGTTCGTGGTCGGGCTCGCCGCGTCGGTCGGGGCCGGCATCTCCATGGGGTTTGCCGAAGCGCTCTCCGACGACGGCTCGCTGACCGGGCGCGGCGCGCCGCTGATCCGCGGCGCCGTGTGCGGGGTGATGACGGCGCTCGGCGGGCTGGGGCACACGATGCCGTATCTGATTCCCGATTTCTGGGTGGCGACCAGTTTCTCGATCGCCGTCGTGGTCGTGGAGCTTGCGGCGATTTCCTGGATCCGCTGGCGCTTCATGGACACGCCGTTCCTCAACGCCGCGTTCCAGGTCGGGGTCGGCGGCGCGCTGGTGTTCATCGCGGGCATCCTGATCGGCAGCTCGTAGCGCTGCGATGTTCGTGCTGGCGCATTTGTCGGATCCGCACCTCGGGCCCGTGCCGCTGCCGCGTTTTCGCGAGCTGACCGGCAAGCGCGCGCTCGGCTTCGTCAATTGGCACCGGCGGCGGTTCGTGCGCCACCGCCCCGAAGCGCTGGAAGCCCTGGTGCACGACCTGCGATCCGCGGCCCCCGACCACATCGCGGTCACCGGCGACCTCGTCAACATCGCGCTGGAGAAGGAATTCCCGCCGGC
>WNFX01001876.1_pt1 | contig 24365 bp, 24 predicted proteins | sample 5400111 | NCBI WGS metagenome assembly WNFX01 (sample SAMN13153363, study PRJNA577476) | soil metagenome | isolation source: 40 cm soil or saprolite under grassland replicate 1 | place: USA:California | collected 2016-06-15
TTGGGCGGAGGCGCCCTCACAGGCGCAAAAGCAAAGCAGCGCCGCGATGATGGCACGCATGAATGGTCACTCCATGCCGGTCGGCTCCGTCAGGGCTCGGCGTCGCCCGACCACCGGATCGCCTATCGCTTCGGCGCGAAGTCCTGATCGGGGAATGGCGATGCGTCCGGCGCCTTGATGACGATGAAAGGGTGATCGGTCGTCGCGTGGCAGGCATTGCATCCCTTGGTGAGGCTTTCATAAGCCTCATCGAATTGGCGCTGATAGCCGAGCTTGATCGCGTAATCGAGCAGCGTGATCGGCTGCGACACGGCAGCGTCGACCAAGTCCGGCACCGGCAGGCCCTTGAAGCGAGGGACCGCTTTGGAGACGACCGCAAAGCCCTGCCGGAGCTCCTTGAGCATGTAGCCGGCGAGCGGCCAGTTTTCCGCTTTTCCCGCCAGCGCGAGCTTGGTGTGGCGCGGCTGGATGAGCATGCTCATGAGGGCGGCCATCTGCGGATTGAACGGCGCCGGTTCAGCATTCGGGTCCCCGAACGGGCTTTGCGCGGCCGTACGGCCCGACCATATGGCCGCCGTGGCAAAAGCGGTAAAGGCGGCAACCAGTATGACTGCAACGACGCGACCACGCATGACTTTCATTCTCCTTGAAGTTTACGTGCTCGGGCGTGATGCCGCATGTCAATTGTGCCAACGATGGCGCTGAGCAACAAAAGCACGACCAGCTATCCCCGCCGTCGTTCCTAGATGCGCTGCAGCGTGCATTCGGTCTCGACCGGAATTTTCGGGTCGGTGCTCGGCGACGAACGTCTGACGACGCGGAGCTGCTTGTAGCCCGGCTTGTCGCAGGAGACTTCAACGTCTTTGGGATCAACCTCCTTGCCGAAGCCCGGAACCTTGTAGGTGCCGAGCAGGTCGGTGCGCGTGACGATACCGCCGCGGTTCTTCACTCCCACGGTCACCTTGGCGTCGGGAACGGTGGCGCCGTTCGTGTCCCGCACGAAGCCGAAATAGGAAGGCCCCTCCTCCTCGCTGTTGTCGTCGTCGTCGCCGAAGCCGGCACCCCCCGCCCACGCGACGATCGAAAGGGCACAGGTCATTGCGAGCACCACGCCCATGATCCGCCCGACACACCGAACCGAGAATTGCATCCAGTCCTCCTCGGATGGCGTTGTCGCACATCCGCCGTGAGCCGCCGATATGTTAGCGTGTAAAATAGGGCGTGAGATAGTACGCAAGAACGGCCAGCGCCCCAATCGGGACGACACACACCCATCCGGGCCACAGCCGCTCATTCCACTTGGCGGGCACGAAAAAGCTTATCGCCGCCGCCACCACCAGCGCCGCGACCACCGACAGCGAGCGAGACTTTAACAATTCCAGCTCGACCGTCGCCTTGTCGTAGATAAAGAGCGCGAGCGTATAGAACAACAGATAGGCGACCGCGGCGAGACAGACGAACAGAATGACCCGCTGCACCCACGGCTCGGGAACGGCGCTGGCAATCCATCCCAGGGCGAGCGCGCCGAACAGGGAGGTCAGCATCCACCCGTACCAATACATCGCCGGACCCCGCCGCTCGGGGGTCCACAGAAAATCGACCTCTCCGATCACCGGATGGTAGGTGAGGAGTGGAAGGTTCACTTCCGTAGAGACCACGTATATGACCGCGTAAGCGACGCCGAACACGATCGTGAACACGGCAAGCTTGCTCGACGCCATCATGAGCCAAATCCGCGGGCATTGTTGGCGATATGGCCGACCAGGAAATTGGCCCAGACGATAATGGCCAGGAGCAGCGTCACGTTCTTGCGTGCGGCGGCATAGTCCTCGGATAACGGCTGCCTCCAGAACGCCCAATACGCCGGCAGCAAGATCATGCCGATCGTGGCCACGTGTTCCTTCATCTCGAATACGCCGACCGTCTTGAAAAATCGCAGCTGTTCGAGCGCGAGGCGGGACGTGAAGCGATACTGCGTGTATATCCACGCTCCCATGACGAAGGTGACCACGTAGAGGACGATGATGGCCATCACGTATGAGGTGCTCGGCACGGCACGAAAGCGCGTCACGAAATTACCGGCCTTGGAACGCACCGGCATCCAAACGGATACCGCCTGATGGGTGATCGCCCCAAGCAGCGCAACGGCTAGAAGTCCGTGGATGATAAGGAGTATCGTCCAAAAGGCCATCGGACTCCCCTAACTCACGCTGGCCGCGACGGCCAACGACGGGCGCGACAATGTTTGCTTGGTGTCCCCCTCAAAGACCCACGCATCGCAACGCACACGTCCCCGCAACTGCGTCTAGTTGGCCGAGACACTTTCCAAAGTCGGGCAAGAACGCCGCTCCATCGGCGTTTCGTAGTCCTGATAGTTGGTCTTATCCATCACGACGGCCTTCAGGTTGACTTCCTTCGGCGTCGGCTGCTTGCGCAGATTGCGGATGGCGATCTGGGTGCCGAGACAGCCTTGAACGAATCCATTGTAGTCGCCGCTACCGAGGATATCACCGGACTTGACGAAGTCGATCACCTCTTTGCTGGCATTGATGCCGACGACCAGCGCCTTGCGGTTGGCCGCTTTGAGCGATTCGACGGCGCCGATCGCCATCGGATCGTTGGCTGCGAGCACGCCGTCGATCTGCGGATAGAGCCGCAGAAAGCTTTTCATCACTTCGATCGCCGGCGCACGGGCATAGTTCGCCGACTTCGAGGCGAGGAGCTTGACGTCGGGAAATTCCTTGAGCGCGTCCTTGTAAGCCTTCACGCGGGCGATGCTGGTCGGCAGGTTGTCGGGGCCTTCGAGGATCACGACGTTTCCCTTCTTGCCCATCGCGTTGATGAGGTAGCGCGCAGTCGTGAGCGCGAGCTGATAATCGTCGGTTCCGACGTAAGCGACGACATTGCCGCCGGCGAGCCGCTCGTTGACGTTGGTCACCGGGATGCCGGCTGCGTTGAGCTTGTCGACCGCTGGCACCATCGCCTTGGGATCGAACGGCGCGAACACGATCGCATCGGGCTTGATGCGCACGACCTCGTCGACGAGGCCGAGCTGCTCGGCGGGGGCCTCGCTTCTCGGGATGAAATGAACGATCTCGGCGTCGAGCGACTTCGCCGCGATCTCGCCGCCGATGCGCACCCCGCGAAGAATGGGATTAGATGGATTGCGTGTGAAGGTCGCGACGGTCTCAGCGCCAGCCGGCAAGAGCGCAGTCACGTTCAGGACCACCAATACGGCTGCGAAACAGACACCACGGCATTTTTCCGAGAGTTCCTTCTCGGGCAGAAAGCCCATGATGTCCTCCATGCACGCGTCGTATGGAATTTGATCGCGCCGAGACCGAACGTCGCCGCGACTCTAGCAAACGTTCGGCGATGGTCTCCAGCCCTCGGATTGACCGGAACGTGCGCATCGCAGTCCCAGTGTCTCGCGGTGCTCGCACCGCTGTCGCCCCGCGGGCAGACTATTGTGGCGGTATCTTTACGCATGCGGCGACAAGGGGACTATTGGCCGGCACCGGACTGCGGCAGGTTGCGGACCGCTCGGTGGGAATGACGGCGGCGTTGCGTCTAACTCCGCAATAGGCGGTCAAGAGCATCTCGTCTTCAGCGCATTGCACGGTGCAATTCGTAGCGTCGCAGTTCGATCGAACGATGCGAATGCCGAAAGGAGGGCCGGGCGGACCGAGATCGCCTTTCGGACCAGGGGGGCCGGGCGGCCCCGGATCACCCTTGGGCCCCTGACCTTGACCGCAACCCAACATTGCGCCGGCCAACGCCATCGCAATGAGCACTCGCAACACATCCATGGCCTTCCCTCCGAAGAAGGGGCCACAGGATGTCCAATTTCGTGCTCGCGCAAAAGGCCAACCGAGCGCGCTTCGCGGCAAAACGCCGTAGGCGACAGCGGCGCGGTATCGTATAAATAGCGGCCGACCGGCTTGGCATCGGTTCGCTGTCGTCGCCGCCAAAGCGATGTATCGCTCAATCGCATTCAAGGTCGCGAATTCGGGAATGGAGACCGCAATGTCGAGGAAGATGCTGACGGGCTCGTTCGTCGCGCTGATCACGCCGTTCAACAAGGACGGCTCGGTAGACTTCGACGCGTTTCGGACCTTGTTGAAGTTCCAGGAAGATCGGGGCACGTCCGCGGTGCTGATCATGGGCTCGACCGGCGAGACGTCGATGCTCGCGCCGGAGGAAAAAAAGCAGATCATCGTCGAGACCGCGAAGATGAAGACGCCGCGCATGCCGATCTTCTTCGGCTGCACCGGCAACAACACCGAGGCGACCATCGCCAATGTCCGTTTCGCCGAGGCGAACGGCGCCGACGGCGCCATCCTGGCGGCGCCTGCCTATATCTGCGCGCCGGAAAGCGACATCGAGCGCTTCTTTCTCGACGTGGCGGACGCGAGCGATCTGCCGCTCGGCATCTACAACAACCCGCCGCGGGTGAAGAGCGACCTACATTGGGATCACCTCCTTCGCATCTTCAAGCACCCGAACTACGTGGTGCACAAGGAATCGACCGCCCGCGTCGGGCAAGTCGCGCAGGTATTGGCCGCCAAGCCCAAGGTCTCGGTCATGTGCTGCGACAGCCCCAATCTCGGGCTCGTGGTGCCCACCATGTCGCTCGGCGGCCACGGCACCGCCAACATGACCGGCAATATCGCGCCGGCCGAGCTCGCGACCATCTCGACGCCGTGGACGAGCTACGCCGAGGCGGAAGATTTCAAGACTAGCTATCTCAAACTCCTGCCGCTGCTGCACTTCACCTATTCGGCGATCAATCCGGTGGCGGTGAAATCGCTGATGAAGGCGCTCTCTCTGCCGGCCGGCAACCTGCGCAAGCCGCTGACCAACCTCGACGGTGAGGCGCTCAGCAAAGGCATTCGCATCGTGCAGGAGCTGGGGCTCGACAAGCAGTACGGCTACAAGATCGGTCCCATCTCCGCCGTCGCAGCATAATTGTGCGAGTCATTGCCGGGCATAGCGCGTCCTCAAGGGCGTTCACGCCGGTCTTCGACGGACTTTGGACGCGCGTAAACGCGCTTATGCCCGGCAATCCATCTTCTTGTGCAAGAATCTTCCGAAGAAGATAGATCCCCAGGTCAAGCCCGGGGATGACGACGCAGGATGTAACAGTGGACCTCGGAATCCGCGGACGAAAGGCACTCCTGAGCGGCGCGAGCCGAGGCTTGGGACGGGCCTGCGCCTTCGCGCTCGCTCGGGAAGGGGTCGACGTGACCATCGTCGCGCGCAAGCGCGACGTGCTGGAAAAGACCGGCGCTGAGATCGCGGCGGCGACCGGCGTCAAGGTCACGACGGTTGCCGCCGACATCACCACCGGCGCGGGACGCTCCGCCGCGCTTGCCGCCTGTCCGCAGCCCGATATCCTTCTCAACAACGCCGATGGCCCGGCTCCAGGTGACTTCCGCGACTGGTCGCGGGACGATTGGATCGCCGCGCTCGACGCGATGATGCTCTCCCCGATCGAGATGATGCGGCTCACCGTGGACGGCATGATGACGCGCGGCTTCGGCCGCATCGTCAACATCGTCTCGCGCAGCGTGAAGATGGCGCAACTGGAGCTCGGCCTGTCGAATGGCGCACGTTCCGGGCTCGTGGGTTTCGCCGCCGGGCTTGCGCGACAGACCGCCGCCCGCAACGTCACCATCAACAATCTCCTGCCGGGAATCTTCGACAGCGGCGCGCAGCGCGCCCACGTCGGCGCAATGCTGGAGGCAACCGGCAAGACATTCGAGGAGCTGTGGCGCGCGCGCGCCGAGGCCAATCCCGCCCGGCGCTACGGTCGGCCGGACGAGCTCGGCGCCTATTGCGCATTTCTCTGCTCGCAACACGCCGGCTTCATCACCGGCCAAAATTTGCTGATCGACGGAGGGAGCTATCCCGGGACATACTGAACCGCCGCACGGAAGGACCGTCCCATGAGATTCGCGACCATGTCCGCGCTTGCGATCGCGCTCGCCGCACCGCTCCCGGTCGCCGCGACGGCGCAGGATTATCCCTCCCGCACGGTCACCGTGGTGGTGCCGTTTCCGGCCGGCGGATCGGTCGACGGCGTTGCGCGCATCCTGGTGCAGAAGCTCAACGAGACGGTAGGGCAGCACTTCATCGTCGAGAATCGCGCAGGCGGCGCGTCCGGAATAGTCGGCGCCAACGCCGTCGCCAAGGTCGCGCCCGACGGCTACACGTTGCTGGTCTCGGCTTCAGTACATGTGATCAATCCGGTCCTCTACAAGAGCGTTCCCTACGACGTGGTGCGCGACTTCACGCCGGTGATGCTCTTGGCGGAGGGGCCGTTGATCGTCAGCACCACGCCGAGCGTACCGGCGAACAATCTGAAAGATTTCTTCGCACTCGTGCGCAAGGATCCGCAGAAATACACCTTCGGCGCCACCACTATCGGCTCCGCCAGCCATCTCGCCATCGAACTCCTCAAACACGACGCCGGCCTCGACACCCTAGTCGTCGCCTACAAAGGCACTGCGCCCGCGCTCACCGATCTCATGAGCGGACAGATTCAGCTGCTCGCCGATCCCATGCTCTCCTCGCTGCCGCTGGCACAAGGCGGCAAGATCAAGGCGCTCGGCCTCACCAGCCTCAAGCGCGCGGCCGCGGCGCCCGACATTCCGACCGTAGAAGAGTCCGGCGTGAAAGGCTTCGCATTCGTATCTTGGTACGGATTATGGGGACCGAAGAACCTGCCAGTCGATCTTTCCAACAAGCTGCAGGCGGACATCGCCAAAGTGTTGGCGCTGCCGGACGTAAAGCAGCGCTTAAACGCACTCGGATTCGACCCGATCGGATCCGGCAGTGAACAGTTTGCGATGTACATTCGCGACGAGATGGCGAAATACGAGAAAATCATCAAGGACGCCAAGATCAAGGTCGAGTGATGGCCGTGGCCTTTGGCGCATACTCATCCGCCGTCATTGCCGGGCTTGACCCGGCAATCCATCCTCTTCGATCGAAGCGCTTCTTTTCGATGGATGCCCGGGTCAAGCCCGGGCATGACGAGTGGAAGACACCGCCACTACGATAAGAGCATGGCCATGCGGGTGATGGTGCTCGGCGCGGGCGTCATTGGAACGAGTTCGGCCTATTATCTCGCCAAGTCCGGCCACGAGGTCGTGGTAGTCGACCGCCGAAGCGGACCGGCCTTGGAGACGAGTTTCGCCAATGCCGGCGGCATCTGTCCGGGGTTTGCGGGTCCATGGGCGGCGCCGGGAATGCCGGCGAACATCATGCGCTGGCTGTTCACCCGCCACGCGCCGTTGGTTTTGCGGCCACGCTTCGATCCCCATCAGTGGCGCTGGCTCATTCGCTTCCTGCGCAACTGCGGCGCCGGACGCTTCGCACGCAACAAGGCGCGCATGCAGCGCATCGCGCACTACAGCAAGGCCTGCCTCAAGGAGCTATGCGAAGACACCGGCATCGCCTTCGATCACGGCACGGGCGGCGTGCTGCAACTCTTCCGCACCGAGGAGGAGCTTGCCGGCGCAGCAAAATCCACTCGCGTGCTGGCCGAATTCGGCGTTATGCATCGTATGCTCGATACCGAAGGCGTGTTGGCCGTGGAACCGGCGCTGCGCGCGGCAGCCGCCGACTTCGCGGGCGGCCTGCATCTGCCCGATGACGAGACAGGCGACTGCCACAAATTCACGGTCGCGCTCGCCGAGCTTCTGCGCCAACGCGGCGTGGTATTCAAGTTCAACACCAGCGTGAAGCGGCTGCATCTCGAAGGGGCCCGCATCGCCGGCATCATCACCGATCAAGGTCCGCTCGACGCCGATTCCTATGTCGTCGCGCTGGGCAGCGCGGCAGCGCGCCTCTTGCGGCCGCTCGGAATAGATCTTCCGATCTATCCGGTGAAGGGATACTCCGTCACGATCGACATCGATACCAACGTGCCGGCGCCGCGATCCTCGGTGATGGATGAGCATTACAAAGTGATGATCACCCGGCTCGGCACGCGCCTGCGCGCCGCCGGCATAGCCGAGCTTTCGGGCTACGACGTTTCGATCCGTCCGTCGGGCCCGGCGACCGTGCTCCGCAGTCTGCGCGAGCTGTTCCCGCAGGCGGCGATCGCGCGCGAAGCCGGCGCGCTCAACGCCTGGGCGGGCTTGCGGCCGATGACGCCGGACGGACCGCCCTATCTCGGCGCGACCGGGATCGCCAACCTCTACGTCAATGTCGGCCAGGGATCGAACGGCTGGACCCAGGCCTGCGGCTGCGGGCGGGTGGTGGCCGACATCGTCTGCGGCCGCCGACCGGAGATCGATCTGGAAGGATTCAGCATCGATCGCTAGCGAGGCGCTGCGAGCTGCGCGCGCATGGATAACAGCGCGGTCGCCCGTCGCGAATGGCTCATTTCTTCGTCAAAATTCCCCGTAAAGTGTCCTCTCCCAGGGCGTGCTTGCGATCCCAAGTGATATCGGCGATCCGCCAACCCGTCTTGAGCTTGACCAAATCAAGGACGACGCTGTGCGGCTCGCCCAAATTTTTAAATGAGACGGTCGCGCTTGTTTTGTCGGGCGCGACCTCACGGAGCGCGATGTCGACGGTGTCGATCTCCCAATCCTGCGCATCGATGAAGGGATCAAAATCAAGCTTGCCGATCTCGCCGCGCGCGTCCCTGCGGTCCTTGATGATGAGCGCCGCGAGCTTGGGCTCGAAATAGCGCCTCACGGCCGCGTCGGTGTCGAGCAAAATTCCATTGGCGTTTTTGCCTTTATAGGCGGCGTAGATCGCTTCCACGAACGACTTGGCGGAAGGTTCGGCCGCCTGCACGCGAACCGCCGCGAGAACGATGCAAATGCAGAGTCCCATGAGGACATCGCGACGCGTGATCATGATGGGTCCTTGCGCTTCTGCGAGCGGTAAATGATGTTCACCTTGGACCGGACTAGCGTATTGTGCGGCCGGGCTCCAGCCCCATAGGCGCCCGCAACAACGAGAGGATGAGGGATGAGCCAGGAGATCCTTTACAGCGTCGAAGAAAACATCGCGACCATCACGCTCAACCGTCCCGAGCGCATGAACGCACTCACGCACGAGCTCGAAGCCGAGCTGCATCGGATCTTCGACCGGGCGGATGCCGACCGCGCCGTGCGCGTGATCATCCTCACCGGCGCGGGCCGCGCCTTCTGCGCCGGCTACGACCAGAGCCAAACCGACAAGTCCGGCTCGCGGCATTCCGATCCGAAGGGCAAGTCGCTCGCCGATTTTATCGAGTTCTGGCAGCGCATCGACGCCGGGCGCGTGGCGTTATGGACGCACATGTGGCGGCTGGGCAAGCCCGTCATTGCGGCGGTCAACGGCTGGGCCATGGGCGGAGGCTTTTGGTACCAACTCGCCGCCGACATCACCATTGCGTCGGATCAGGCGGTGTTCGCGCAGCCCGAGGTCCGGCACATCTCGAACACGACATTTCTCTTCGGCGCGCTGTGCGGTTGGAAGGCCGCCAACCGTTGGGGGCTCACCGGCGACCATTTCGATGCGCAGGAGGCGCTGCGCATGGGCATGGTGAACGAGGTGGTGCCGCACGATCAACTCATGGAGGCGGCGCGCGCGCTCGCGAAACGCATCTGCCTTGTGCCGGAGCCGTCCGTGCGGCTCAACAAGGCCGTTACCATGATGGGCATGCAAGCCGCCGGCGTTTATTCCGGCCTTCTGCTCGAAGGAGCCCTCGGCGCGCTCGCGCACTCGTCCCACAACGAGTTCCGCGAGAAGCTATTCGAGGCCCAGCGCCAGCACGGGCTCAAGGGTTATCTCGACATGCGCGACGGACCGTTTCAGCCCGAGCCCATGGGGCCGCGGTCGGCGAAGGGACGACAGAAGAAGGCGGCGCAATGATTTTCTCGCGCGGGTTGGCGGTTGCGTCACCCTCGGGCTTGACCCGCGGGTCCATCATCTGCGTAAGAAGTTTTGCGAAGAAGATGGATTGCCGGATTTAGATCCGGCAATGACGCACCGTGGATTCTCCAAGGCAAAGCGTGCAAGCCGCCAAATACATCGGCCGCTCCGTCAAGCGGCTTGAAGACCGCCCGCTGCTCACGGGTAGCGGCCGCTTCGTCGCCGATCTCGCCTTTCCCGACATGCTGGAGGCGGCGTTCGTGCGCAGCCCGCACGCCCACGCCGCGATCCGCGGCATCGACGCCGGCGCCGCGCGGCGATGCGAGGGCGTCCACGCGGTGCTCACGTTTTCGGATCTCGCGCCGCTGCTCGCGCAGGAGCGGCTGCCGCTGCAATTTCGCACGGCGCGGCTCCCGGGCGATATCACCCCGCTCGTTCTTGCCAAGGACGAAGTCGCCTTTGTCGGCGAGGCCGTGGCGGTCGTGATCGCGCAGACGCGCTACATCGCCGAGGACGCCGCCGCCCTCGTTGCGGTCGACTACGCGCCGCTGCCGGCGGTCTCGGACTGCCGACAAGCGCTCGCACCGGGAGCGCCGTGCGCCCATCGCGCACGCGCGAGCAATCTCCTGATCGAGTTCCAGCAGTGCTACGGCGACGTCGCGGACGCATTCGCGCGCGCGCCTCGGCGTGCCAGCGTCAATCTCAAGCAGCATCGCGGCGGAGCGCATTCGATCGAGGGGCGCGGCGCGGTCGCCGCCTGTGACGTCAACGAGGACCGGCTCACTCTGTGGTCGTCGACGCAGCTCGCCCACGAGGTGCGCGCCTTTTTGATGACGATGCTGCGCCTCGACGAAAATCAGCTGCGCGTCGTAGCGCCGGACGTCGGCGGCGGCTTCGGCGCCAAATTCGTGATGTATCCGGAAGAGGTGACGCTGGCGGCGGCGTGCCTGCTGCTGCGGCGGCCGATCAAGTGGATCGAGGACCGCCGCGAGCACTTTCTCGCCGCCATTCAGGAGCGCGACCAGTATTGGGACCTCGAGGTCGCCTTCGACAACGACGGCCGCCTGCTCGCCGTGCGCGGGGAGATGATCCACGACGAAGGCGCCTACACCCCGCAGGGCATCAATCTCCCCTACAACGCGTCGACGGCGCTGCCCGGACCCTACATGCTGCCGGCCTTTCAATTCGACGTGCGCGTCGTCGAGACCAACAAAGTCGCCACCATGCCGGTGCGCGGCGCGGGCTATCCGGAGGGCGCCTTCGCGATGGAACGCCTGCTCGACCGCATCGCCGAGGAGCTTCACCTCGACCGCGCCGAGGTTCGCCGGCGCAATCTCGTGCCGCCGGAAAAGATGCCCTATGTGTTTGCGCTCAAGACCCGCGCCGGCTCGCCGATCACGCTCGACAGCGGCGACTTCCCGAGCTACCAGCGCGCCGCGCTCGACGCGATCGACTACGCCGGCTTTCCCGAGCGCCAGCGCCGAAGTCGAGCGAGCGGCCGCTATCTCGGCATCGGCGTCGGCAACGGCGCCAAGGGAACGGGCCGCGGCCCGTTCGAATCGGGCATCGTGCGCATCGGCCGCTCCGGCCGCGTCTCCGTCTACACCGGCGCGATGCCCATGGGGCAAGGGATCAAGACCGCGCTTGCCCAGATCTGCGCCGAGCAGTTCGGCATCGCGCCGGACAATGTCACCGTCGTGGCCGGCGACACCGCCGTCATTCCCTATGGCCAGGGCGGCTTCGCCAGCCGTCAGACCGTGACCGCGGGTTCCGCGGTGCATCTCGCCGCCATGAAGGTGCGCGAAAAAGCGCTCGAGGTTGCCGCCCACCTATTGGAGGTGGGCGTGGGCGACCTCGAGCTGCGCGACGGGCGGATCGAAATTGCCGGCGCGCCGGGCAGCGGGCTTTCCCTCCGCGAGGTCGCCGAAGCGGTCTCCGGCGTGCCCGGCTACGCCATGCCCGGCCAGTTCGAGCCGGGGCTCGAAAGCATGCAGAGCTTCCTGCCGAGCGCGCTCACCTACGGCGGGGGGTGCCACACCGTCGAGGTCGAGGTGGACATCGAGACCTGCGGCGTGCGCATCCTGCGCTACGTCATCGTCAACGACAGCGGCCGGATCATCAATCCGATGATCGCCGAAGGACAACTCGTCGGCGGCGCCGCGCACGGGATCGGCAACGCGCTCTACGAATGGATGGGTTACGACGATCAGGCGCAGCCCCTCACCACCACGTTCGCCGACTATCTCATCCCGAGCGCCACCGAGGTGCCGAAGATCGAGGTGACGTTCGCCGAATTCCCCTCGCCCCTCAATCCGCTCGGCGTCAAAGGCGTCGGCGAATCCGGCTGCGTGCCGGCTGCGGGCGCGATCGTCTCGGCGATCGAGAATGCGCTTGCGCCCTTCGGCGTGCGCATCGGCGAATATCCGGTGACTCCGGCGCGGCTGTTCGCGTTGCTCGCAGAAGCGCAAAAGAAGCAGCAGTGACGGACATGTCATAGCCTTTACGGGCCTCGGCTCGAACAACTCGTGATGCGTCCGCTTGTTATGGAGGGTGACGATGGCGCTGCAGATTCGACCGAACTGCGAGTATTGCGACAAAGATTTACCGCCAAACGCAACGGACGCCCGAATCTGTTCGTACGAGTGCACGTTCTGTGCGGACTGCGTCGAAACCAAGCTGCATAATGTCTGTCCCAACTGTGGCGGCGGCTTTACGCCGAGACCAATTCGGCCGGCGACGGAGTGGCGTGACGGCCTGTCAGTTGCGAAGCGGCCGCCCTCGCGCACCAGAGCGCGCCTGTCCTACAGCCACGAGGACGTCGCGGCCCATACGCTGCGGATCAAGGGCATTCCGCCCGAACTTCGCTGACTGCATCTTGACCGACGCGCCGCCGCGCGGGATGAAATTGCGAACGCGGCTACTCGGGCATGCCCGCCTTGCGGAGCCCCTCCTTGAGCCGCTCGTGCTGCTGCCGGTAATTCGGGCTCGTGAGCGCGAGCGGAACCGGCGAAAGCTGGCGGAATGTCGACACTCTCGCCCCGGGGCGCCGTTCCATATAGGCCGCAAGCGCCACGCGCGCCGCCTCGGAGCGACCGAGGAACGCGTAGGCCATCGCGAGAAAAGCGTGCGGTGAAGGGTTCTTGGGATTGGCGTCGAGCGCGCTGATCAGCACGCGGACGGCTTCCTCATCACGCCCGAGAAGAATGAGAGCGTGGCCTCGACCGTCTAGCCAGGTCCACCGCCCCGGGTCGCGCGGGCCGATACGATCGGCCTTGGCGAACCACTCGAGCGCTTGTTCCGGCTTGCCGAGATACAAAGTCGACAAGCCGATTTCCTTGTAGGTCCACGGCTCGCCGGGATTTTCCATGATGACCGTTTCGGCCATGACGATGGCGTCGTCGAATCTGCCTTGCGCGCGGCGCAACGCGGCGTTCGCCTTCAAAGCCATAAGGTGACGGGGCTCGATCGCGAGCGCGCGATTGAGCAGCCGCTCCGCCCTGCCGAGCCGCTCGTCCGCCCCGGTTTCGTAGTAGCCGTTGAGAAATTCGAAGACGAGCGTGGTCGCGACCCCGGCGAGGCCGTCGACGCTGGTCGGCTCGACCTGGAGCGCCTGCTCGAAGAGGCCGCGCGCCTCTATCATCGTCGCCCGCGACGACGGCAGGTTGAGCACCGCCTTGCCGCGCATGATCAGGTCGATGAGCTCGGCGCTGTCAGGCCTTTCGCGCAAGCTTCGCCGCGCCTCCATGTGGACGACCTGCAAGCCGATCGCGCGCGACACGCGGGCGACGATCTCGTCTTGAACCTCCAGGATGCTCCTTAGTTCGGTGTCGAACCGTTCCGCCCACAGCTGGCTTGCTTCTCTGGTCTCGACCAGCCGGGTGTTGACGCGTACGCGCTCTCCCTCGAGGGCGACGCTGCCCTCGAGCAGATAACGTGCCTCCAGCTCGCGGCCGATCTGCCGCGCGCCTGCGCCTCGGTCCCTGTAGGTGAACGCGGTGTCGCGGGAGACGATGGATATCCCGGGCAGTGCGTGCGCAAGATCGCTGATGAGACTATCGGTGATCCCGTCGGCCAAGTAGTCCCGCTTCGCATCGCCGCTGAGATCGACGAATGGAAGGACGACGATCGATGAGACCGGCGCTTTGACCCGGTCCGCCGAGGATGAGGCTTCGCTTGCCAGCGCAACACCCTCTTCCGTGTGCAATGCAGGGGATGGGAGGGGTGACGACAGCAGCCACCACGCAGCGGAGACGGACAATGAAGCAAGGACTATCGCCGCCACGGCGAACCGCAGGTTTCGTGCAGCCGGCTGCCCATGAGGCGCCGTCCCGTTCTCCACCGCTGCAGCACCAGCTCCGCGGGCATCATGCGATATTGGATGGCCCCCGGCGGCGTCCGATGGCTCGTCGGAAAGCGGCGACGGTTCGCCGGTTGGCACGACGTTCGCCGCGTTCTCGACCGCACCCGGAGACCCTCTCTCCACTACGACAGCGGTCGGCGCGGAAGTGTCGTCGTCAACGTCGCCGATGAAACGAAATCCGCGCTTGTGCAGCGTGCGTATGAAGCTCTGGTCGTTGCCGCTGTCGCCGAGCGCGCGCCGTGCCGCGCTGATTCGGGAGCTCAGCGTCGCCTCCGAGACGATGCGGCCCTGCCAAATCACGTCGATCAGCTCGTCCTTGCTGACGATCCTATCGCGGTTGCGAATGAGGTGAACGAGCAGATCGAATACCTGCGGCTCGATATGAACGATCGCCCCGGCGCGCCGCAACTCCTGCCGCGCGACGTTGATCTCGAAATCGGCGAAGCGGAAGTTCAAAGTGGTGGCCCCCCTCATTATTGCTAAGGCAGAGTCTTGGTCGCCGCCGAGCGACGACTTGTCAAATAGTCGACGGCTATGGGAACGGTTGCACTATACCGTTGCGCCCTCTTTCGCAACGATTTCGCACTTATGGCTTCCTAGCAGATTCTCCAACCGCTCGTGCCGTTCGGCGTGCGCATTAGCGAATATCCTGAAAAAGCGCCGGCGAAATCCCGACATTGCGTAGCCGTTCCGCCCGCACACGGAGTTTTGAAGGCGCTCGATATTCGTGTAGCGATAAAGCGATGTGCAGTTGAACGCAGGGGCTGCCACCTATCTAGACCAGGAGGATACGCCGCTCAAGGAGGCAACCGGATCGCGAGAGATCAGGAGTCCTCGTCATGAGCGAATCGGCCGCCGTTTCGACGCCCATTCTCCGGCCCGTCGTACAATTTGCCCCCTCGGATATCGCGCGCCGTCAGATCGCGACCTGGAACGGGATCCAGACCGATGCCGTCGAAGTCGTCCGGCGTGAGCCCTTCCAAGCCGGCTTCAGGGCGCCGTGCCATCTGCTGATCATGTGCGAGCGCGCCGAGCGTGACGACGGCGAAACGCTGGTGGAGGGGCTGCCGCGCTCCACGCTCCAGGAGTTCAGCCGGACACTGAGTTTCGTTCCCGCCGGTCACTGGTTCTCCAGCTGGCACAAGCCGCGCAAGCTGACACGCGTCACCTATTTCTACATCGATCCGCGCGGACCGCTGATCGACCCTGAGCTGCGATTCGCCGAAAGCAAGTTCATGCCGCGGCTCTTCTTCTTCGACCACGACTTATGGGAGACCGCGCTCAAGCTCAAAGCGCAAGCGGTCAATCCAGGCGCCGGGCAAAAGCAATATGTGGAGGCGCTGAGCGTCGTGCTCATGCACGAGCTGCTGCGTGTCAACAACGGTGCTGGCCTCGCCAGGCGGCCCATTCGCGGCGGCCTGGCCGGCTGGCAAGAGAAGAAAGTGGCGCAATACATCGAGGAGCACCTCGCGGAGAACATCTCGCTCGCGACATTGGCCGACGTCGCAAGACTGAGCCCGTATCATTTCGTGCGGGCGTTCAAGCAATCATTCGGTCTGCCGCCGCACCGCTATTTGAGCAGCATGCGCATCCAACAGGCCAAGTCCTTGCTGGCGAATCCCGCGATGTCGGTGACGCAGATTGGGCTCAATTTGGGTTTTAGCGAAACGAGCTCGTTTACGACGACGTTTCGCAAGCATACCGGCCTCACGCCGACTGCGTATCGGCGCGGCCTGGAATGAGATCGGAATTCGCAATCAGGAGATCGCAACCATGCACCTTCCGTTTGCTCCCATGCTCGTTGGGTCCCTGATGCTCATCTGGGCCCCACCCGACGCCGAACGAGCGAACGCAGTGCGTGCAGCCATCGATCTATTTGCCCAGCTACCTGTTGCCGAGCTATCTCGAATGGCTCACCTGTCCCGAGCCGGAAATGTCCGTGGAAGAGCCGGACTCTTCCATAAGGCTGCCGCTGCCGCAGGCAGCAACAACGAATAGCTCCAACTCGCAGCCCGCAGGCGAATTCTAGAACCGCTCGCGTTCGAGCTGGCGCCAGCGCGACATGCGGCGTTCCAGCCACATCACGAGCTCGGTCAGCACCACGCCCACGAGCGCGATGACGATGATCGGCACGAACAGCTTTGCGGTTGCGAACACATTGGCGTATTCGACGATCATGCCGCCGAGCCCGCTGATGGCGGTGAAGAACTCGGCAACGATGATGCCGATGATCGCCAAGCCGACCGCAAGGCGGATACCCGCCATGATGAAGGGGATCGCCGCCGGCAGAATGATCTTCCAAAAAATCTGCCATTCAGTAGCGCCATAGGCGCGGCCGATCTCCAGCATCGCGCCGCGCACGTCGCGGATGCCGGAATAGGTGTTCACGGTGATGGGGAAGACCGCGACCGAGACCAGGATCGTGACCTTTCCGGCGAATTCCAAGCCGGCCCACAGGATAATCAGCGGGATGAGGGCGATGCGCGGGATAGCGTAGAGCGCGTTGACGAAGGGGTCGAGCACATATTCCAGCGTGCGCCACTGCGCCATGACGATGCCCAGCGCAACACCAATCACGACGGTGAGCGCCATGCCAACGGCGAACGGCCACAGGGTCTGGATGAGCGCCTTCTCGAGCGCGCCGCTCCGGATGAGCTCCAGCGCGGCCTGAAAGATCGCGCTGGGCGGCGCCATGAAGATCGGGTCCATGCGGCGGCCGTAATATTCCCAGACCACGACGAAGGCCGCGACCGAGGCGGTGCGAATGGCGTTGGGGCTCAGCAGAACCTCGCGCAAGCGTTGCGCCCATGTCGGCTGCGGTGCCGGGACCGACTGGCGTGGCGGCATTTCCCGTGACGAGGTCATGGCTCGCTCCTCAGCATCTCCCGCAGTTCGGCGCGGCATTTTCCGAAATCGGGATGGGTGCGGACGTCGCCGGCCAGCCGCACGCCGGCGACCGGCGACTCGACGATGGTGCGGATCCGTCCAGGCTCGGTGTGGAACACGAAGATGCGGTCGGAGAGGATGAGCGCCTCGTCGATGCTGTGGGTGACGAAGATCACCGTCGCTCCGGTGCGCGACCATATGGCGAGGAAGTCCTCCTGCAGCTGCTCGCGGGTCTGGGCGTCGAGCGCGCCGAAAGGTTCGTCCATGAAGATGAGAATGGGCTTGCGCATCAACGCGCGCGCGATGCCGACCCGCTGCTGCATGCCGCCGGACAATTCATGGGGAAAGTGCTCGGCAAAGGCGGCAAGCCCCACCAGTTCGATGAAATGGCGCGCGCGATCGCGGCGCTCGGCCGCGCCCACGCCGTCGATCTCGAGCGGGAACTCGACATTGCCCATCACTGTGCGCCACGGCAGCAGGCCGAAATTCTGGAACACCATGCACGCGTCCTTGCGCGGACCCGTCACCGGCGTGCCTGCGATGGTGATACGCCCCTCGTCCGCCACGATCAGCCCGGCGGTGAGCCGCAGCAAGGTCGTCTTGCCGCACCCGCTCGGGCCCAGCAGCGTGATCAGCTCGCCCTTGCGAACGATCGCATTGATGCGATCGAGCGCCACCATCAGTTCCGCGCTTTCCTCTCGGCCGGGCCGCGCGCGCACCGGGAAGAATTTGCTGACGCCGTCGTAGACGACCATGCCGTCGGAGGCCGCCGGCGGTTGCGTCATCGCAAAGCTATTTCGTCTGATAGCTGCCGAGCTTCTCGAGCGCGCGGTCGACGAAGCGCGGCTCGAGAACGTCCTTGGCCGGCGCCGCGACCGGCAGATTGCCGAGCTTCATGTTGAGGTCGGCGGTGAATTCCTCGATCGCCGGATCGAGCCCGCCGTTCACCCCCCACACGTTCTCGCCGTTGAGATCGCGCACCACCGCCGTGAGAAACGCCAAGTCGAGATCGCCGAGCCGCTCGTGCAGAATCGCCGCGGCCTCGTCGGGATTGGCCATGACGAAGCGCGATCCGCGGATTCCGATGTCGGTCATGGTCTGGAAGGCGGCGGCGAACTCAGGCTTCGCCAGCGCTTCCGTGCGCACCCACGTTCCAGACGTAACCGAGGCCCGGAAATTCCGCCGACAGCCTCGCCACCACCGTCACCTTGCCGTCCCTTACGCCCTTGAGCGCGGTGACGGTGTTGACCAGCGTCGCATCGGCGCGGCCGCCGATCACGGCCTGGAGACGGGCGGCGTGGCCGCCGACCTGGACGAAACGCGCCGTGGTTTCGTCGATGCCGTGCTTGCGCATGATCAGCCGCGGAAGCTGATCGGGCAGACCGCCCGGACCGGACGATGCGAAGGTCTTGCCGGCGACATCGGCAAGCTTGCTCCCCTTCCCCGTCGCCAGCACGAGGCTGTAATCGCCGATCGGCTGCCAAGAATGCACGGCGCGGATGCTGGCGCCGGCATTGATCGACGCCAGCACGTTGAGCGTGCCGATGAGGCCGATATCGGCGTTACCGGAGAGGAGCACGCGCATGGCGTTGGCATCGCCGGTGACATGGACGGCCTCAACCTCGAGATCGCCCAACCAGCCTTTCTTCTGCGCCACGAGATAAGGCAGCGAAAACGTCGTGACCGGGCCGGGGAAGACCATCTTGATCTTGCCGGCATCCGCGGCGGGTGCGTCGAAGACGAGCAGCGCCGCGGCGATGCAAAGGCTGATGCAAAAGCTTGGGCCGAATGCGCGCAATCCAATAGGAGCGTGAGGCATGACGACTCCCTCCCGCCCGGAGGGGCGATCCTCACCGGGGATTTGGAAAAATGAGCCTTTCGGACTATTCATGCAAACAGTTTCTCGGCGATCAGCCGCACGCGCTGGGAACGGCGGCTTTTGCAATTGGAGCGCATGGCTATGCTTTGGCGCATGTGGACCTGGACCACGACTTTCGCGGTGCCTACGGCGCTCGCCACTGCAATGGGTTGCGTCATCGCGCAGGCGCAGCTTTGGCCGCAGCGGCCGGTGCACATCATCGCGCCCTACGCCGCCGGCGGCAATTCCGACGGCATAGCGCGGATCGTCGCTCAGCGCCTCACCGATGCGTTCGGGCAGACCTTCGTGGTCGAGAACCGGCTCGGCGCTAACGGCGCCATCGCCACCGATGCGGTCGCCCGTTCGCCCGCCGACGAATATACGTTGCTGTGGGGCGCGACGCCGCCGCTCACCATCAACCCGGCGCTGACGAAGGTGAACTACGATCCGATCAAGGATTTCGCGCCCATCAGCGTGGTCGCCGTCAACGCATTCGTACTGGTGGTGAATAAGAACTTTCCGCCCAAGACCATCGCCGAGTTCATCGCGCACGTGCGCGCCCAGCCGAACAAGCTCGCTTATGCCGAGGGCAGCGCCGGCAGCCTGACGCACCTCACCATGGCGCTGTTTCTCAAGCGCGCGGGGCTGCAGATGACCAACGTCAGCTACCGCGGCAATGCGCCGGCGCTCACCGACGTGGTGGCCGGGCATCTGCCCACCATGTTCTCGAACGTTTCCGACGCCATGCCGCAGGCTGCCGCCGGCTCGATCCGACTTCTCGCCGTTTCAAGCAAAGAGCGCGCGCCGCAGCTACCCGATGTTCCAACTGTCGCCGAATCCGGCTTTCCCGGGTTCAACGTGCTCACCTGGAACGGCCTGATGGCGCCGACGGGAACGCCCAAGGACATCGTCGACAAGATCGCCGCCGAGATCGGCCGCGCCGTCAAAGATCCGCAATTCGTCGCGCGCCTCGACCAGTATGGCGCCGATCCCCTCGGCAATACACCGGCGGAGTTCAGCGCCATGCTCGCTACCGATACCGCCTTGTGGGCGGGCACCATCCAGTCGCTCGGACTGAAGTTCTGAGATGCCGGCAACGGAACGTCCCATATTGGTTGCCGGCGGTGGGCCGGTCGGATGCATCGCCGCGCTGGCGCTGGCGCGCCAGGGTATCCCGGTGCACGTGTTGGAGGCGGAGCCCCGCGTCGACGATAGTCCGCGCGCCGCTACCACCCATGCCGCGACCTTGGAAATGCTGGCCGAGCTGGGCCTTGTCGACGAGGTGATCCGCCGCGGGCTGATCGAGCCGAAGTTTCGCATCTGGGACCGGCCAAGCCGCGAGATCATCGCCGAGTTCGACTTCGGCGTGCTCAAAGACGACACCCCCTTTCCTTATGTGGTGCAATGCGAGCAGCATAAGCTCGCCAACATGGCAATCGAGCAGCTGCGCCGCCTCGCGCATGCCAGCGTGGACTTTTCGTCGCGGGTCACATCCCTGCAGCAGTTCGACGACCGCGTCGACGCGGTGGTCGAGGACGCGCGCGGCACTCGCAAGATCAGCGGATCATATTTGATCGGCGCCGATGGCGGACGTTCCACCGTACGCAAGGCGCTCGGCATAGTATTCGAAGGCTACACCCATCCCGAGCGTTTCCTGGTGTTGACCACGCCGTTCTCTTTCGATGCCGAATACGCGCAATGCTCGCGTAATTATTTTTCCGATCCCGACGAGTGGTGTGCGTTGTTCAAGGTCACCGGCGACGACGGCAGCGGGCTTTGGCGCGTGCTCTTTCCCACTCGACTGGATGAGACCGATGAGCAAGCGCTGGATGCGGATGCGGTCGAGGAGCGGCTGCAAAAATTCTTCCCGAAGTTCGGCCGCTATCCCGTCGTCCATCGCAATCTCTATAACGTGCACCAGCGCGTCGCGGCATCATTCGGCAAGGGCCGCGTCTTTCTCGCGGGCGATTGCGCCCACGTGAACAATCCGCTCGGCGGGCTGGGTCTCAACTTCGGGATTCACGACGCCGTGGAACTGTCCACGCTGCTGGGCCGCGTGCTGCGCGGTGAAGGGCCGACGCATATCCTCGATCAGTACGACCGTTTCCGCCGGCCGCTCAATATCGAATATGTGCAGCAGCAGACGATCGCCAACAAGCGGCGGCTGGAAGAGAAGGACTTGGGAATACGGGCCAAGAACAACGAGGGGCTACGCCGGACTGCCGCCGATCCTGTCGCCCATCGCGCGTATCTGTTGCGAGCGTCCCTGATCGACAGCGTGCGCAAGCGCGCGGCCGCAACCGCTTAGGCAGGTTCATCCCGCAAGATTTGGACCGACCCGCGGCTTGCGCGAACGGGCTATCGGCCGTGACGCTCGTACCACTTCGGTCCCGGGCCGCGCATGTAGTGCAGCTCCGGTCGATAGCGGCGGTGCGTCAACACGGCTGTGATGGCTTGGAAAACGGCCAAGAGATACATCCCCGATCCCCCTTCCTATTTCCCACGCGCATGTTCTGAGCGCCAGTTTCGACCAACCGATGGAGCTTGTGAGGCAATAATGTGGAATGAGCCGGGCGGAATTGGACGCGCGCGCCGGTCACCGTCGCGCGGGCGTTCACAGGGAAAGCCGTCTCAAGTTGTCATGCCCGGGCTTGACCCGGGCATCCATCGAAAAAACTTCATCGAAGAGGATGGATTGCCGGGTCATAAGCGCGTTTACGCGCGTCTTCGACGCACTATGCCCGGCAATGACGGCGGATGGGCTTGTGGCGATGGCCATTGGTATTACATCGCCGCGATCGCTTCAATCTCCAGCAGAAAATTGGGATTGGCGAGCCCGCGCAGAATGCACAGCGTGCTGGCCGGCGGCTGCCCGGCGAAATAAGTCTGCAGGATGCCGCGCGCCTTCGGCACGTCGTGCGGGTTGCAGATGTAGATCGTGATCTTGGTGACGTCGGCGATTTTGGCGCCGCCGGCGGCGAGCGCCTTGGTCAAGTTCGCCATCACCATCTTGGCCTGGGCGTCGAAATCGTCGGGCGGCAGCACCTTGCCGTCCACGTCTGCCCCGACCTGGCCGGCGCAGAATACGAGCTTCTGCGCGCCCTCGGCCGTCACCACATGCGAGTAATTTGAAAACGGCTTCGAGATGCCCTCGGGGTTGGTCCTGGTGATCTTGGCCATGGCTTTCTCTCCCTGTGCTCGCTCTTGAGATGGGCGCGATATGGCTTCGCCGATGGCGAGTTCGGCGTCAACCATCTCGGGTGTGGGGCGCAAGCCAACGACATGGCGCGTGAGCGGCCTTGCAATGCGAGCAAGCTCAGATAGTCTGCCCGAGTGGGTTGCGTCCGAGGATCCCTCCATGATCAAGGCGTTCGCGCCGCTTGCCCTCCTGTGATCCCTCCTCTCGTTCACCTATCTGATGCCATGGCCGACACTGTTCCACGCAACGTCGTCACCGAGCTCGCGCCGAGCGGTAAGCTGCGCGCGGCGATCAATTTCGGCAATATCGTGCTGGCGCAAAAGGACCCGACGACCGGGGAGCCGCGCGGGGTCTCATCGGAGCTTGCGCGCGAACTGGCCAAGCGCCTCGCCGTGCCGATCGAATTCGTCACCTTCGATGCCGCCGGCAAGGTATTCGACGCGCTGCAGAAGGGCGCCTGGGACATCGCGTTCCTGGCGATCGACCCGGTGCGCGCCGCCGGCATCGACTTCACCGCGCCCTATGTCGTGATCGAGGGCGCCTACGTCGTGCCGACGGATTCGCCGCTCAAGACCGTCGAGGACGTCGATCGCGACGGCGTGCGCGTCGCCGTTGCGCGCGCTAGCGCCTACGATCTCTATCTCACGCGCGCGCTCAAGCACGCCAAGCTGGTGCGCGAATCGAGCGGACCGGAAGCGCTCGCGCTATTTCGCAGGGATCGGCTCGAAGCCGCGGCCGGGGTGAAGCAGCCGATCGTGGCATTCGCCAAAGAGCACCCGGACACGCGCGTGATCCCGGGCCGCTTCATGGTCATCGAGCAGGCCATGGGCACGCCCAAGGGCCGCGAGGCCAGTGTGCGTTATCTGCGCGAATTCATCGAGGAGATGAAGGCTTCGGGCTTCGTCGCCAAGGCGCTCAGCGCCAGCGGCCAGACCGATGCCGCGGTCGCGCCGCCGTCAGCGGCGAGATGACGTCGAATTCGGCCGGACTTACATTCCGTTTCGAACAGTCATAGATCTGTACGGCATGAAGGCAAACCGCGTGCTCCTCTTGCCAGGAGCGTTGGTGTGGATCTTTGTGGTTGCGGGAGCCGCCGACGTGGCTCGAGCGCAAGTGTTCGCGCCGGCGCCAAGCCAAGTCGGTCCGCCGCGTCTTTCCGCGCTGCCGCGCGCGCCCATGCAGATTCCCACACTCAAGCCCTCGGCAACACCTACTTTTCCGAACTGTCGTGACGCCACGCGAGTTGAATGCAGACGCGCGGATCAAAATTCGCGCCACCGTCGGCTTCGTAAAGCGAATTGATGTTGAACGCGGCCCACGGCCGTCATTCAGCCGTCGCATAGCGGGTTGAAAACGCGCGTAAAACGCGCTTGCGCTGGGAATCCAGAGCCGAGGGCTGGGTCCCCGCTACGGGCGCCCCCGCGCGGGGACGAGCGGGAGAGAGAGTCTCTTAAGACACTACCGGCAAACTGCTCCGCCACGATCCATTCAGAGATGAGCTTGCGTGCACGCCGAGTTTCGATTATCGTATGCGTTTTTTCGCGGCTCAGTGGCTGGGCTGAGATTGCGCGTCAGTGGCGTCACATCGACGTCAGTCGCGTGTGTCATGAACCCCGCGTCTGACGTCCCTAGGGATCTGTCATGAACCCGAGTGTGTTGAGTACCGCAAACGGATCGCCGACCCAAAGCATGACGGAGCGGCCGCACCTCGTCTGGGGCGCGCCCACCGCGGCCGAACGCGGACCGGTGATCGCGACCTTGCGCAACCCGAACCACCGCAACGCGGTCGGAAGCCACGCCGGCGGCTATTCGGTCTACCGCGCGCTCGCCATCGCGGCGCGAACGCTCGCCCACGATCACATCGCCGACCTGACGGATACCGCGCCAGTCGAGCGCATCGGACCGCACCCGCAATGGGGCGATGCCAAAAAAATCGTATCGCTCGATCCTTGGGGACACGTGGTGGGCGACGTCTTCCGCGATCACCTCGCGCGCGGCTACGACGTGCGGCCGACCATCGCGGTCACCCGCGCCCATATCGACATGCCCGAAATCCGCGCCGCCATCGCGGCGCGCCGCGTCCGTGCCGACGGCGATATCGTCTCCGCCCACGGCAGCGTTCGCGTGATGAAGGCGGCGATCGATCCGGTCTGGTATCTGCCCGGCATCGCCGAGCGCTTCGG
>WNFX01001554.1_pt1 | contig 24349 bp, 19 predicted proteins | sample 5400111 | NCBI WGS metagenome assembly WNFX01 (sample SAMN13153363, study PRJNA577476) | soil metagenome | isolation source: 40 cm soil or saprolite under grassland replicate 1 | place: USA:California | collected 2016-06-15
CACAGATCGCTCCTGCGTTCGCCGAACTGACAAAAATGATGCGCGCTTACACGCAGGCCGACACATTCAATTTCAGCTCAGCCGCGCGTCAGTTGCAGGACAATTTACGAGCGCTTAGTCCGTCGATTTATCCGCAGAAAAGGCAACTGCAGCTCGAGTATTTCTACAATCATTTCGAAGGATTTTACCGCGCGATCTGGTGTTACGGGATCGGCCTCGTAATTTTAATTGCGGCACACCTGCGCAAACGTGGAGGCGCGTTGCAAACCGTTGGCGTAGGGATTGCGCTTCTTGGTCTCGCGTTTCAGGCAAGCGGAATTGTGATGCGCTGTCTGATTGCTGGCAGGCCACCGGTCACGAACATGTATGAATCAATCATCTGGGTGTCATTCGCAGTGTCCTTTTTCGGGATGATCTTCTTCGCGCGCTATCGCACCGCAGTATATCTTCTCGCAGCGTTGCCGGTTACGTTGATCGCGCTGCTGCTCGTTCATCAGATGCCAATCGCCATGCCGTCAAGCATCGATCCGCTGGTCCCGGTGTTACGCGATAATTTCTGGCTCACCATTCATGTTCTCACCATCACGCTCAGCTACGCGGCCTTCGCGCTGGCAATGGGTTTCGGGCACATCTTGCTGTGGCGATACGCGCGTGATCCCGCAGCCGCGCGCGCGGACGCGCCGATGCATTTTTGGCTTTATCGCGTGCTTCAACTCGGTGTCCTGTTGCTCGCGACAGGCACAATTCTCGGCGGAGTCTGGGCAAATTATTCCTGGGGCAGATTTTGGGGTTGGGATCCAAAGGAGACATGGGCATTGATTGCGTTGCTTTGTTACATACTGGCGTTGCACGGTCGGCTGGCGGGTTGGTGGACGCAGTTCGGCCTCGCAGTGGCGAGCGTGGTTTGTTTTCTCGCCGTGTTAATGGCTTGGTATGGCGTGAACTTTGTGCTGGGCAAAGGTCTGCATAGCTACGAAGCGCAGGTTCCGTCGCTGAACTCCGTGAGATTAAGACCCAGCGCGCATCGGTGTAGCTGTAGCCGGAACCGCCGATCCCGGTCAGTCCGCGCCCGATCAGCGACTGACTACAGGCTTTCGACCATTTCGCGCCACGCCGAGACAGTCTCTCTTTTGAAACGTTCGCGGTGGACGTGAAGATGCCACTGGAAACCCCGCGAGGATTAGCCGCAAATTCTCTCTTTCATTTACAGGAGAGGACATGGCGCGCGGTCCCCAAATCGGGCCGAGCTTCTAAAACCTGGTGAAGCACTCTGACTTGTTGCAAGATCGACATCGTGTTTTGCGCTTTACAACTGCGAATAGAAAAGATAGCAATGAAAATGGCCGCTTAGGCGAGGACTAAACGACATGACATCGCTCACTGCGTTGCTCTGGAAATGGCCGCTCATTCGTCAAATCCGTGAGCGAGCAGACGGCACGGGAATGGAAGCGATGTCGGACAAAACACGCGCGATGCACGCGCGGATCGACGATGCGCAAGTGGCGCGCTCGATTTGCCCGTACTGCGGCGTCGGATGCGGTCAGCTCATATACCACAGGGACGGCAAGCTCGTTTCCATTGAAGGCGACCCGGAGAGCCCGATCAGCCAGGGGAATCTTTGCCCGAAAGGCGCAGCATCGTATCAACTGCTCACGCACAATCGGCGCGAAACGAAGATGAAATACCGCGCGCCGCGCGCGAAAGAGTGGACCGACATTTCGCTCGATCGCGCGATGGACATGGTGGCGGACCGCGTCTGGGAATCGCGCAAGCGTACGTTCGTGCACAAACAAAACGACGCGACGATCAATCACACAACCGCGATTTGCCATCTCGGCGGTGCCACTCTCGATAACGAAGAAAATTATCTCATCAAAAAACTGTTCACTCTCGGCCTGGGAATGGTGTGCATATCCAACCAGGCACGGATATGACATAGCAGCACGGTGCCCGGTCTGGGCACCTCCTTCGGCCGGGGCGGAGCTACGACCGCGCAACAAGATCTCGCTAACGCCGATTGCATTTTAATCGAGGGGTCCTCCATGGCCGAATGCCATCCGGTCGGCTTCCGCTGGGTCATGAAAGCGAAGGAGCGCGGCGCGACCATTATTCATGTCGATCCAAGGTTTTCGCGTACCAGCGCGCTGGCCGATATCTGGGTGCCGATGCGCGCCGGCGGCGACATCGCGTTTCTTGGTGGGCTCGTCAGGCACATTATCGAGAACAATCTTTTCTTCCGCGATTACGTCGTGCACTTCACCAATGCCTCATGCATTCTGCGCGAAGATTTTCGCGACGCGGAAGAAGGCGCAACCGGTTTTTTCTCCGGCTGGAGCGGGGAGCAATGCGGCTACGACAGGAAGACCTGGCTCTACAAGGGCGATGGCGGCCTTAGTTTCCCTGAGCGCGATCTGACGTTGCAACATTCGCGGTGCGTTTTTCAAACGTTGCGTCGCCACTTTACTCGTTACACACCGGAGATGGTAGAGAAAATTTGTGGCATTTCGCCGGCGCTTTTTCACAAGGTTGCAGACGCGCTGGTCGCAGCTTCGGGTCCGGACAAGAGTGCGGCGATTTGTTATGCGCTCGGTTGGACGCAACATTCAAAAGGCGTTCAGATCATTCGCACCGCGTCGATCCTGCAACTGTTACTCGGCAACATCGGTCGCCCCGGTGGTGGTATCCTTGCGCTGCGCGGTCACGCATCAATCCAAGGTTCAACCGACATTCCGACGCTCTACGATACTTTGCCCGGTTATCTGCCAATGCCGCGCGGCGATGGCAGCGAAGCGACGCTGCGCGATTACCTGACGCGTCATACGAAGCTAACTGGTCTCTGGCATAATCTTCCAGCCTACTTCGTCAGCTTGCTGAAAGCGTACTACGGCAAGAACGCAACGGCCGAAAACGATTTTGGCTACAATTGGATCCCGAAGATCACCAGTAACCATTCCTTCTTCGAATACCTCTATGACATGGCCGATGGAAAAATGGAAGGCATGTTCATGATGGGTCAGAACCCGGCGGTTGCGGCGGCGAACTCGAGGTTCCAGCGAGCGTCACTGTCGAAATTGAAATGGCTGGTCGTTCGCGAGATGGTCGAAATCGAAGCGGCGACGTTCTGGCGTGATTCGCCCGAGATTGAGCGTGGCGAATTGAAGAGTGATCAAATTGACACGGAAGTTTTCTTTTTTCCGGCCGCTGGCCATGCAGAAAAGGAAGGCGCGTTCACCAACACGCAGCGTCTTCTGCAATGGCGCCAGAAAGCGGTGGATCCGCCGGGTGACGCGCGATCCGAAGCGTGGTTCATGCATCAACTTGCTTTGCGCCTGATCTCCAAAGCGAAACAATCCAACGATCCGCTCGATGAACCGTTGCGCGCGCTTGACTGGTGGTACCCCGAAGATGAGCGGGGCGATCCAAAAATGGAAGCCGTGTTGGCAGAGATCAACGGCTGGTACACCGCTCCTCAACCCAACGCAGACGGAGTCGTGTTCGGTGTCGATCGCGAAGGCAATCCGCATCACGGTCCGCAAATTGACGGCTATCCACGACTGAAGTCCGACGGCTCCACGGCGAGTGGGGCTTGGATTTACTCCGGCGTCCTCGGTCCGGATAAAATTAACAAGGCGCTTTCGCGGAACTCGAAGGACTATCTTGGCCACGGTTGGGGCTTCGCCTGGCCGGGCGATCGCCGCATCATATATAATAGAGCAAGCGCCAGCCCGACCGGCGAACCTTGGAGCGACCGCAAGAAATTGATCTGGTGGGACCAAGTGCAGAGCAGATGGACGGGCGCTGATAACCCCGATTTTCCGGTGGAGAAATCGCCAGGATTTAGACCAACCGGAAACGAGAGCGGCCTTGATGCGATTCGCGGCGATGCGACCTTCATGCTGCATGAAGACGGCCTCGGCTGGCTTTATGTCGCGAGCGGTTTGCAAGATGGACCGATGCCGACCCACTATGAACCCCTTGAGTCGCCGGTACACAACGCGCTTTACTCGCGCGACACGAACCCGGCTGTGCATTGGTTTACCCGCCAGGAAAATCGGTTCGCACCACCAGGTGACCCGCGATTTCCTTTTGTTCTTACAACTTACCGGCTGACCGAGCATCATACCGCCGGAGGCATGTCGCGCTTTCTCAGTCATCTCGCGGAGTTGCAACCGGAGCTGTTCGCGGAAATATCGCCCGAGCTTGCCATCGAGCTAAAGATCAGCAACGGCGACCACATTTCGATCGTGAGTTTACGCGGAGCAATCGAAGCGCGCGCACTCGTCAGCCGCCGTATCCGGCCACTATATCTCAACGGGAAAACCGTGCACCAAATCGCGATGCCGTTTCATTTCGGTTCGGCCGGACCGGTGAAGGGTGGGGCTACGAACGATTTAATTCCGATTTCGGGCGAACCGAACGTCACCATCATGGAAGCGAAGGCGCTCACCTGCAATATCGTGCCTGGCCGGTTGCCGCGCGGTCCTGCCTTCGAAGATTGGCTCAACAAATACCTGCCGAAGGGTGGCCCGCCCAATTTGCACCCTGAACAACCGCCGCCTGGTGCGCCCTGCGGCAGAGCCGGTGGTGGTCACGGCTTGGAAGGAAAGATCGACAATCGATGATCGGCGAAGGTCTCCAGAGCACGAATCAACGGAAGCACTCCTACGTGCGCGATAACGTCGAGGTGGGATTTTTTACCGACCCGAGCGTTTGCATCGGATGCAAAGCTTGCGAAGTCGCGTGCAAAGAATGGAACCAGGTGCCGGATGACGGCTTCATCTGGTCCGGAAATTCCTACGACAACACCGGCCATCTTGGCGCATCAACCTGGCGACATGTGATGTTCCTGGAGCAAGATCGACAAAAAGGAAATCAGATTGTCGGCTCGCATTCGCTAACTGACGGCGATGGTGAAGATCCCTTTCGCTGGGTGTTTCTCTCCGATGTTTGTAAGCACTGCGAAGAAGCCGGTTGTCTGGAAGCGTGTCCGACCGGCGCGATCGTGCGCACTGAAGTTGGCTCGGTCCTGGTCCAGAATGATGTCTGCAACGGTTGCGGTTATTGCGTCGTATCCTGTCCATTCGGCGTGATCGATCGCCGGCCGAAGCCGCTTCCAGATGCCGGCGGCGCCTTTAAATGCACGTTCTGCTACGATCGCCAAAAAAGTGGATTCGTTCCGGCCTGTGCAAAAGTTTGCCCGACCGAATCGATTGTGTTTGGCCGGCTCGATGATTTACGCGCACGTGGAGCCGAGCGCGTGCAGCAATTGCAACAAAGCGGTTACAGTGACGCGCAACTTTACGATCCAACGGAAACATCGGTGCGGGGCATTCACGCATTCTTTCTAATTCTCGGCGAACCGGAGGCGTACGGACTTCCCCCGAAGCCGCAGATTCCAACAATTTATCTGAAGTCGGCATGGACTTCAGCATTCGCGACCGCGATCGTATCAATCATCGCGACGCTCCTGGCGTTTGCGTTTTTCCGATGACAACTGATTCGCCATCTGAAAAGCGACTGGAAGAATTGCGCGAGCAAGCGTGGAAGGAGGGCGTCGTTGCGGGCAAAGGCGTGGACGTTGCCGGTGGCCCGATTCCGCGCAAACCCGGTTACTACGGCCAGCCAGTCGTCAAACCGCCGGTCTGGACGTGGGAGATTCCGATTTACTTTTTCATGGGGGGAATGGCCGGGATGTCCGCGGTAATCGCGAGCGGAGCGATCATCTTTCATCACGTTGGTCTTGCACGCGCAGCCATGTGGGTTGCGTGCATAGCTGGCGCGATTCTTTCACCAATTCTGTTGATCATGGATCTTGGCCGCCCGCACCTCTTTCTCAACATGCTGCGCGTTTTTAAACATCGATCCGCAATGTCGATGGGCGCCTGGATTCTCAGCGCGTTCGGCGCCTGTGCCGTTCCGGGGTTGATCGCGCTTGAACTGCACACTCATCAGATTTTCCCTGGCACACTCGATCAACTCCTGCGCCTCGCTGCCGTCATCTTCATTTTTGGTTCGGCGATCTTCGGAACTTTGCTCGCGACTTACACAGGCGTGCTGATCGGGGCGACCACGATTCCGGCGTGGTTTTTGCATCGCACCCTGCTGCCGATCCATTTTGGAACCGCAGGCTTGGGATCTGCAGCGGCAGTTTTGGAATTGCTTGGGTACCGAATCGCTGCGCTCAACTTCCTCGGATTTTACGCGGCCGCGGTTGAGTCGGCGCTCTTGATTTGGCTCAGCGTCGATAAACACGGCGTTGCCGATCGCGCGATACACGAACATGGCTCGGGTTGGCTAATTCGCATCGGCGAAGTTTTGAACGGTCCGCTTGCGCTCATCCTTCGGTATTTCGGCCTCGTTCCGCTTGCAGCGATTTCATTTCTAATCGGCGCGCTTGTCAGCCGCTTCGGCTGGATTGCGGTGGGCAAAGTTTCCGGTTCCGATCCGGAATCCGTTTTCGCCGCGGAACGCTACTAGGGACCACGCGGCTCGCTCTGATCTCGCCAATTTCCGGCCGTGACCGGGAGCAAAATCTTTTTCGATAATTCACTTATTTTGTTCTTTACGGCACGATCAGAATCTGCGTTTAATCGAAAAGATGTAACTACCCTGAAGGATTTCTTAGAATGAAAATTCGGGTCGTCTTCGCGGTCGCGGCTTTTCTTCCCCCTTTTTTGATTTGTCTCACGCTGCGCGCCGCCGACTCCGCGCAATCCGACGCGGAACGATTAAAAATTTTGGAAGACGCCGTGCGGCAATTGCAGCAGCGCAATGCCGAGCAAGAACAGCGCAACGCCAAGCTCGAGGCCGAGGTGAGAGAGTTGAAGTCGAGAAATACCCCGTTCGCGCCCGTTCTTCCCGAGCCCGACCGAAAAGCGACCGCGGGCAATGCCAGCAAGGCAGTCTTCACCGCACCACCGCCCCCGCTGGTGGGTGTGCATCCGGGCGGCTCGGAATTCAAACTGACGCTGGGCGGTTATCTGCAGATCAATCTGGAAAGCGGTGACGTCTCCGCATTCGAAGGTCGCTTCGGCGAGAATGCGTTGAAGGACCGCTTCCGTCTGCGACGTGCCCGCGTCAATTTGATCGGCGATTTCGCCGAGCAATTCGATTTTAAAGTCGAAGGCGATTTCGGACAGGGCGACGGTCTTCCCGACAGTCGCACCGCTTTTTCCGGCACCGACATTTTCGTTAATTGGCACGGCATCCCAGAGGCGAATATAAGAGTCGGTCAATTCAAAGCGCCTTTTGGTCTGGAATGGCTCATGGCGGACACCGCCATTTATACTATTGAACGCAGTCTTCCGACCGGCGCGATCACGTAGGAGCGGCAAATCGGAGCGATGATTTGGGGCAAACCGCTGACTCATGTTTGGCCGGATCAAAAGGATCTTGTGACTTATTACGCAGCCATATTCAACGGCAACAACCGCAATATTACCGATAACGACAACAACGAATTCATGTATATGGGCCGGCTCGAGCTGCTCGCTTTCGCGGGCAGACTGATGGGGCAGGAAGCGAATCTAAAGCTCGGCGGCGATTACTTCTTCAGCCGCGACGAAACCGGTACGAACATTTCGCCTTATACGAATTTGCTGGTGAATGTCGATGGGTCGTTGACCCCTTTCACTTTGCCAAATCCAGACGAGCGCCACGCGTGGAGCGTCGACGCGTGGCTTAAGGTCGGGCCCTTCGATCTGATCGGAGAGTATCTGGATGAACGGGTGCGACCGCGCACCGCGCCCGGGGTTGCGCCGGCTTTCGCCGAGTTCGAAGCCAACGGCTTTTACGTGCTGGGGGGCTATTACTTGATCGCGAAAAAACTCCAGGCCGTCGTGAAATGGGAGCACCTCAATCCGGGGCAGCGTGGAAACGATGGAATTGAATCGATTACCGGTGGGCTGAACTACTACATTCACGGCGAAGGACTAGAACTGATGGCCAACTACGTGCACACCTGGTCGGATTTTCGCGAAGTCAATCCGGAATTCGGCGATGATCAGTTCGACGAAGTCCTGCTGCGGATGCAGGTCATTTTTTAACGTCTCGCACCAAAATTTGTTGAGCAACTAAAGACGTTTCCACACGCGACGAATTCTTGATGGTCTTTCTGACTGATCTGCTTTCGAAATGGCCGCTCCGGTTCCGATCCGGAATCCGTTCTCGCCGTGGAACGCTATTACCCGCAGTCGCTGATCGCAGTTCTGTCTCCCTAACGACCTCTCCCTGAAGGGAGAGTCGCGATCCATCCCTGGGTGGCGTGGGAAAATCCTCCGGACGCGTCGTAGAAAGTCGCTTAAACACAGCGATAAAGTTTTCATATGAAAACGAACAACTCGCTGGTGATAGCGGCCATCGCATTTTCGATCTTCGCTTCGAACGCGTTTGCGCTGATCAAATCGCCTTATCCGCGTCAAGCTTTTCCGCCGGACAACGGCATCGTAATCGCCGACGACAGGCATGAGTGGGTTCAAACAACTCTTCGAGCTTCAAGATGAATAGACTAATCGGCGATCAATTGACCGATTTCGTGTCAGTGATTGAACAGCCGGGCGTTCCGGCGCTGCGCGTTGGATTCACCCTCGCCGTGATCGTCTTTCTACTTGCCGGCGTCTTCATCTGGCGCAGGCGACACCAATTTTTCGATCGAGATCCAATCGTCGAGAACGATGTGCCCGTCGTTCGACACAATCGTGAGGAGGAAATTCTATTTGTCTGGATCGGGCTGACACTCGTCATGCTCGGCATCTTGTACCAAGTGTGGAGCGCATGAGATGAACAATTTCAAACTCAAAACAAAAAATCAAAACCCTCAGGAGAAATAATCATGAGCGAATTCACTCGTCGAAGTTTCATCGGAAAAACCGCGGTAGCGATAGGCAGCTTTGCCGCATTGCAAAAAGTAGTAGGCGCAGACCTAAGTAAGACTGACCCTGGCCCCGCCAATCACGAGCTTGATGGCCAGAACCCGGATTCCATATGGCCACCTGCCACGGACACAAAAGAGTTGGTGCAGGCGTTCAAGTATCCGTTTTCCTTTGCCAACAAGCGTACTTATGAAGGCGGATGGTCACGCGAGATAACGATACGGGAGTTTCCCGTCTCCAAGACTATGGCCGGCGTCAACATGAGACTCACTCCGGGTGGATTCCGCGAGCTGCATTGGCACATGGCCAGCGAATGGGCCATCATGCTTTACGGTTCAGCACGGCTTGATGACGATCGTTACGTTCGTGGTGTTGATGTGTTACGGTGGCGGGTTCGGCACCATGCCGGCGTTTGCCGCTGATTACTTTGGGCCGAAGAATGTCGGTCCTATCTATGGTCTAATGCTGACGGCTTGGGGCTTTGCCAGCGCGTTTGGTCCGCTGCTCATCGCACACATGCGCGAAACAGCTGGTTCATATCGCGGCGCTCTTCACGTCATCGCCGGGGTCATGGCGGTTTCAATTCTGCTGCCGATCCTGGTGCGTCCGCCGCGAACACGCGATATGGGTGCAAAAAAAACGCTATCACATCCGAGCGGTGTTACGGTCGCGCTTCCCGGGCGAAACTGAAGAATTGAGCGAAGGTGACCTTTTGAGTCGTGATGCGCGGTTTCGCGGTCACTCATCAACTCGTCCCAAAGGAACGGCGAGCGCGCTGAGAGCGACTGGCAGCGCCAATGACCAGAAGCCGAACTTGACTTGCAACGCGGCCGCGGCCGCACAGCCACCGACGAACCCGATTATACAGGGGAACGTCACGCGTGCCCGGCTTCGGGCCTTGGCGAGTTCGTCCGTGTTTCCGCGGCTACGAGCCAGAGTCACCAAGTCAACAGTCAGTTGAGTAATGTTGGTTGTCATTACAGCGGTGGACGGCGCGCCCTTCAAGGCGAGCTTCACCAGCACGTTCTGTGTCGCCATGGCCGCGACCCCAAGCATGCCCGCGAGAACCGCGATTGAACTATCGGCGTCAGGGAAGCGGCCAGACCCGACGCCAAGTGCTAGAAACCCGGCGAGAAGTGCGGTTTGAAGCCATAACAAAGGCGGCAGCGGGGTTGACCCGGGGCGTGCGATCGCGTTGGACGCGAGCGTTACCAGACCCATCACGACCATGAAGACCGGGACCGCCAATAGCGGTCCGATTTGACTGAAACCACCGGTGACGTAGTGGGCGGCGACGATTACCACGTTACCGGTGATGTGGGCGGTGAACAATCCCCCTAGGGCAAGAAAGCCGATGACATCGACTGCGCCGGCGGTCGTGCTCAACACGGCCAGTAGCAACCAACTCCTATCAAGGCGTGTGAGCCACGATTTCATCGAGTTAACCGTTACACTTTGCACAGTTTCGCCTGAGACCTTGCGAATTTGCCAGTGTATTCGGTGCACTACTCATCGGGCAGATGTGCGAAATAGCCGAATCGTAACCGTGGAGCGCTTCATGTCATTGAATGCTATCGCGCGCTCCCTCGAAGGAGGTGGTTGTGATGGCCTCGCGAGTGGCGACAGCAAATCCTCCACACGCGCTGTAGCGGGAGTGTGACCTGAAGCCTTACCTTGCCGAATGAAATCGACTGTCGAAGTAACTGAAACGAACTTTGAGACCGAAGTTCTGAAATCCAATCAACCGGTGCTGGTTGGATTTGCCACCAAATGGAGTCTTCCTTCGATGACGTTGGACGGAGTTCTGGACGAGATTGCCAGAGAATCCATCGATTACTTAAAGGTAGCCCACGTGAAACTCGATCACAGCCCTAACCTCGGGTTGTGGTACGGCATTCGATGCATCCCGACGATGTTGTGCTTCGTCGATGGCGAAGAACGCGTCGGAATCTTTGGGACGACGGGCAAAGACGTAATTCTTTCTCAGCTGAAACTAGCGATCAACTCGCGGCACATGCACGAGCCTGGTTTCGCTTGGTTCAATAAAGACTAACGCGCAATGTAGATCAAAACATATTTGTTCATTGCAGGAGGATTAATCGCTATGGCTGGAGTTCAACGACAAATTGTCTCGGCAGAGGAAGACAGCGCGGCTTATGTGGCTTCCCAAGAGATCGAGAAAGGCAAAGCACCTGGGATGCAAGTTCAGCTTTTGAGTGAAAATCACGGACGCAGGGAATATGCGGTGATTTTCAGCAAAGGAGACGAAGCATTTTCAGGTTTGAATGAGTTCGCCGACAAATTTCATGTGAAGAGCGCTCATTTCACGGCGATTGGCGCTTTGCGCGGAGCGACGCTCTCTTGGTTTTCACCTGAGCGAAAAATGTACGAGAAGATTCCGGTAGAAGGCCAGCTCGAGGTTGCTTCAATGATCGGCGACATCGCACTATTCAATGGAAAACCCGTTGTTCATACACATATGGTAGTCGGCCTCCCTGACGGAACCGCCAGAGCAGGACATGTCGTCGAAGCACACGTTTGGCCTACACTCGAAGTGACGGTTACGGTCGAATCGAATGCTATGCGCAAGAGCTTTGATCCAGAAATTGGATTAACGCTGATTGATCCACGTTTGGCGACGAAGGAAGAGAAATAAGATGTTATGATAAAGGCAATCTCCTATCTCGGTCTCGGGACCATGGGCAACGGCATGGCGTCGAACCTTCTCAAAGCCGGGTACAAACTTACCGTCTGGAATCGGAACACTGAAAAGTGTGAACCGTTTGCTAGAAGGGGAGCGCGCGTCGGTGATACTCCAGCAGACGCCGTCCGCGATCTCGATCTGGTCATGTACAGCTTGAGTAACGACCAAGCTGTCGAGGAAGTTGTCTTTGGCGCGAAAGGAATTCTAAGTGGAATCAAAGAAGGCCAGATCGCGATGGACATGAGCACTGTCCTTCCGGCGACCAGCTTGCGAGAGCAGGAAGCTTATGCAAAGCACGGTGTCGATTTTCTCGACGCGCCGGTCTTTGGCAGCAAACAAGAATCCGCGGATGCCAAGCTTTGGATTATGGCCGCGGGCAACAAGGCCATCTTTGAAAAGGTGAAACCAGTCTTGGAACATTTGGGGCAAACGGTTCACTACCTTGGCAAAAACGGAAACGCCGCGGCCGTGAAGCTGGTGGGAAACCTCATCGTCGCGCTGGAGCTGGAAGCGCTCGCGGAAGGCCTGGTGCTCGCGCAGAAGGCCGGCCTTGATTTGAATACGGTAATGGAGGTCGTAAGAGTAGCCGACTTCCGCTCACCGCTGCTCGTGAGCAATGGTCAGAATATTTTGAAGCGCGATTTTTCGACCAGCTTCGCACTTAAGCTCATGCTCAAGGACGCTGGCCTCATTGAAAAATTTGGTGAGAGTCTCGAGTCGCCCATTCCGGCGCTGCGCGTTGTTAAAAAGAATCTGGAATCGGCCGTTGCGCTCGGCTTTGGAAAAGAAAATGCATCCGCCGTAATCAAGGCACTGGAAAGAGAAGCGCGTGTCGAAGTGAAGGCGCACGGCGTGGGCTGATCAATGGAACTTTCCAATCTCGCAATCTCACAGACACAGTTCCTCTCCCGAAGGAGAGACAAAGCGCTCTCTAACAAGGGTAATTGGTAAATCTATCGCACGCGTACTGGCTGGGGATCGCGGCCAGCCGGTACTGTTCATCGTGCGATCGACGCGTTTCGAAGCCGGGAAAGACGGTATGAACAAGTCTAATCAGACCGTAATGGAGCCGATTACACGCGTTGAACGCGGCGGCACAGGTGCGAATTTGCCCAAGGCTGTGGGGTCGAATCGTACCCATCGTCGGCGACTGATTGTGATTACAGGTATTCTTATCGCCGGCGCAGTTGCTATTTATCTCCACCTCAACGCAGGAAGAAAACAGGACGGTGGCAAAGGCGGCATTCCTCCTTTGCTGATCAGCACGGTCGCCGCAGCCACGGGTAACATTGGCGTGTACGTCGACGCGCTCGGTACGGTCACGCCCCTCAATACCGTTTCACTTACGGCGCGCGTGGCGGGGCAAATCGCAAAAGTAGAATACCAGGAAGGGCAGCTCGTGCATATCGGCGATCCGCTACTGGAGATCGATCCAGCTCCTTTCCAAGCCGCGGTGACTCAAGCCGAGGGACAACTAGCGCGCGATCAGGCGCAACTTGAACTCGCGAAGATCAATCTCCAGCGAGACACCGACTTACTAAACAAGGGCGTAATCTCAAAGCAGGAATTCGACACGCAAACCGCAAATGCTCACCAGTTCGAAGGCGCAGTAAAGTTGGACCAGGGTAATCTGGACCAGGCGAAGGTAAATCTGGCTTATTGTCACATCACCTCGCCGATTGACGGCCGGGTAGGTCTGCGCTTGGTAGATCCGGGTAACATTGTCCAGGCGAACGGAACGACCCCACTTGTAGTCATCACCCAGCTACGACCCATTACCGTCGAGTTTAACGTCGCTGAGGATGCCGTTCCGCAAATTATGCAGGCGATACATGGCGGCCGACAGCTTGAAGCGGATGCTTACGATCGCGCGAACCAAAAGAAGCTCGCCACCGGCAAAGTCGAAGCCATTAACAGCCAGATCGACACCACGACCGGCACACTTAGGATACGAGCTACGTTTGAGAACGATGATGACATGCTCTTCCCGAACCAGTTCGTGAACGTACGACTCCTGGTCGATACGCACAAAGGCGTCACTATCCTGCCTAACAACGCAATCCAGCGAAACGACAATGGCGCGTTTGTCTACCTGGTTCAGTCGAATCAAACCGTCGCGCTGAAAGCCATCACCGTTGGAACGACCGATGGCAATGTTTCAGAGGTGCAGGATCTAAAGCCGGATGCAGTGGTTGCCGCGGACAGTTTCAACCGGCTAAGCGACGGCGCGAAGGTGACGGTCCGACCGAGCGCGTCTGCGGCAAAAGCCGCCATAGCTAACAGATAACGTGAATCCGTCTCGCCCATTCATTCTGCGGCCAGTGGCGACCTCGCTGCTGATGGCCGCCCTCCTGTTATGCGGGGCGATCGCATACAGGCAGCTCGGCATTTCAGCGCTGCCGGAGGTGGATTATCCGACCATTCAAGTCGTCACCTTTGACCCCGGCGCGAGTCCAGACGTAATGGCTTCGGGCATTACCGCGCCGCTGGAGCGACAGTTTGGCCAAATGCCAGGATTGAACCAAATGACGTCCGTTAGCTCGGACGGCAGCTCGATTATCACCCTGCAGTTCGCTCTCAACCTGAACATTGACGTCGCGGAACAGGAAGTGCAGGCCGCGATTAACGCAGCGCAGACTTTTTTACCGGTCGACCTGCCGTCGCCCCCCATCTACAGCAAATCGAATCCGGCTGATGCGCCAGTGATGACGCTGGCCGTGGCCTCAAAAACATTGCCACTCGCGCGCGTTGAAGATCTGGCCGATACGCGACTGGCGCAAAAAATCTCGCAGCTCTCAGGCGTGGGGCTGGTGAGCATCAGCGGCGGACACAAACCAGCCGTGCGTGTGCAAGCGAACCCTACTTCGTTGTTATCGTACGGAATAAATCTGGACGATCTTCGCACGACGTTGATGCAGTCGACCATCAACCAGGCAAAAGGGAGCTTTGATGGTCCGCATCAGGCTTACCAAATTAACGCGAATGATCAGCTACTAACAGGCAAGGACTACCAGTCGGTAATTGTTGCCTTTAACAATGGCGCGCCCGTGATGTTATCGGATGTCGCACGAGTGATCGACGATGTTGAAAACACAAAACTTGCGGCGTGGATGAACAAGACGCCGGCTATCATCCTGAACATTCAACGGCAGCCGGGCGCCAACACCATTCAGGTCGTTGACCGCATCAAGCAGCTTTTGCCACAGTTGAAGGCGAGCCTGCCGTCCGGCATCGACGTTTCGGTTCTGACCGACCGGACCACGACAATCCGCGCCTCCATTGGTGACGTGCAGTTCTCGCTGATGCTCACGATCGCACTTGTGGTGATGGCGATCTTTTTGTTTCTGCGAAACTTGCGCGCCACGATCATTCCGAGCGTGGCCGTGCCGCTCTCACTCGTCGGCACGCTCGGAGTGATGTATCTACTCGGCTTTAGTCTCAACAATTTAACGTTGATGGCGCTGACCATTGCCACCGGCTTCGTGGTCGATGATGCCATTGTGATGATTGAGAACATCTTCCGTTATCTTGAGGAAGGCGAGGCGCCGCTCAACGCCGCACTCAAAGGGGCAAAGCAAATCGGTTTCACGATCATCTCGTTGACCGTGTCGTTGATCGCGGTGCTGATTCCTTTGCTCTTCATGGGCGATATTGTTGGCCGATTGTTCCGCGAGTTCGCGGTCACGTTGAGTGTGACCATTCTGCTGTCGGCGGTGATATCGCTCACGCTTACGCCGATGATGTGCTCGCGGTTGCTAAAGCGGCAATCGGAGCAGAACAGAAGCCGTCTCTACGTGGCCTCGGAGCGTGTGTTCAATTCGATAGTCAACTTCTATGGGCGCACGTTGCAATGGGTGTTGAAGCGGCAAACAGCGACGCTTCTCGTCGCGGTCGCCACGCTCGTGCTGACAATTTTCCTCTACGTGATAGTGCCGAAGGGATTGTTTCCGGTGCAGGATACCGGAATCATTCAGGCCATCTCGCAAGCGCCGCAAACCATTTCCTTCACCGCGATGGCCGAAAAGCAACAGGCTTTAGCGGATGTCGTTCTCAGAGATCCCGTGGTCGAAAGTTTGTCGTCCTTCATTGGTATCGATGGAACTAACACAACCCTGAACAGCGGACGCATGCTAATTAATCTCAAGCCACTGAATGAACGCAAGATCAGCGCCTCCGACGTGATCCGCCGTTTACAGCCGCAGTTAAACAAAGTGGAAGGTATCACACTGTATATGCAACCGGTGCAGGATTTGACGGTAGAAGACCGCGTTAGCCGGACGCAGTTCCAGTACACGCTCGAAGATGCAAATGCTGATGAGTTAAATACCTGGACCAAGAAGCTGGTCGATAAGTTACGGACGCTACCGGAGTTGAGCGACATAGCTACCGATCAACAAACACTTGGATCGCAGGCTAAGCTGGTGATCGATCGTGTTACTGCCTCGCGGTTGGGCATTACCCCGCAGGCGATCGATAACGTGCTCTACGATGCGTTCGGTCAACGCCAGGTCACAACCCTGTTCACGCAACTGAACCAGTACCATCTGGTCTTGGAAGCGCTACCGGGGTTCCAGAAGGATCCGGCGAAGCTCAACGAGATCTATGTGAAATCGACTGGCGGCGGCGCCGTGCCGCTAAGTGCTTTTACTCATTTCGAATCAGGCACAGCACCGTTAGCCATCAATCGGCAGGGGCAGGTCCCGTCCGTGACGGTTTCATTCAACCTGGCTCCCGGCGCGGCGCTCGGCCAGGCGGTCACGGCAATCGAACGCGCGCAGAAGGAACTTGGAATGCCCTTGAGTGTGCAAGCGTCGTTTCAAGGAACGGCCGCATCGTTTCAGGCATCATTAAAGAACGAGCTGTGGTTGATCCTCGCAGCGATCGTCACGGTCTACATCGTCCTCGGCGTGCTCTACGAGAGCTACATTCATCCGATCACGATTTTGTCAACGCTACCGTCGGCCGGTGTTGGAGCGATTCTCGCCCTGTTGGTCTGCCGCAGCGACCTCGGAGTCGTCGCGTTGATCGGAATCATTCTGCTTATCGGCATCGTGAAGAAGAACGCGATCATGATGATCGACTTCGCGCTGGAAGGGGAGCGCAAAGAACACAAGAAGCCGCTCGATGCAATTTATCAGGCGTGTCTGCTGCGTTTCCGCCCCATCATGATGACCACCTTCGCCGCGCTCTTTGGCGGATTACCACTTGCGCTCGGCAACGGCGTCGGCGCTGAGTTACGTCGCCCACTTGGCATCACCATCGTCGGCGGACTGTTAGTTAGTCAGGTCCTGACACTTTATACTACGCCAGTCATCTACCTCTTCTTTGATCGACTGGCCGCGAAATTCTCCCGCTCGCGCGCAGCGGAACCAAGCTCGGGCGGCCTTCCTGAGGCTGCGCCGGCATGACTTCAGTTTCCGATAACAACAACGGCGCGAGAGGAATTTCCGCTCCATTCATTCGCCGGCCGATCGCTACGGTATTGCTTACGGCAGCGGTCGCTCTGGCGGGAATCGTAGCCTTTTTGCAACTACCAACCGCGCCTCTGCCGCAGGTGGACTTTCCGACGATCAGCGTGTCTGCGACCTTGCCGGGCGCCAGCCCGGACATCATGGCGAGCGCGGTCGCGGCGCCATTGGAACGGCAGTTCGCTCACATCGCGGGCCTGAATGAAATGACATCCGCGAGTTATCTCGGGTCGACGAGCGTTACCCTGCAGTTCGATTTAAGTCGCAACATCGACGGCGCAGCGCGCGATGTACAGGCGGCGATCAACGCTGCGCGCGCAAATCTCCCCTCGAACCTGCCGCAAAACCCCACGTATCGCAAAGTTAATCCGGCTGACGCGCCGATTATGGTGATCGCGCTCACCTCTGACATCTACAGCCGGGGCCAGCTTTACGACGCAGCGTCCACCATCATGCAGCAGCGGCTACTTCAAATTGCAGGTGTTGGTCAGGTAAACATAGGCGGCGGCGCGCTACCAGGCGTGCGCGTGGAAATTAATCCGACCCAACTGAATAACACCGGCCTGAGTCTGGAAGACGTCCGAACGATGTTGAGCCAGCAGAACGCGAACATGCCAAAAGGACAGCTCTCCGATGAACGAACGACTGCGGACATCCTGGCTAACGACCAGCTGTTAAAGGCAAAGGAGTATGCGCCGCTGATTGTCGCGTACCAGAATGGGGCGCCGGTAAGGTTATCGGACATCGCCAGCGTGCGCGATTCGGTCGAGAACATTCGCGCCGCTGGTTATCTCAATGGCAAGCCTGCCATTCCGCTGGTCATTTTTCGGCAACCAGGCGCAAACATCATCGACACGGTCGATCGAGTGAAAGCAGCGCTGCCGTCGCTCAAAGCCTCTGTTCCTGCTGCTATCGACATGCAGATCGTTCTCGATCGCACGACAACCATTCGGGCGTCCGTGTTCGAGGTGGAGCGCACGCTTGTCATCGCCATTCTGCTGGTCGTGCTGGTCGTTTTTCTCTTTCTGCGAAACGGGCGCGCAACGTTGATTCCGGCAGTAGTTGTTCCGACATCGCTTATCGGCACGTTCGGCGTGATGTATTTGCTCGGTTACAGCCTCGACAATCTTTCGTTGATGGCGCTCACTATCTCGACTGGATTTGTGGTCGATGACGCGATCGTCGTGATCGAAAACGTCTCACGCCATATCGAGCAAGGAGTGCGGCCGATGCAAGCTGCGCTCAAAGGCGCGCGTGAAGTCGGGTTCACTGTTCTTTCGATCAGCGTTTCTTTGGTTGCGGTGTTTACGCCGATCCTGCTCATGGGCGGTATCGTCGGGCGATTGTTCCGTGAGTTCGCAGTGACCCTCTCAACTGCCATTATGATTTCGTTGGTCATTTCGTTAACGACCACGCCGATGATGTGCGCGCGTTTACTTCGATCCGCCTCCGTCAGGGCTACAGCGAACAAGCAATCGAAGAAACGAGCCCGGTTTGCTCAGGCAAGTGAAAATGCCTTCGCATGGATTTCGGAGCGCTATAAAAGGAGCCTGCAAACTGTCCTGCGCCATCCGGCAATCACGCTGGCCGTGTTGATGGTTACTATCGCGGCGACGGGCTACCTTTTCGTGGTCGTGCCAAAGGGGTTTTTTCCGGAGCAGGATAACGGGACTGTGTTTGGCGGTATACAAGGCTCACAGGACGCGTCATTTCAAGTCATGCAAAACGCAGCGCTGCAGATCAGTAACACGATCAAAACCGATCCGGCAGTCGCGGCGGCGGTCAGTTTCGTCGGCGGCAATGGCGCGACGAACAGTGGTTTTGTTTACACGGCTCTGAAGCCGCTGAACGAACGGAAAATCAGCTCGAGCGAAGTCATCAATCGTTTGCGACCCAAGCTCGCCGGTGTCCCTGGAGCGATGACATTTCTGCAAGCCGGGCAGGACTTGCGCATCGGAGGCCGGCAAAGCAACGCGCAGTACCAATACACGATTCAAAGCGAAAACCTTCAGGACCTGGTCAAGTGGGGACCGGTCGTGCTCGCAGAGATGCGGAAGCTGCACGGTTTCACTGATGTGAACAGCGACCAGCAAAATGCCGGCTTACAAGCGTCGCTGACTTACGACCGGCAGACCGCAGCCCGGTTAGGCATCTCAGCGCAACTTATTGACGATACGCTCTACGACGCCTTTGGCCAGCGGCAGGTCTCGACCATGTTTACCTCGCTCAACCAATACCACGTAGTGATGGAGGTGGATCCGCAGTTTTGGCAAAGCCCGACCGGGTTGGATGCGATCTACATTCGGCCAAACACGACAGCATCAAGTGCAGGAGCCAGCCCAAGTCCAACACCGACCGGTGGTGCTACATCATCGAGCGCAATTTCCGTGTCCGCTGCGGCACCGGTCCCCATTCCTTCGCCTTCAGTAGCCAGTCCGTTCCCGACGGATGGAGCGATTGCCGCTCCAACGCCGCCCAGTCCATTTCCGGGTTTTGTACCTCTTCCTACACCGGCCGTCGTCGCTATGCCTACCGCTGCACCGTCCACCGCAGTTGCTAGTTCTCAGTCGACCTCTGTTTCAGGCACCGCCACTATGTTGTCGTCGACAACACTCACATCGGCGGCTTTTGGAGCGTCTTCGAGCACAACTGCTACTTCTCAGCCAACTCCAACCCTGAGCCCCACTACCACGTCATCGGCCACAGTTGCCAGTTCGACTCCTGTGCCGATAGCGGTTGCTATGCCATCGACGACACCGGGCACTATTCAGCTACTTCCTACAACGACACCGACTCCCTTACCGTCGAGCGCAATCGCCACTTTGGCTGCTGCTGCATCGTCGAGCGCAGTTGCCACTTCGACTCCTGCGTCGAACTCCGTTGTTGCATCGGCAGTTGGCGGTAGTGGTTCCCAGCCGACTCCTTCGCCGACCCCAACGCCGGTTGTGCCGTTGAGCGCTATCGCGAGTTACCAGCCGACTACTGCCCCAATCGCCGTTAATCACCAGGGGCAGTTCCCGTCAGTCACCATTTCCTTTAACCTGGCAGGAGGCATGGCATTAAGCGATGCAGTTAGGGTAATTCAACAAATGCAGCAGCGCATCCGGATGCCGAGTACAGTGCACGGAAGTTTTTCAGGGACAGCGCAGGCCTTCCAAGCGTCGTTAGCCAGCGAGCCCTTTCTCATTCTCGCGGCGCTCGTTGCCGTCTACATCGTGTTAGGCATTCTTTACGAGAGCTACATTCATCCGATCACGATCTTATCCACCCTGCCATCCGCAGGTGTCGGAGCAGTCCTGGCTCTGATGATATGTCACACCGAACTAAGTGTGATTGCCATTATTGGAATACTTCTGCTCATCGGCATCGTAAAGAAGAACGCCATCCTGATGGTGGACTTCGCGCTCGAGGCCGAGCGCGCGCAAGGCATGCGCCCGCGGCAGGCTATTTATCAAGCGTGTTTGCTGCGTTTCCGCCCGATCATGATGACCACAGTAGCTGCACTCTTCGGGGCCTTGCCACTCGTTATTTCGACCGGTGTCGGTGCCGAGCTGCGGCGGCCACTCGGCATAGCTATCGTCGGCGGCCTCATCTTTAGCCAGGCGCTCACGCTCTACACCACGCCGGTGGTTTACCTCTACTTCGACCGCCTTCGCGAATGGTGGGCAAGCCGGCATCGGCAGACCTTTGTTTCGCCACAAGCAACTCTTGGTCTTCCCGACGCCATTTGACAAGGCGTCATGCGAGCGAGTGGGCGAGCTTGATCGAACCAGGGAGTTAGTTCCGCGCAAGCTATCTCGAAAGAAGCAGTGGACATCACCCCGGCGGTAAGACTGCAAAACCCTTCGCACGCGCCATCGCGATAGCACTGGTCAATCGATAACTTGTGCCTGTGCAGACTTTGCAAAAGATCGCGCTATTCACATTTACGTGGGTAGCTACGATTGGGTTAGTTGCGGCCACGTCAGGTGGACAAGACCGAATTCTTCCGGAACTGCCACAAGCAACTACGCCGGTCACGCTAATGGCAGCGACGGATCCGGCTACTGGAAAATCCGAATTTCGTTATCAAGGCAACAACACGCCCCCTGTGATTCGAGTCCAGCCGGGGAGCACTCTCAACGTGGAATACAAGAATGAACTGGCCGCGCGATCGAAAGAAGATTGCCTCGGGCATCCGTGCATGCAGATGACGAATCTGCATTTCCACGGACTACATGTCTCACCGAACACGCCGCAGGACGATGTGCTGGACATGATGGCCTCACCCGGCGAGACATTGCATTATTCAGTCCAAGTGCCACCGCAGCAACCTCCGGGACTCTATTGGTATCACACACACTCACACGGGGAGAGCTACGTTCAGGACCTTGATGGAATGTCAGGAGCTATTGTTGTCGCAGGCATCGAACGTTACGCGCCCGAAGTGCGTGGCATGCGCGAGCGGATCTTGGTGTTGAGGAATCGTGTCTTACCCGCTGACGCCACCGAGCGCAAAAGCGTGATGGAATCGGTCGCAATGCAAACCACCCAATGCGGCACCGCAGCCGAAAAGCCAGAGGCGGCTTTCACCGTCAACGGAAGTCTACGTCCGAAGATCGACATCGCACCGGGCGAGCGGCAGTTTTGGCGAATCGTGAACGCGAGTCCGGATTTGTATGCAGATTTGGAAATGGATTCGGAATCACTCGAGGTCGTGGCTCTTGATGGCATGCCTTTCGCCTACCACGACCCGTCGATCCGCTCTCGATCGATGAGCCACGTTTTGCTTCCACCGGCCGGGAGAGTGGAAGCAATTGTTACCGGGCCGTCAGCGGATTCGCAAGCTGCGCTGCGCTCACGCTGTTTCGATACCGGTCCAGATGGCGATTCCAATCCCGCAATGGTTTTGGCCGACATCGTTTCGACGCAGCCGTCAAGTCTTCAAACACGGCCTGCGCTCGGCGGATCACCGGTTTACGCAATCTTTTCGCCGACTACCCTCAAACGCGTCGAAGCCGGCGAACCGCAATTCGTTGTTACCTTCACTGAAGATAAACAGGGTTTCTATATAAACGACCAGAAATTCGAAATGAATTCCGGTCCCATGCTGACCGTGGATGTCGGTTCGCTGCGGCGCTGGCGCGTAACGAACTCAACCAAAGAAGTGCATCCGTTTCATATCCATCAAGTCCACTTCCTCCCTTACGCGGTCGACGGAAACGCGGTGAAAGATCCGGCATGGGTCGATACAGTGAATGTCCCCTATGGTAGTTCTGTGGATTTAGTTATGGATTTTACCGATCCGATCATTCGCGGCATGTCGCTCTTTCATTGTCATCTGCTAAAGCACGAAGATAAGGGCATGATGGCGAAGGTTCTGTTCCGATAGTCCGGACACGAAGTCGTTTCAATCTTCCATCTCAAAGGAGGGAGTGAGGATCACTCTTAAGAATGACCGCAAAATCCCGCGGATGCGCCGTGGCTGCAAAACCGCAGCGTAACGATCTTAAGGTATGAAAAAGTTTAAATTACTGAGCTTAATAGGTATCACCTCGCTCGCGCTCGCTCACGCAGGACTGGCGGCTGGCCACGGCGGGGGCGGAGGCGGCCACGGCGGAGGCGGTGGTGGTTTCCACGGAGGGGGTGGAGGTTTCCACGGTGGTGGATTCCATGGGGGAGGCTTCCGCGGTGGCGCTTTCCACGGCGGTGGTGGTTTCCGTGGGGGACGTTTCGGCGGTGGCGGTTTCCATGGCGGTGGCTTTCGTGGTGGCCGTTTTGGTGGGCGCCATCACGGATTCTCTAATGATGTGTTCATCGGCGGCTTCGGCTTTCCAGCGTGGTGGGGCTGGGATTATCCGTACGGATATTACCCGTACGATTACTATGGCTATGGATACGGCAGGTACGGTTACTACGGTGGCCACGGTTATGGATATCGCTATGGAAGCCGAGCGGGTTATCGATATGGCCATGGCAGCCGATCAGGGCATTTCCGGAGTTCGCGGAGCCGGTGACAAGCCCGGCTAAGGCTCTTTGAAGATCCGGGACTAGGCTACATGTGAGGCGTCAAAGAGCGGCCGTCCCGTGTTCGGCGACAAGTTTGGTGAGTGAACTCGGCGCTCCAACTGCAAAGTAGTGGAATATCAAAAATTCTGACTCACAACAAACGAAAGGAAGTAATCAATATGACAAGCACCAAGCGCGGAACTCAGTCCCTCTGCATCGTATTATCAATCCTGACCTACTGCACGCTTTCGGCGCAAAGCAAACCGCCTCACATTCGGAATATTGTTCTGGTTCACGGCGCGTGGGCCGATGGTTCCGGCTGGAAAGGCGTTTACGACATTTTGGTTAAGGATGGATTCAACGTGAGTATCGTTCAGGAACCGGAGACCTCCTTTAAAGAAGATGTCGCCGCGACAAAACGCGTCCTGGCTCAGCAAGATGGACCGTGCATTCTGGTCGCTCATAGCTATGGCGGAGCGGTAATTACCGAAGCCGGGACGGACCCATCGGTTGTTGGTTTAGTCTACATCGCGGCCCACATGCCAGATGCTGGAGAAAACGAGGCTGACGACGGAAAACGCTTCCCAAGTGACCTCAGCAAGTCGACTGCGATAAAGAAGACGGCAGACGGTTTCACTTATCTCGACCCCTCACAGTTTCATGAGTACTTCGCAGCCGACCTGTCTGCTGAGCAGGCCGCTTTCATGGCGCGATCGCAGGTGCTCAACGCAGCTGACAATTTCAAAGCAGTCATCACCACGGCTGCGTGGAGAAGCAAACCAAGCTGGATGTTAGTCGCGACAAAGGACAGAACCATCAACCCCGACCTCGAGCGGTGGTATGCCGAACGAGCCAAGAGTCATAAGGTCGAAGTCCCGGGCGCGAGTCATTCAGTCTACGTCTCCAGGCCGAAGGAAGTCGCAGCTCTGATCGAAGAAGCTGCCACGCACGCTCGGTAGAAACTTGTAATGGCCGGCGCTCTCATGATGGTTGATAGCGGACAGATAACAGATAACCAAGGAGATGCTTGTGAGTGATCGACAAATGGCGGTTCGCGGAGAGAAAACTCAACCGCCGCATTGTTCGAGTCAAACCCACCTAAGCGAAACTCACTAACGAAAGCAGAGGAATATGGTTTCCGACATTGCTAATGTTGTCCTCGTGCATGGGGCCTGGGCCGATGGCTCAAGCTGGAACAAAGTCATCACGGGGCTGCGAGCCAGGGGAATCGCGTCCGTGGCGGCTCCTCTACCGCTGACTACCCTGACCGACGATGTGGCAGCGCTCGATCGTACGCTAGAGCGGGTCGATGCTCCCGT
>WNFX01002227.1_pt1 | contig 24338 bp, 27 predicted proteins | sample 5400111 | NCBI WGS metagenome assembly WNFX01 (sample SAMN13153363, study PRJNA577476) | soil metagenome | isolation source: 40 cm soil or saprolite under grassland replicate 1 | place: USA:California | collected 2016-06-15
AGGACGGGCGTCCCATGCCTCATCGATTCAAGGGCGAGCGCACCCTGATGCGCATTTTCATCGGCGAGAGCGACAAGTATCACGGCAAGCCGCTGTATCAGGCGCTGCTCGAGAAGTTTCGCGAGAAGGGCCTCGCCGGCGCGACGGTGCTGCGCGGCGTCTCGGGCTACGGCGCCTCGAGCGTGGTCCACACGGAGAAGGTGCTGCGGCTCTCGCTCGACCTGCCCCTCATCATCGAGATCGTCGAGACCGAGGAGGCGATCCAGTCGATCCTTCCCGATCTGGACGCGATGATCGGCGGGGGGCTCGTCACGCTGGAGCGCGCGCGCGTGATCCTGTACCGGCCGGCGAACGCGCGGCAGAGCCAGCAGGAGCTGCATAGAGTCGAAGGGCTGGAGGCGGAATGACCTCCGGTCATCCTGCCCCGTTATTCCCATGCTAAAGCATGGGCTCGGCAGGCACTGTCCTAAAGGCCACGCGTGTGCTTTAGCACAGTCATGTGCCGAGCCCACGCTTTAGCGTGTGAACTCACGAGTGGGCGTCCCTCGTCCGGCTCTTACCGTCCAGCTCAACCCCCACGCCACCGCCAGCACGCCGAGCGCCACCAACACCGTCTGCGGCTGCCCCAACGCGGTCCCCACGAATAGGGCGAGATAGACGCCGATGAACACGAGCGGCAGCGCCGGATAGGCGGGCACACTGAACGGGGCCCGCGGCTCCCCCGCCGCGCGCAGCCGGAACAGCGACGCCACGGTGAGGCCGTCGATCAGCAGGACGAGCGCGATAGCGAGGGTGAGCAGCTTTTCGAAGGTGCCCGTCGCGGCGAGGGCGATCGCGACGGCGCCTACCAGCAGCATGGCGACCCATGGCGTCCCGCCCGGATTCACGCGCGCCAGCGCCCCGGGCGCCAAGCCCTCGCGCGCCAGGCCGAATAGCACCCGCGGCGTCACGAAAATGTTGCCGTTGAGCGACGCCAGCACCACGAGCAACGCGAGCGCCGCCACGACGGCTCCGGCCTTCGCCCCCACGATCGCGTTGGCGACGTCCGCGGCGACGAGGTTCGATGCCGCGATTTGCGCGAGCGGCAGCACGTGCAGGAACGCCGCGTTGAGCAGCAAGTACAGGGCGGTCACGATCGCGATGCCACCGAGCAATACGCGGGGCAGCGTGCGCCCCGGGTCCACCACCTCCTCGGCGATCTTGGCGGCGTCGGGGTAGCCGTAGTAGGTCCAGATCACCGACTGCGCCGCGAGCGCCAGCGCCGCCCACACGGCCGCGCCGCGCGGCGGGTCCGCCAGCTCCCCGTGCCACCCCGCTCCCGTCCCCCGCGCGAACGCGACGACCACTACGCCGCCCAGCGCCAGCAGCTTCGCCGCGGTGACGAGATTCTGCACCCACCGGCCGGACGCGACGCCGATCAGGTTCACGCCGGTGAAGAGCGCCACGAGACCGGCCCCGAGCCACGGGATCGCGGCCGTGCCCGAGCCGGTGAGCCGCACCAGGAACTCGGCCGCCGCGACGCCGATCGCGGCAATCGCGGCCGTGTACATCCCGAGAGCCTCCACCCACCCGACGACGAACCCGGCGCGGGACCCGAACGCCTCACGCACGTACACGTACTTGCCACCCGCCCGCGGATGCCGCGTGGCGAGCTCGGCGAAGCAGAGCGCGCCGAGGAACGCGAGAGCGCCCCCCAGCACCCACGCGACGAACGTGAGCCACGGGCGGCCCAGCTGCGCCGCCACGAGCCCGGGCGTGCGGAAGATCCCCGACCCGACCATGATCCCCACGACCATGGCGAGTCCGTCGACCAGCCGTAACGATCGTTTGAGGTCGGTCATAGCTGCGGGTGTGGCATGGCGGGGGAATGTGCACCCAAAAAAGTAGGGGCGCAGCATGCTGCGCCCCTACCCGTCTACCCGTCTATCCGTCTACCCGTCTAGCTTGTCACGGCCGCCGCCGCCCGCCGCCCCCCGACGACCCACCCGACGAACCGCGGCTCGCCGATGCACCGCCCCCGCCCCCGCCATGATTCCCTCCACCCCCACCCCCGCTTGCTCTGCTACCACCGCCACCACCACCGCCTCCGCCTCCACCCCTCCGCTCCCCACCGCTGTTACTCGGGCGATCCCAACCGCGACCGGTATCGCGTCGCTCGGTGCCGCGCGCTTCCGGAGCCCGACGCTCGGAGGGCTCGGCCCGGGTGCGCGCCGGCGTGGTGGAGCGGTCGTCCCCTGCCCAGGGATCGCGCGAGCGCGCGGAGCGCTGCGCTGGCGCCGAGACCGGAACCACACGCGCACCACCCGCGCGGCTGAGCAGCGTCCCCTGCGGCACCCGGAACCGGGGGCTGACCCCCATCACCGTCGGAGCCCCCGCCGCCCGATCTTTGAACACCAAGCCTCCCCCGCCCCCCCAACCCCGCCGCGCGCGGTCGATGAACAGGCCACCGCCATAGCTGCGACGGTTGTAGATGACGAGCCCGCCGGTATAGATGAATGGCGCGTAGCCGTACCGCGGGTAGAAGAACGGATCGTAGAACGTGGCCCCGCAGAAGAACGGGTCGTAGAAGAACGGATCGAAGCACGAGCTGGAGGCGAAGCCGTAGCCGTAATACGGCCAGCCGTAGCCATAGCGGAAGCCCAGGCGCCAGCCGTAGGGCGAGTAGTAGTGGCGGTAGCCGCTGTAGTAGTTGTCCGACGCCGCGACAGTGTAGTGCACCGCGTCGTAGTCGAAGTGCCCGTCGGGCACCATGCGCTGCACGATGTCGAGCAGCGCCTGCTCCTTGTCGTCCCCGTCGCGCGTGCCGAGCACGCGGTAGTCCCAGTGATCGCCGCGCACGAACTCCTCGAACTTGAACGGCGCCGCCGACCGGGCCGCGAGCACCACGCCCGAGCCATCGCCGTCGTCGACGTAGAACGCCTCGCGGTCGCCGCGGCCGCGCACCTCGAGCGTCTTGCCGCCGCGCACGAAATCGTCGTCGCTGGGATCGAGCGGGAACAGCACCCGCACGCGCCCCTGAGCGTCGCTGCGGAGCACGACGACATACCCATCTTCGGCCGTGCGGACCTTCACGCGCGCCTTGTCGCCGCGCTGGAAATAGTTGTCTTGGTTGAGCGAAACTTTGATGGGTGGGTCGTCACTGCGCAGCGCGTTCGCCGCCGGGTCGGGCGGCGCAGCAGCGAGCAGTGAGACCATGAGTGTGAGAACCATAAGTCCTTCCTCTTATATACCCCTAAGAGGGCAAACACATCAAGAAGCATGCCGGTTTCCGTTCGCTGCCCCCACGGCTCCAGGTGCGCCACCCTGACCTCGTGCGGGGACAGCGGCATGTCCCGGAGCGAGACATCGCCTCACCAGCGATCCGGCCTCCCGGCGTCCGGCACGAACAGGCTCTGCCCGAAGCGCGATTTCCCGAACGCGCCGATCAGCGCCTGGGTCTCGGGCGCGACCAGAAAGTCCGCGAACGCCTTGCCACCGGCCGTGTTCACGCGCGGTGCATTCTTCGGATTCACCTCCATCACGTGATACACGTTGTACAGCAGCGAGTCGCCTTCGACCTGGGGCACGAGCTGCAACTTGTCGCGCCAGGCGAGGTAGGTGGCGCGGTCGGTGATGGTGTACCCGCGCTTCTCGTCCGCCATCTGCAGGGTCGCCGCCATCCCCTGGCCCGACTCGATGTACCAGTCCACCCCCGCCGCCGCCCCCGCGCCCGTCGGCGGTGCGACGCCGGCCTGTTTCCAGAGCTGCAGCTCGCGCTGGTGGGTCCCCGACCGGTCGCCGCGGGAGATGAAGGTGGCCCGTGCCGCCGCGGTGCGGCGCAGCGCGGCGACGGCGTCGCTCAGGCCCCGCAGGCCGGCGGGGTCGGCCGCCGGACCCACGATGAGGAAGTCGTTGTGCATGACCAGGCGGCGATGCAGGAAGTACCCCGAGTCCGCGAGCACGCGCTCCGCCTCCGGCGCGTGCGACAGCACCACGTCGGCGTCCCCCCGGCGTCCCATCTCGAGCGCCTGGCCACTGCCGACGGCGATGACTTTGACCCGGTACCCGGTCTGACGCGCGAACACGGGCAGCAGCGAATCGAGCAGCCCGGCGTCACGGGTGGAGGTGGTGGTGGCGAGGAGAACTTGGGAAGACTGGATGGTCGAAGGCGGTCGAGGACGGTCAAAGACGGACGAGGCGGCGGCTCCGAGGAGCAACCCGACTGCTGCGAGCCAACCTCGACCGTCCTGGACCGTCCTTGACCGCCTTCGTCCGCGCATCACCACCGCACCTGCAGCTGCACCACGCCGCGGTTGTTCTCGAGCTGCACCACCTGCTCTCGGAAGACCTCGTAGTCGGCCATCACCTTGAAGTCGTCCCCGCGGATGAAGTACTGCAGTCCGACGAGGTAGCCGGTCGAGCGGTCGGTCGCGACCTGATCGCTCGGGTCGTATTGCTCGACGCGGCCCAGCAACTCCACCAGGTGAGGAACGACGATGTACCCCGCCAGGGCGTACCAGCCGACCGTATGAACGTCTGTCCTCCGGCTGCGGTCACGGATGTACTCGGCACGGGCCACGCCGCGCGTCGTCCGGTACATCGCCTGGGCGTCGACTGCAGCGCTGTCGCTGTAGCCCGCGAAGGCGCCGCCCACGTCCAGTCCCCTGACCGGCGTAACCGTGGCGCGCGCGAAGTAGGCCATGCGATTGTCCGGATTGGCGGCGCGGTTCGGCCCCTCGCCGTTGACGACGGCGCCTTGCAGCGTCACCCGGTCCGGAATGCGCCACTCCAGCTCGGCGCCGATGTCGCGCCTGGCGGCGGTGACGATGTGCGAGCGCTCAGTGGTCTCGAGCATCCCCGAGCTGAGCAGCGATTCGAGGGCGAACGGGACGCGGAACTGCCCCACCGTGCCGGTCCACCGCTGGTGCGTCAACCGCACGAAGAGATCGGTGATCGACACCGTCAGCGGGGACGCGGGCGGCGTGGCCGGCGCGCCGGTGGTGCGCATCTCGACCTGGGCGCGGTACGAGGCCCACGCGGTGAGCGACCCTTCGAGGGCGAACCGCGCGCGCCGCAGCAGGAACGTGGCGGAGTCTCCCACGCTCTGGAAGCGGGGCTGGATGTAGCCGGAGATCTTGGGCGCGGCCGACAGTGCGGCCGGCGTCTGAGCGAGCGCGGGCGTGGTCAGGGGCGCGGCGAGCGACAACGCAGCGAGGACCGGGCTCGAGCGCACGTGACTGCCTTTCGCGTGATGGGAGGGAGCGGACTGCGCGCGGCGCCGAAGCTAGCGCGCCGCGAGTCGATAGGCAAGCCGCTGCCTATCGGCGGAGGATCTTGCGAAACGCCGCGAGACTGAGCCGCTCCACTTCCCGCCGCCAGTGCGCGAACACCTTGAGGAGCCGGCGGGCCTCAGGAGTGAGCCGCGCGCTGCCCCGGCTGGAGCCGCCGCGCGTGGTCGTGAGCACCTTGGCGCCGAGCACGCGCTCCATCTGGCGGATGCGGTTGAGGCAGGTGCGGTAACTCCAGCCCACCGCCTGCCCCGCCGCTCGGATCGTCCCGGTGCGATCGACCGCGTCGAGGAAGCGGAGATAGCGCGGCCCCATGAGGAACGCGCCGTCCCAGTTCAGCCACAGCTTCTGGCGCGGCGCCAGGTGCGCGCGCAGCGAGCCGCGGCGGGAGGAGGGCATGAGGGGGCAGGGTGCGCTAGATTGAACGGCGAAACGTAGCCACGGTCGGTCCGATGAGCCAACTGCTCGACGCCGCGGCCGGCATTCCCAACGCCAGCGAGCCGATTCCCGGGATCGTGACCGGCGCGCAACCCACACTGGAGCATCTGGCGGCCCTCAAGCGGGCAGGGTGCCAGGTCCTGCTCGACATCCGCGAGCCGATGGAGCCGCGTCCGTTCCGCACTCCCGACGCGGTCCTGGCCGCGGGGCTCGAGTACGTGAGTATCCCCGTGAGCCACGGGCCGCTCAGTGACGCGACGTTCGACCAGCTGCGGACGACGGTGCGAGACCTCGCGGGGAAAAAGCGCGTCTTCTTCCACTGCGCCAGTGGGAACAGGGTGGGCGTCGTGCTGATCCCCTACTTCATGCTCGATCAGGGAATGAGTGAGGAAGACGCCGTGACGGAAGCGATGCGCATCGGGATGCGCAATGCCGGGCTCATGGAAGAAGCGTTGGATTACGTGAGGCGCAGGACGTAGGTCGACACAGATCAGAACAGGCTGGTCTGGGACCGCAGCTTGTCCGGCTCCACCGGACTCACCCCGATCAGGCGCTGCATCTCCCTCGCGCTCGCCGGCGCGTGTCCCTGGAAGTGATTGCTGAAGTAGCCATACACCGACGAGACTCGCGCCGCGAGCGCGGCGAGGGCCATCGCCCACATCGAGAGCTCGCGGTCGCGGCTCACCTGCACCGCCGAGAAGTCCTCGATGCGCTTGCCGCCGCCCATCCAGCGCACGTAGGCGAAATCGACGGTGGGGCGGATGGCGAGCTCGATCATCTCCTCACGCTCGAGCCAGCGCCCCTCCACCAGGACCAGGGCGACACCGTGGCGGTGCAGTAAGTCGAGCAGCTTCGGCCCGACCCAGCCGCGCTGGCGGAACTCGACCGCCCAACGCAGCCCGGCGGGGAGGCGCGCGAGAAACGCGGCGACCGTGTCCCATCGGTCCGGGCCAAACTCGGGCCCGAGCTGCACCAGCAGGGGGCCCAGCTTGTCGCCGAGCAGCCGGGCGCGCTCGCAGAACAGCGCCAGCTGCGCGGGGTCCGGAGCCTGCGCCTCGGGGGTGAGCTCGCGCGGCAGTTTCAGCGCGAAGCTGAATCGAGCCGGCACCCGCTCCGCCCAGCCGCGCACCACGTGCTCGCCCGGCGTCGCGTGATAGGTCGAGTCGACTTCGACCGTGCCGAAAGCCCTGCTATAGAAGGAGAGGAAGTCGTGCGGCTTCGTGCCAGCGGGATAGAAGGGCCCGACCCAGGCGGGATAGTTCCAGCCCTGTGTACCCACATGGATCCGCGAACCCGGCCCTACGGTTCTCTGCAACGTATTTCTTGCAACGCCTCCTTGCCACGCCCGTCCCCACGATTCTCTGCAACGTATTTCTTGCAACGCCTCTTTGCTACGCCCGTCCCCACGATTCTCTGCAACGTATTTCTTGCAACGCCTCTTTGCTACGCCTTTTTGTTGTTACGGATATCTATGCCAATACATCCTCATTTCCGTGATCTTGCCGTCTTTCGTCTCGCAGAACATCGCGCCGCGCGCGTCCACCCACTCGCCGTTGCGGCGGCGGCGGTAGGTGCAGCGGAACTCCGTAGCGAACCAGGGGCCCGCCGCGTAGATCTCTCCCGACTTGAACGTCACATCCGCCTGGTTGACGGGGATGTCCTTCCAGTAGGCTCGGATGGCGTCGATCCCCACGCTCTGCTCGCTGAAGGGGGTCTCGAGGAACACGGCGTCGGGGGCGAAAACGGACAGGATCCCTTCCACATCCCCGGCCCCCCACCCCCGGCCAAACGTCTCCAGGAGTTGACGATAGGCTGCGTTCATGGCGCCCAATATACCCCAATCTGGAACCGCCGGTCGGCACGTATGGTACACGGGAGGCGACTGCGGGTCGTCCCCGCACATTCGGAGTTTTTCTTTCAGCGTACTCGCTACAGGAGGATCTCACGATGTTGAAGCGGATCATGGCTACGACGGCCGTATTGGCCTGCTTGGCGCTGCCGCTCGCAGCGCAGGGGCACGCGGCGACGCCGGGCAACGAGATGACGCTCACGGGCCAAGTGGTCGACCTGAACTGTTTCACCACAAACGGGGCGTCGGGCGCGGCGCACAAGGGGTGCGCGCAGGCGTGCGCCAAGGCGGGCGTGCCGCTCGGCATCCTGTCGAGCGACGGGACGATCTACGTGCCGGTGAGCGCCAAGCCGGGGGATCCCCAGAACTCGAAGCTCGAGCAGTACGTGGAGGGCAAGGTGAAGGTGACGGGTACGCATCGCATGGTGAGCGGGCTGCACACCATCGAGATCAAGACGGTCGCGGCCGCAACCTGATGCGCCGTGCGCTGGGCGCCGGGCTTCTGGCCGCGGCGCTCGTCGCGTGCGGATCTCCGGCGCCCAGCGGCCTCACCCTCCTCTTCTTCCGTCGCTCCCCTGCCGCCTCACTGGGCGGCCTCTCCTGGGCACCCGATCCCGATAACAGCCGGCTGGTGGCGTTCGACGCGCGGCTGCGCGTGGCGCGGAGCGTCACGAGCGCGCGGCTCGCCAACCCGATGGCAGTGGCGGCGCTCGGCACCGAGCTGCTCGTCACCGAGCGCACGGGAGAGGGGCTCGTGCTCGACACGACCGGCCGTCCGGTGCGCGAGTGGGAGAGTCCCAACCTCGCGTCGCTGTACGCCGCGGGCGGGGGCGCCGTCGTGGCGGTACGCTCGCCGTACTACATCCCCCAATTCGCGGCCGAGCCCGACACGGCGCCGCTGATCCGGATCCTCGACACCGTCGGCAGGCCGGTGGCCGGGCTCGCGACGATTCACCTGCCGCCCGTCCCGTTTCTGGCCCAGCTGACGAACGCGGGGGCGGTCGCGGTGGGACCCGACCGGTCGGTGTACTTCGCGCCTCTGGTGCGGGACGAGATCCGCAAGTACTCAGCCGGCGGAGCGCTGCGCTGGACCGCGAAACGCGGGCTGTTCCGGAGCGAGGCGGATCCGGAGTTCTTGCCGCCGAAGGGGCGCGACATCGGCGTCCGGAAGGCGCTCGTCAACGTGGCACTCGCCCTCGGGCCGGACGGCCGCCTGTACGCGCTCGGCTCCGACGACTCGGGCGCCACCAAGCTGCGCGTCGACGTCATCGACACGGCGCGCGGCGCGATCCTCGCGACCCGCCACCTCGGGGCCCGCGAGACCGCCGTCGCGGTCGACGCGCGCGGCCGGCTCGCGCTGTTCGACGCCGACTCGCTCGTCGCCGGCCTGGCGCAGCGGGAGCGCGAGCCCTTTACCCCGGGCTTCGCGCTCCCCGACGTACAGGGAGACACCGTCACGCTCGCGCGGTTCGCGGGCAAAGTCACGCTCGTGAACTTCTGGGCCTCGTGGTGCGACCCGTGCCGCGAGGAGTTTCCTCACATGGCCGAGCTGTACCGCGAGTTCGCCCGCAAAGATTTCGAGATCGCCGCGATCTCGGACGACGTAGACCGCGGCAAGATGCTGGCTTTCGTGCGCCAGTTCCGCCCGCCGTTCCCGATCCTGGTGGGCGGGGGGCGCATGAAGCAGACCTACCACTACCGCGGCCTCCCCTACTCCGTGCTGCTCGACCGCCGGGGTCGCGTCATCGAGCGGATCTTCGGATTCGGCGGTGCGGAAGAGTTCGCGAATATGCGCCGGACTATTGCAAACGAGGTGGCCTCTCCCTAGCGTGTACCCGTGACGCTCCCCGTCATCATCGATACCGATCCCGGCATCGACGACATGCTGGCGCTGCTGCTGGCGCTCGCATCGCCGGAGCTGGAGCTGCGCGGCATTTCGGTCTCTTACGGCAACACGGTAGTCGAGAATGCCTACCGGAACGCCGTCGAAATACTGCGGCGAGCGGGACGGCGGGTCACGCTAGGCGTGGGGGCGCGCCGGCCGCTCAAGCGACAGCTCGCGGTGGCGCGGGAGACGCACGGCGCGACGGGGCTCGGCTACGCGGAGCTGCCTCCCCCCGGCGTGATCCTCGACTGGGTGAAATCGCTCGAGCGATTGCTCGCCGAGCAGCCGGAGCCGGTCACATTGGTGACGCTCGGGCCGGTGACCAGCCTCGCGTTGGCGCTGCGGCGCGACCCGGAGGTAGTGCGCGCCAAGGTCGGCCGCCACATCGCGATGGTGGGCAATATCGCCGCCCGGGGCAACACGACCCGCTACGCCGAGTTCAACGCCTGGTGCGACCCGGAGGCGCTCGACACGGTGCTCCGTGCCGAGCTGCCGACGGAGCTGGTCGGGCTCGACGTCACCCGCGAGGCCGTGCTCGGCCCGCAGGACGTCACACGGCTGGCGAACTCCCAGTCCCCCAACGCCCGCTGGATCCACGACGCCCTGCGCTTCTACATGGAGTTCCACAAGGAGGCCGAGGGGCTGGACGGGTGCATCGTGAACGACGTGCTGCCGATCGCCCTGCTGCTCCGCCCCGACGCCCTCACGTTCGAGGACCGCAACCTCGTCGTGGGCCTGGACGACGGGGACCACCGGGGGCACACGCGCGTGAAGCCGGACGGAGCGCGCGTGCGGGTCGCCACGCAGGTCGATATGAACAAGGTGCGGCCGCTCCTCTCGGAGCGCGTGTTCCGCTGGGCGACGCGGGCGACGCCGACGGCGATCTCTCAGGAAGGAGCGACCGTGTGACGCCGCTGCCGCGCAAGGTGGCCGTGATCGGCGCCGGAGACATCGGCTGCGGCTGGGCAGCCCTGTGTGCCGCCGCGGGCTGGCCCGTCGCGATCTTCGACGCCAACGCGAGCGGGCTGGAGCGCGCCGCGACCGACGTGCCGCGCCGGGCGCGCGCGCTGGTGGCGCTCGGACACGCCACGCAGGGGATCGTGGAGCGCGGGCTGCTCGAGCTGCAGCAGGGCCGCAGCCTGCTGCAGGCGGTGCAGGACGCCGACTGGGTGATCGAGGCGATCAACGAGGACCTCGTCGCCAAGCAGCGGCTGTTCCACGCCATCGAGGACGTCGCGGGACCCGAGGCGCTCGTCACGAGCTCGTCGAGCGGCATCCCACCGACGGAGCTGTTCGCGCGCTGCCGCCGCCAGGATCGCTGCCTCGTGGCGCACCCCCTCAACCCCCCGCAGCTCATCCCCCTGGTCGAGCTCGTTCCCGGCGCGCAGACGACCCCGGCGATGGTCGCGCGGGCCCACGATTACCTGCGCGCCCTCGGCCGCATGCCGATCGTTCTCAAGAAGCCGGTTCCGGGCTACGTGGTCGGTCGCATCGCCGCGGCGGTGTGGCGGGAGTGCATCGACCTCGTGCTGACGGGCGTGATCGCGGTGGACGATCTCGACCGCGCCGTCTCGCTCGGGCCGGCGCTCGGCTGGGCTGCCGCGGGCCCGCACCTCACCTACCACCTCGCCGCGGGCGACGGCGGCGTGACCGCGTTCCTGCAGCAGCTGCTCGCGAGCTTCGAGGGGTGGTGGGGCCAGCTCGCCACGTGGCAGCGGCTCGAGCCGGAGCAGGAGCGCGCCCTCACGCATGGGGTCGAGCGCGCATATAAGGGAAAGGTCGAAGAACTGCGGGAAGCGCGGGATCGGCGATTATCGGCCATTCTGCGAGCCCTGGAGCAATCTCGCACGGCATAAGAAACGTCACGGGGATACGTCACGAAAAGGCGTCACGAGACTACGTCTTCTCGCGACGCCTTTCTGCTACGTCTCTTCGCGACGTCTTCCCGTGACGCCGTTCTATTTTTTATCCGCCCTGACCATCAGAATCGGAATCCTCGTCATATGCCGTAATGCCGTCGCGACACTGCCGTGAACGACGTCCGCCAGCAGCCGATGCCCGTGCGTGGCCATGGCGATCAGGTCGCACTCCTCACGCTCGGCGGCCGCCGCGATTTCCCGCGCCGGCTCGCCCCCCGCCAGGACCGCGTCGGCGTCGAAGCCTTCCGCCTCTAGCCGGCTGCAGAGGTCCTTGAGATACGCGCGGTCCTCCTTGATCTCCTCCGACTCCCGCAGGTCGAGCTCGTTGATGTTTCGCGCCACCCACCCGTCCGCCACGTGGATGAGGACGAGCGAAGAGCCGAGCTGCTTCGCCAGCTGCCGCACGTGCGCCAGGATGGTCTCGTCCGCGGGTGAGTTTTCGAGCGGCACGAGGATCCGTGAATACATCAGACGCTGCCCCGGAAGATCTGAACCAGGAGCCAGGCATTGAACCCGGCAATCGCCCACGCCACGACCCAGGCGAGCACCTTGAGCCACGCGGGGTTCACGAACTCGCCCATCTTCGCCCGGTCGGAGGTGAACCGGACGAGCGGGAAGACGGCAAAGGACAGCTGCAGGCTGAGGATCACCTGGCTCAGGATGAGGAGCTTGGCGGTGCCGCTCTCCCCGAAAAAGATAGCCGTGAGTGCCGCCGGCACAATCGCGATCAGCCGCGTGATGAGTCGCCGCAGCCAGGGCCGGATCCGGATGTTCAGGAACCCCTCCATGACGATCTGGCCGGCGAGCGTCCCCGTGAGCGTCGAGTTCTGCCCGGACGCGAGCAGGGCGAGGGCGAACACGGCGCTCGCGCCGGCGACGCCGAGCAGCGGGGTCAGCAGCTGATAGGCGTCCTGGATCTCGGCGACTTCGGTATGGCCCGACGTGTGGAACGTGGCCGCCGCGACGACGAGGATGGCCGCGTTGATGAAGAGAGCGCACGTCAGGGCGATGGTGGAGTCGAGGAACGCGTACCGAACCGCCACCCGCTTCCCGGCCGGGGTCTCCTCGTAGCGCCGGGTCTGCACCACGGACGAGTGCAAGTAGAGGTTGTGCGGCATCACCGTCGCACCGAGAATGCCGATGGCGATGTAGAGCTTGTCACCGTCCGCCAGGATCGAGGAGCGCGGCACGAAGCCCGCCGCGACGGCCGCCAGGTCGGGGCGCGCGATGATGATCTCGAACAGGAAGCAGCCCGCGATGGTGGCGATCAGGGCCACCACCAGCGCCTCGAGCAGTCGGAAGCCCTTGTGCTGGAGGAACAGGACGAGCAGCACATCGAGCGCGGTGATCGCGATGCCCCACGGCAGCGGGATCGCAAACAGCAGGTTCAGGGCGATCGCCGACCCGATCACTTCCGCCAAGTCGCAGGCGGCGATGGCGATCTCGCAGATCACCCACAGCCCGATGGAGCTGGGCCGCGAGAAGTGATCCCGGCACGCCTGCGCCAAGTCCCGTCCGGTGACGATCCCGAGCTTCGAGGCGAGCCCTTGCAGCAGAATCGCCATGAGGTTCGAGAGCAGAATCACGCTCAGCAGCGTGTAGCCGAACTTCGAGCCGCCGGCCAGGTCGGTGGCCCAGTTGCCGGGATCCATGTACCCCACGGCCACCAGATAGCCGGGACCGGCGAACGCGAGCGCCTTGCGCCACCAGGCCCCTTCGCGAACCGGGACGGTGCGATAGACCTCGGCGAGACTGGGCGCGAGCCGCGGCCGCCGCCACCCCGGCTCGGGCTGCTGGCCGGCCGCCCCGGCCTCAACGGCCCGCGTAGCCACGGTCCGTCACCGGCACTTCCCGGCACCACAGGACAAGCGCCAGCTCGCGCCCCACGACGCGCGGATCGCCCGACGGGACGAGTCCGATCGTCGTAGGCCCGTTGAACGGCTGGCGGTCGGTTACCGTGAGCAGCACGCCAGGCGTGAGCCCCTGCTCGGCGAAATAGCGCAGGCGCGCGGGATCCTGCGTGCCCACCTGCCGCAGCTCGAGCTTCGTGCCGACTCCCGCGTCGGCGAGGGACACGAGCTCGGCTTCCTCGATCTCGCCCGTCGCGGTCGGAATGGGATCGCCGTGCGGGTCGTATTGCGGGTTCCCCAGCGCTCGCGCCATGCGCTCGATCAGCTCGTCCGAGACGGCGTGCTCGAGCCGCTCGGCTTCCGCGTGCACGCCGCCCCAATCGTAGCCGAGCTGCTGCGTGAGATAGAGCTCGAGAATGCGGTGGCGGCGGATCATGCGCAGCGCCGCGCGCCGCCCCTGTGCCGTGAGCTGGACTCCCCGATACGGGACGTGCTCGATCAGCCCGGCTTCCGAGAGCCGCTTCACCATCCCGCTCACCGAGGGCGGCGCGACCTCGAGCATCGCGGCGATGTCGCTCGTCGCGGCGAAGCCGCCCTGGTTGGAGAGGTGGTAGATGACCTTGAGGTAGTCCTCCACGGAACGTGTCAGCGGCGGATTGGCGTCCCGCAGCGTTGCATGCATGCCGATTCTCCCTGCCGGAAAGGCGCTAGAACAGGGGCTGTAACCAGCCGGTTATCAGCGGTCAGTAAAACGACTTAGCAGACAATAACTCTTCAACATTAGACTACGCTAATTCCTAGATACTGTCAAGCGAAGATGTGGATTTTGAGGGACTACAGAATGAGCTTATAAGACGGCGCCAATCAGCTGGAGGAACGGGGTCAGGATGCGCTCCGTCATCCCCCAAATCACCTCGCCTTCGATGACGTAGGCGGGAAACGTGCGCTCGACGCCCCGCACCGCGATCGTCAGGTCACGGCGCGCGCCGGGCCGGGATAAACGAGCGAGCGGGAGCCAGAACGCGCGCTGCACCTCGGCGCCGGGCAGGAGCGCCGGGCGAGACGGGAGTGCGAACACGAACGGGCGCACGACGACGGGGGGAAGCGTGGGAGTTCGTGGGTAGAGGTCGTCGAGCACGCCGAGGCGCTCCGCGACCGAGAGCTCGACCCCGGTCTCCTCGCGCGTCTCCCGGATCGCCGTCGCCAGGAGATCGACGTCGGCGGGATCGTAGCGGCCGCCCGGCAGCGCGACCTGCCCGGACCAAGGATCGTCGCTGCGCTCGGCGCGCCGGATGAAGAGGGCCTCGAGCCCCTGGGCCGGGGAGCCTTCGAGCAGGATCAGCGCGACGGCGGCGGGGCGCGCTTCGGGCGCGGTTTCGGGCTTGGCCCGATGATCCTCGAGGGCATCGCGTACGCGGGCGAGGGTCGGCGTCACGCGAGGTGCCTCGCGCACCAGTCCACCGTGCGCCACACCACCTGCTCGAGCGCGGGGTTGGAGCCGGCCCAGGGTTGCCTGGCGCCGAAAGTGTGGTCCGCGCCGTCGACCAGGAACAGGTCCGTCGCGCCGTCGCGGGCCGCCTTGCGGAGATCGCGACCGTCGCCCCACGGCACCGATGCGTCCGCCGTGCCGTGTACGATGAGCCACGGCGCCCGCACGCGGCCGGCGGCCTGCAGGACGTTCAACGCGGTAGCGCCGTGAGCGTCGAGATCGTCCAGGATGTCCCGCTCCAGCGGCAGCTCCTGCCCGGTGCGTTGGTTCACGATCCGGCTTTTCCCTGTGCGGCGCAGCTCGTCGGTGACGGGCGCGATGAGGCGGCCCAACCGGGCGACGGCCGCCCAGGTCACGAGCGCCCGCACCCGCTCGTCCCGCGCGGCCCGCAGGGTCGCGATGCCACCACCCAGGCTGTGACCAATCAACCCGTACGCCGACGGCTGAAAGCCGAAGGCGCCGTTGGTCACGGCGTCGAGCACGATGTGGAGGTCCTGCAGCTCCTGCGAGTAGGTGTTGTGAGCAAAGCGCTCCAGCTCGTCGAACGTCTCACCGTCCTCGCCGACGCCAGAGCCCGAGAAGCTGAACGACACGGCGGCGAACCCGGCGCGCGCGAGCCGCTCGACCACGTAGGGAAAGAATCCCCAGTCTTTGAAACCCTTGAGCCCGTGACAGACGACGACGACGGGACGCTCTCCGCCAGCGCTCGTGACGTCGCCGCGCAGAGGGCCGCCGTCGGCTCCGGTGAGCCGGAAGGAACGTTTCGACGGAGTGGCCAGAGGCTAGCTGTTGCGAATGCTCAATAATACCTTCCCGGCCCGATGCGCAGCCACGTGTGGATGACGACCGGCCTGGCCGCCGGCCTGGTGCTGGGGTTGGCGGCCGCCACCACGCAGCATCCCGTGCTGATGACGCTCGCCGCAAGCCTGCGGCCGCTCGGCACGCTGTTCCTCAACCTGCTCTCGATGGTGGTGATCCCGCTCGTCGTCACCGCGCTATTCGCAGGCGTGGCCGGGCTCGGCAGCATCAAGCGGGTGGGGCGGCTGGGAATCAGGACCTTGGGGTTCTTCTGGGTCACGACGCTCGCCGCGATTCTCATCGGCTTCGTCGTAGCGGCGCTATTTCTGCCGCTCGCCGGCGTCACACCTGCCCAGCAAGCGGCGCTGCGCCAGGCGGCGCTCGCCGACTCCGGGCTGGTGCGTCACGCGGCCGAGCAGATCCCCACCGGGGCGCGCTTCCTGGTGGAGCTGATCCCGGCGAATCCGGTGCGCGCGGCAGTCGACGGCAGCCTGCTGCCACTGATCGTCTTCACCACGATCTCCGCCGTCGCCGCCGCGGGGCTCCCGGAGGAAAAGCGTCGTACGCTGACCGATCTCGCGGACGTGGCGACCGGGGCGCTGATCCGCATCGTCGGGTGGGTGTTGCTGCTCGCGCCGCTCGGTATCCTCGCGCTCGTCGCGGGGGCGGTCGCTCAGTTCGGCTGGTCGCTCGTGAAGACGATGGCCGTGTTCGTGCTGGCCGTGATTGCCGGGCTCGCGGTGTTCATTGCGGGCGTGTTGCTCCCGGCAGTCATGCTCGTCGTACGGGTCAAGGCGACGGGCTTCCTCAAGGCAAGCTGGCCGTCGATGGCGATGGCCTTTTCGACCACGTCGTCACTCGCGACGCTGCCCACGATGCTGGCCGCCGCCGAGCAGGATCTTAAGATCTCGCGGACCGTGGCGAGCTTCGCGCTCCCGCTGGGCGCGAGCATCAACCGGTCGGGGAGCGCGCTGTTTCAGGCAGTCGCGATTCTGTTCGCCGCCCGCCTGTACGGGGTGGCCCTCGGCGTGCCAGAGATGATTCAGGCGGGCGCCGCGGTGTTTCTGGCTTCGCTCACGGTCGCCAGCGTTCCGTCAGCTAGCATCGTGAGCCTGGCACCGGCATTCACCGCGACGGGATTGCCGCTCGCCGGATTGACGCTGCTCATCGGGCTCGACCGCATCCCCGACATGTTTCGTACGATGACCAATGTCACCGGGTCCCTGGCCGGCGCCAGCGTCGTCGCGGCCCTGGAGGAGGAGAATGTGAAGTGACAGAAAGGCGACATCAACTCGACACCCGCCTTACACCTCCTAGAAGTACACCGTCGCCGCGAAGCTCAACCCCTGCACCGAGCCGTCGTAGGCCCAGTACTTATTAGTCGATCCGCCGGAGCCTCTGGCAGTGCTGCGCGAGTACGAAAACGCGACGCTCGCGGTGCCGCCGATGCTGAAGCGCTGCGTGATGAGATACGCGCCGCCCAGCTCCCCGAACGCGCCGGCATGCCAGCCATTGGCACAAACGCCGGGGCCGGCCGTCTGTCCCCCGCAGGCGTGGTGGAACCCGCCCAGCACCCCAAGAGTCTGAAAGCTCGCGACCGACTTGCCGCGAGCCTGATAGAAGCGGCGCCCGACACGGGCGTTGACGTCCGCATTCGAGCTAAAGCCGTCAGTCACCAGCGAGTCGTTCAGACGGCTGGTGCCACGCGAGTGGCCTCCGGAGAAACTGAAATCGAGCAGCCACGCTCGAGTCGGTGCAGTGAACCGCATGACCCCGAGGCTCGCGATGGCAAGCCCGCCGGAGAACAGAGCGGCCCACTGGCCCGAGCGGAACGGAGTGGTGTCCACCGTGGTCGAATCTTGGGCGGCGGCGGCGGCGGGAAAAACGAGCAACAGAGCGGCGAACCCTGAACGGAGCGGAAACACGGACGGCCTCCTGGGAAGGCGAGGAAGCCGTCTAAGCTACGCCGCCGCCTGTGCCTTCGCGCCTAGGGCAGTGACGCCATGATCTTGCGGTATTCGGCTTCGGTGTGTGCCTTGAGCGTTTCGGTGCGCAGGTTACCCTGAGCGCCGATGCTCAGCGCCAGCCGCGCGGCGGTGGCGTCGTCGGGCGCCTCCAGGATGACGACGCCGTCGTACTGGCCCATCGTGAGATAGAAGGCCTTCAGCTCGGCGCCGCCGCGGCGGAACGCTTCCTTAGCGGCGTCGAGGCGGGCCGGGCCGTTCTTAGCGTCCGCGATGCCCTGCTGAGTGTAGCGGAGCAGCGTAACATACGTGGACATGCGTGCCTCCTGAGATGCTGGTTAGAAGCCCACGCTTCCAGTCCGCGCCATCATCGACGGGCCTGTTGTGACGAACGGGCGAACGCCAGCGCGTCGAAGTCCGGTCCCACACCGAAGCGGGCGGTCACCGCGCCGCTCGTGGAGATGGTCCCGAGCGTCGAGAAATTGTTCGCCCCCGGATCGTGACGCAGGTAATAAAACAGATTCGGGCCATAGCCGAGATCCCCGGCGACGAACGTCAACGCGTCGAAGTCGAGCCCCACACCGAAGCGGTCGGTCACCGCGCCGCTCGTGGAGATAGTCCCGAGCGTCGAGAAACTGTTCGCCCCCGGATCGTGGCGCAGGTAATAAAACAGACTCGAGCCATAGCCGAGATCCCCGGCGACGAACGTCAACGCGTCGAATTCGAGCCCCACACCGAAGCGGTCGGTCACCGCGCCGCTCGTCGAGATAGTGCCGAACGTCGAGAAATTGTTGGCGCTCGGATCATGGCGCAGGTAATAGAACAGATTCGGGCCATACTCGAGATCCCCGGCCACGAACGTCAGCGCGTCGAAGTTGAGCCCCACACGGAAGCGGTCGGTCACCGCGCCGCTCGTGGAGATGGTCCCGAGCGTCGAGAAATTGTTCGCCCCCGGATCGTGGCGCAGGTAATAGAACAGATTCGCGCCATACCCAAGATCCCCGGCGTCGAACGTCAGCGCATCGAAGGCCGGTCCCACGCCGAAGCGGTCGGTCACCGCGCCGCTCATTGAGATGGTGCCGAAGGTCGAGAAATTGTTGGCACTCGGATCATGGCGCAGGTAATAGAACAGATTCGGGCCATACCCCGCGCCGATCGGAGCGGCGGGAAGCACATCCGCCCGGATAGGAACCCCACGGGGTGCGGTCGGCTGGGCTGCGTCGCGGCAGGCGGCGAGAACCGCGAGCAGGAGACACGCTTCGATTCGAAGCCGGTACATGGCTACCTCCTGTGAACTTTTACATCAACGCCACGCCGCGAATCCGGCGTGACCTTACCGCGTGTGCCGGCTTCCCGTAGGTCCGTGGGGGGCGCTTCCACGCAGCTGGTCGCGCCCTCAGTGGCACGTCCCGCTCCCCGAGTCTGTAGCCGTCTGGCCCGCCACGGGGATGAACTGCCAGGCGTACGTCCCGTCACCCAACGTGAGCTTCAGCACGCCGTTGACGCCCGTAAGGCGCACCTCGCTGTTGGCGATCGGCGTGCCGAAGGGGTAGGCGCCCGCGCCCCCTCCCGTGCCGACGACGAACTCGCGAATCCCACGAGCCAAGTCGAGCGCGCCGCCGGGCGTCTGGGGGGCGAACCGCTCGTAGTTGTGCTCGTGTCCCGAGAGCACGATCTCCGCGCCGGCGTCGTACAGCGCCTGCCACAACGGCTGGGCTTGGGCCATGCTGCCGTGCGTGCTGCCGGAGCTGAACCGCGGGTGGTGCCAGTAAGCGAGGGTGCAGCGTTGGGGATGCGCAGCGAGGTCAGTACGGAGCCATTGCTCTTGGGCCGAGCCCGCGCTCATGGAGACGTCGCTGTTGAGCGCCACGATGTGCCACGCGCCGAGATCGTAGCTGTAGTACCCCTTGGTGGGATCGCCCGCCGCGGCGCCGAAGTAGCTGAAGTAGTCGGCGGCGGTCGGGCTCGTGTCATACTCGTGGTTGCCGAGCGCGGGGGCGGTGCGGGCCTTGTGCCGGCCCCAGCTCGGGTTGTAGCAGTTCTGGTAGTTCGCGAGCGACCCGCTCGGGTAGACATTGTCGCCGAGGGTGAACACGGTGCCCGGAGTCGCGTCGAGGATGGCGGCCGTGGCCTCATCGCCGCTGGAGCTGCACGAGGCGACGGTCCCGGCCCCGACGAGCGTCGCGGTCGCGGCCGCGGTGGACACGGTGACAGACTTGGCTCCCGGCGACCCATCGCCCCAATTGAACGCGTACGACCACGGGGTGTCATTCACGCCGGGATCGCTGAAGGTCGCGCTGACCGTGAGAGCGCTGCCTGCGGTGCCGGTCTGATTGGCTCCGGCGTTGACCGTGGGTGCCACGTTCCCGATGGTCGCGGTAGTCGTCACCGGAGCGCTGGATGCCCCGCGCGCGTCGGTGACCGTGAGCGTCACGGTGTAGACCGCGTTATTCGCGTAGCTGTGGCTCGGTTTGACGCCCGAGGCGGTACTTCCGTCGCCGAAGCTCCAGTTGTACGTCAGCGCGTCGCCGTCCGGGTCCGATGAGCCACTGCCGTCAAAGCTCAGGGCGGTGCCCTCCGAGCCGGCGTACGGCCCTCTCGCCACGGCCGTCGGCGGGTGATTCACGGTAGCGGTGACAGTCACCGTGAGCTGCCCCGTGCCCGCTCCCCCATCCTTATCCGTGACCGTCACGCGCACCGTGTTCGTGCCGGTCAGGAGGTAAGTGTGCGTCGCGCTGATCGGATTCGACTGGCTTGTAATACTGCCTGTGGTCTGGGGCGAGGCGTCCGCCCAGTCGATGCTGTACGACCACGGGGCGTCGTTCACGCCCTGGTCGCTGAAGGTCATGTTGAGCGTGAAGGGGCTTCCCGCCGTGGCCGTCTGATTGGCCGCGGCGTTCACCGAGGGCGCCACGTTTGCCACAGTCGCCGTGACCGTGACGGGGGAGCTCGCCGCGCCGCGCGCGTCGGTGACGGTGAGCGTCACCGTGTAGGTCCCGTTGTTCGCATACGTGTGACTCGGCTTGGCGCCAGCGGCGGTGCTCGCATCGCCGAAGCTCCACGCATATGTAAGCGCGTCACCGTCCGCATCCGACGAGCCGCTCCCGTCGAAGCTCACGGCGGTGCCCTCCGAGCCCGAGTAGGGTCCTCCAGCGACGGCCGTGGGAGCGTGATTCACCGTCGGGGACGTACCATGGCAGGTCGCGGTCCCCGAATCGCTGGCTGCCTGCCCCGCTACCGGAATGAATTGCCAGCCGTAGGCGCCGTCAGCGAGGGTGAGCTTCAGCACGCCGTACACCTGGCTGATGAGCACCTCGCTGTTCGGGATAATGAGGGTGTTCGGCAGGTCGAGACCCCCGCCTCCCGTGCCCACGATGATCTCACGGATCCCGTTCACGGGATCTGCCGCGCCCGCAGGGGTCTGTGGGGCAAACCGCTCGTAGTCGTGCATGTGGGCGTTGATGATCAGTGTCGCATGGGCCGCGTAGAGGTCCTCCCAGAACGTCTTGACGGAGCTGGTGGGATAGAATGCGCTCGAGGTCGTCGAGTAGAAGCGCGGGTTGTGCCACATCGCGAGCACGCACTGCTTCGTCGTCGCGGCAAGATCCGCCTTGAGCCAGGTCTCCTGCGTCGAGCCCGCCGCAGTCGAGACGTACGTGTTGTTGCTGTTCAACACGATGATGTGCCAGGCGCCGAGATCGTAGCTGTAATAGCCCTTGCCGGCGTCACCCGCCGCAGCGCCGTAGTAAGTGAAGTACGGAGCCGCCGTAGCGCTCGAATCGTACTCGTGGTTTCCCAAGGCAGGATAGGTGCGGGATTTGTGCCGGCCCCAGCTGGGACCGTAGCAGTTGGTGTAGTTCGTGGTCGTCCCGTTGGGGTAAACGTTGTCGCCGATGGCGAACACGGTGCCGGGAATCGCGTCCAGCAGCGCAGCGGTGGCTTCGTCGTTCGTGCGGCTGCACCACGCGATGTTGCCAGCGCCCACCAACACGACCGAGGGTAGGGGCGTCACGTCCGCTCGGGGCGTGGCCTGGTCGCGCGGGGCCTGGCTGTCGCGGCACGTGGTCGACAAGGCACCGGCGAGCAGCACCGCCGCGGCGAGGCGGGCGAAGGAGTAGTCCCTGGACATCAGGGACGCCTCTCGCTGCGCAGCCCAGGCTCGAGCAGCCAGACGCTTCGCCACACGCGGTCTTTCGCGGCTGCCAGGAGGCGGAGCGCACCGGTGAGTGGCAGGCCGCGGGGGTCCTCCAGCAGCATCGCCTGGAGTTCTTCCAACAGACCCAAGGCGTTACGACAATGCTGTGCCGGTCCTTCGGGGAGCCGCTGGGGGCCGCGGCTCCCGGTCGCCTTGGCAAGCCGAATCGGTTTCATGTTTCTCTCGCTATCTCGCTGGCCCCGAGCGAGTTGGAATCATCGAGGGCCCCTGGGTGGGTGCACTCGCTCGCGCCGCACGCAGGGGCTAAGTTAGGAGGTTGCGGTTAGCGCCGGGTCAAATGCGGGTCAAACGGGGCCCGATTGCTGGAACTTCGGACGTTCGGCGGGCTGTCCATCAAGGGTGACGGCGTGGCGATCACGGGCGCCGCCACCCACCGCAGGACGCTTGCCCTGCTCGCGCTGCTCGCCGCCGCGGGCAAGAACGGTCTGAGCCGCGACAAGATGATGGCCTACCTCTGGCCCGAGCGCGACACCGGACACGCGCGCGCCCTCCTCAAACAGGCCTGCTACGCGCTGCGGCGCGATCTTCACACACACGAGCTGTTGCTCGGCGCGCCCGAGCTGCGGCTGAATCAAGCTGTGCTCGCCAGCGACGTGCAGGCCTTCGAGGAGGCGCTGCAACGCGGCGATATAGAAGCGGCGGTCCGGGTCTACGCGGGGCCGTTCCTCGATGGGTTCTTCGTCGGCAAGGCCCCCGAGTTCGAGCGGTGGGTGGAGGCCGAGCGCGCGCGGCTGAAGCAGCGCGCCTGCTGGGCGATCGAGACGCTGGCGACGGCAGCGGCCGCACGGGGCGAGCACGAAGCGGCGGTCACGTGGTGGCGCCACCTCTCCGCACTCGATCCGCTCAACGCGCGGATCGCGCGAGCATTGATGGGTGCGCTAGCGGCGGCGGGCGACCGAGCAGGGGCGCTGCGGCACGCGCGGATTCACGAATCGTTGCTGCGCCAAGAGCTCGACGCGGCGCCCGATCCGGCGGTGACCGACTTCGCCCGGCGGCTGCGTGACGTCTCCAAAGAGGCCGACGGGCGCTCCTAGAACCCCGCCGCCCTGCCCGCCAGCACCAGCCCAACCACAACGCTCGCTGCCGCCGAGCCGAGGTGCAGCACGGTGGCCCAGCGCGCCCCCCGCCCCGACGCCAGCCGCACCAACCCCGCGAGCGAGAACGACACCAACAGCATCCCGATCATGGTGCCACACGCGAACGCGACGAAGTAGGCAAGCTGTGCCGCGCGGGTCGGCGCCGCGGCGACGAGCAGGACGATAATCGCGGCGCTCCCGGCGAGCCCGTGCAGCAGCCCAAACCCGAGCGAGCGGCGCGCGTCACCCCGTGGGTGTTGATGCACGTGGGTCGCGCCGCGGGCGTGGCTGTGCAGATGGAGATGAGGGGCACCGTCACGGTGCGTGTGCACGTGCAGGTGCCAGCGCCCCCGCGCATACCGCAGGATCACGGATCCGCCGAGGCCGATCAGCAGCAGCGCGACGAGGAAATCGGCGGCTGGCCAGAGCCGGTCGGGCAGATGGAGCCCGAACAGCATGATTACCGCCACCACCACGCCAACACTCGCCGTGTGCCCGAGCGCCCACGCGAGCCCGAGCCGGCAGGCATCGAGCAGGCGACCCTGTCGGGTGGCGAGCGTCGACACCGCGGCGAGGTGGTCGGGCTCGAACGCGTGACGGAATCCGAGCAGCAGGCCGAGGCCCGCGAGAATCCGAGCAGCAGGCCGAGGCCCGCGAGCGCGAGGAGACTGGGACTCATGGCGGCCCGCAATTTAGCCTATTCTATATGAAGAAACATGGAACCCGGCCTGATCGCAGCTTCCGAACGGCGGGCGCTCGATGCGGTGCACGCGCGCTACGCTCCAGTGAACGACCGGGTCGCCGCCATCCTCGAAAACATCCGCTGCGACTGCCGCCAGCTCGCCTCCGAAACCCGGAACCGCGGCAACGAGCGCCAGGTGGAGGAGTTCATCGCCCGGCTCTCCGCCGAGGTCGGCAACCGGGCCTACGAGGTCAGCCGCCGGGCGGGCCGCGAGCCCGTCGGCCCCGAGGACGCGCGCCGCTGGGATTCCGCCTGCCGCCGCAGTGACGCCCCGTGCGTCGTGATCGAGCGCCAGCGACTCTCCGCGCTCGCGGTCCGTACCACGCGCTGGAACTACTTGTTCACCGTGCCGGGCGCCAGCGAGGACCGCGTCGTCTTGGTGGCGCACTACGACACCTGGCGCGGCCCCGGCGCGGACGACAACACGACCGGCGAAGAGATCCTCAAGCAGTACCTCCTCGCCGACCTGCGCGCCGCCCGCCGGCCCGCCCTGACCCACACCTATTTCATGGCCGGCTCCGAGGAGTGGGCGTTCGATATCGCGTTCGACCTGTCACCGCGCTTCGCGATCTGGGTCGCGAGCCACACCACCGTCACGCTGGTCGCGGTGGTCGTGACCGAGCTCGCGATCCTGCTCTACCTTATGACGCGGCGTATTCCCACGTGGATGGACAACGGGTACAGGCACGAGAACAGGGCGGACAATTTAGGAAGCCTGGAGCGAGTCAGGCCCTAGGGAACAGAACATGCCACAGCTAGACGCGCAGACGCACAGCGGGGAACTGTGAACCGTGAGCAGACAAAGGCAACCCTAGGTCCTGCAACCTGTTTCCCACTGTGCGTCT